>Ga0126339_10001420_pt1 | contig 16206 bp, 9 predicted proteins | sample OrbTmetagenome_2_FD_92532 | JGI IMG/M metagenome (GOLD analysis project Ga0126339, IMG submission 92532) | Coral microbial communities from Petempiche,Puerto Morelos, Mexico - Orbicella T R C metagenome | ecosystem: Host-associated > Invertebrates > Cnidaria > Coral | place: Petempiche,Puerto... | reverse complement strand
TTTTTATCATTTTCATCTCCCTCTCTTTTTTTTTTTTTATATAAATTAAACTTTAATTTTTTTTTTTGCATATTTTTTTTTTTTTTTTCCTGTCAGGGATAAAGTTCTTAATGGTGACAGTAATGGAGCTTGTTCTGAAGCTAGTAATATTCTCCTTCTTACAATAATCAATCCTTTACATCCAATCACAGTGGTGAGTACTGGAGACCATTTTCATATGAGTGCCTGAAAACCAAAACATATAAGTCACAACTGGCCACTGACTTCAAATGCAAACAGCAAAGTGAACAAATCAAGAGCTTGAAGCAAAAACACGCAAAGTCCTATAGGTGCCAAACAACAAAAGGCCTTAACAAAGTCATCAGATGAAAAATTGGGTTTGGTTTTGTTCTTGATTAGTCAGAGGTTTTCTGCATTACTTCTTGCACCAATGATAGATAGAGCTACCGTAAGTGAATGCATACCCATAGCTAACACATGAATTTAGATCTTGCAAGCAATAACCCTTACTGTGTAATCCATCGCTTAAGTCAATACAATGGTAAAGAAAATGGCCCTTAGCCTGTTAGCCCATGACTAGTGGATTTCCCAGTTGTCTAGTAAACTGTATTTTTTCACCCTCTTGATATGTCATGCAGAAATTTTTTTTTTGGGGGGGGGGGGGGGTTTTTAGGGTTTTATTGGGGCCAGAATTGAAAGATTCAAATGGGGTAAAAAATTTTCAACTTAATTTCGTATGCTAATTATTAAAGGGATTTTTTTTCTTATTTTTTTGGTGTGAGGGGTGTTCTAGTGTTCTAGTGGGTACAGAATTGAAAGATTCAAATGTTTTAAAATACTTTCAACTTAATATCGTATGCTAACTATGCAAGGGAGTTTTGTACTTGTTTCCATTCCTGCATTTTTTTTGAGTCAAGTAAGCTGGAAATAAAATCAAATTTTGTCACAACCTCTTAAGATGCCATTCTGAAATTGTGCAGGGAACTGGGGCCAGTTTCAAATTTTAACCAATCTGTAAACTGACACCTCCACAGGAAAGATTGCATTGAGAGTAGTCATTTGACCTAGTTTGATGCCTACAGGGTGAACAGAGACCAAGTTATAGACCTTGAAACATGGTTCAAAATCCATGCAAACGTCCCTTAATGTTGAGACAGCATCCCCCAAAACCATATAATCTCTTAAAATTTTTTGTCAGTTTTGTGACAACTGTGAAATCTAGTCATTCACCTACCATTTGAAAGAAGCTGAGATGAAAATCACATATGTTTGCCCATTTTTAAGAGTATCACAGAAATCATAAAAGATTTTAAGAGTTTAATCATAGTTAGTAGAGGGGACAGGTTATGACGCCCGGCAAACATCAAAGGAGCAAACAAAGATGACAAGATTTATGTTGGAAGGTCCATGACTGTACACAATCTTTTGTTTTGCACTCGTCCACAATGCATGAATTACGTAACCAGCACGTTTCTATTGGCTAGTTCCTTGGTACAGAGTAAACAACTATTGTGTTTTGTGCACGGTTAAGGCCAAAAAAGTGAACAAAAACGTACAGCAAAGAACTTTGTTGGGTTTCATAGCCATTCCCCTCTATTAAATATGGTTTAATATACGGTTTTGGGGGACACTGTCTCAACATTAGAGACATTTGTATGGATTTTGAACCATGTTTCAAGGTCTATAACTTGGTCTCTGTTCACCCCTAAAAGCATCACACTTAGTCAAATGACTAATCTCAACGCAATCTTTCATGTGGCAGTGCCAGTTTATCGATCGGGTAAAATTTGAAACCCACCCCAGTTCCCTGCACTATTTCGGAATGGCCTATAGACTGTCGCATACTGCAGTACATTGCCATTAATATTTGGTCACCTAATGATAATCAGTTGATTCTATGAAAAACCAACAAACTAAGATGTCATTTATTAGAATACACATGTGATGAACATTTGAACAGCATACTCGGAAACATCCTTGTCATTTCCACTCCTTGATTATGTAATCAAACCAATAATGACTAGAATAACCTGCAAACCAAAAGTTCAAAACAATTTGATATGAATAAGTGGCTCAGGATTTCCACCTTACTGACAATAAACAAAGTGACACTATGTGCCAATTATTTATTGAGTAGAATTAATTTGAATGCTCTGATTGACAGGTGGTTGTAGTGTCAATAATTAACTCTGTTTACAATTAAAACACCTGAGGGCAGAAATGGCTTAATTAGTTATCAGAGAATGCTAGGCTTACATGTAGAATCTCTTGAGATGTTTTGTCTCTCTCAATTAGGCTCTGTAATTTGACACTTGTGTTTAACTATACTCTTTGCCCATAAAAGTAAGAAAACTGTCTTGTAGCAAATGAATACTCCATTCAATTATTTGAAGAAAATTTCAATTAAGGTTTAAAGGTTTCCAATTATATATCTGATGTTATTAACAATTTGCATTATAATGAAGGCTTACAGTTCCAGGCATTATGCATTTGCGGCAAGCAGATTAATTTTACTTGTAAACAAAGTATTTTCAGTGTTTCATAATACGTGCATCTCAAAGAAATTATGTCGGCTAGTGTTTGACAGTTGAAAATTGCAATTTGTGACAGTTTTGGCATGAGCTTAAAGCAATTATGATAACTATTATTTACATTGTTTCAACTGAGTATACAGTAACACTGCTATTTCTTAAAACAATTTCAGTTTTCAGATTTGGTCTCTATTGTATGCTTAAAGAATGCCTAATTTATTTTTTCTCTGTTTTCTTTTGCAGAAAGTGCTTCATAAAATATGTAGCCCCCATGGGAAAGTGTTGAGAATTGTGATTTTTCACAAAAACGGATTACAAGCTTTGGTTGAATATCCTTTCAAACATATTTTTAAAATTATAATGTAAAACTTAAGTCCCTTTTTCTGAACTTTTACATGGAAGATTTAAATAAATCCTCCAAGACCTGATCTCAACATGGATATTCTCATTACTAGTTCCCTCCCATTTCTCATATTAGTAATTGGAAGAATATAATCATGATGATTATTTTGCCATGTGTTCTGAAGACCTTTGTGCTTCAGTTTACTTCATATTGATATTTACGGAGGGATAAGATGTTCATCAGTGTTGAGGTTTGTTCAGGATCAAGAACTGCTGTTGAAAATATTTCAGGGATCTTTGAGGATCCTCAAATGTATGTTTTTGAGGACCTTTGTAGCTCTTTATCTGCAATCCCCTCAAGATCTTCTGGGTCCTTATAGGAACCCACGCGGCTTTCAATCTGTGGCCACTGGAGTAACCAAAATTCGTGCCGTGGAAGGGATAATTAAAGATCTTGCAACAATTCCTTAAAAATCGGTAAGGTTCTTGCAAGATCCCTAAGAGTTCCTACTAAGAATTTATTCCAAGATCCTGATAAAATCCTCATCAAATTTTTGAGGATCTTTAAGGATCCTTGTAATGATTCCAACACTTAAGACAAGTAATGTCTTGTTTTGTCTTGTGACTGGGGTGAAACTCTTTCCTTGACAGTCATTACATTTGACAATGTCGAAGCAGCACAGCGAGCTCTTGCAACACTCAATGGACAAGATATATACGCTGGATGCTGTACTTTGAAGATTGACTATTCAAAGGTAGGAACTGAGTTATCTGCTTATACCTGCATCTTGCAGTGATGCACAAATTGCATCATATGACATAGCTCAATGCTACATTTAAACATTGCCCTTCTGAACAAGAATGCGTTCTCAATAGAACACGTTCTTGTTCAGAACACGCTCCAGCTCGCCAGAAATTTTGGCGTTCCCGCAGCGTTCTATTTCGCGTTCCATTTGCGTTCCAATAACGTGTTCCCTGTTAGGTTACTTCTGTCCAGTACTGTACATTTAAACATTCTTCAAAATCCTACACCAGTTTATGTCTTTTTCAACAACCATAAGTAAGTTTTAGGCTAATGACTTATATGGAACAAGTTGTTCATGTACCTGTTGTAAGTGTAAGACCTATCTTGCAGAAACAATTGATGGTGATTGTTTTGTATATTAAAGACATAATTGTAAAAATAAATTAAACTAGTTACCATTTTAGCAAAAATGAAAAGGTGCCAATGAATTGATCAGTGAGTACGTACAAGGTTTTTGTCTACTGTAGCCTCTATCAGTAATGTCGTCCACTAATATCCTTGAAATGGTTTGTTTTATTTTCAGAAAGCGAAAAAGTTAAATGTTTTTAAAAATGATGATGAAACATGGGATTACACTGGAGCACTTAGCAACAACTCAGGTCTGTGATGACAACTTCACATTACATGTATACAAATGCTGAGGCCTGGAATTAACCCACACCAACCCAGGACCAGGCACTGGGGCAGACTTGTTGTGACTTTAGATTTTTTTTATGAATCAGTGGCCACTGACTGCACTCAGGAGCCAATAAATTGATAAATCTGTTAGCCTATGTTTACCGTACAGTACTAACATTTTGAATGTGTAATAGTAGTTTCGCATGTCATTACAACTCAGAGAACTCATATTTTTGAGTTTGGGAAAAGCTCTCTCTTTGTCTTCTGAGATCAGTTGTAATGGTGATATACAGAAAAGCTAGCATTAGGAGTTGATATCCTGTCATCTCAACCTTTTTCCAGTTGTAGGGTAATAAAGAGCATCAGTATCACCCAACTTAAGTGGACTAACGCAGATTCTGCATTTTAATTGGCTACTCTAATAGAGGTCCTCGAGTAGAGAAATTGGCGCATTCGAGCATGACGCTTTCTTTCGTTTTGTTCCCAAATAAATATTTCTTCAACTTGCATTTGCTAACTTTATTATTGCCTTTTCTGTCCGACTAGTTGGGTGATACTAAAACAATTAGAACTGTAGCCCTTGCAGGCTATGGGTCAAATTGTTAAATAGTGCAAAACCCCACATCAAAGAAATATCAAGAAAACCCTATGCATTGTAATTTGTTGTAACTCAGGCTTTCACCACACCTGATGTTTCTTTTGCTTATAAATGCGTGGTTAGAGATTTAAATACACTCTGCTCTACCTTGAGAAGTGGCACATTCATCTGTAATTATGATACTAAAGATGTATTGATTATTTTTTTAATTTTGCAGGGATTCCAAGTAAGACAGCTCTTTTGGGTTCTGGCCTTTTGTCTGCAATATCAGGTTAGTTTTAATTTATTTGTACTTTGTCCTAACTGGTATACATACAGAGAGGCTCTGTTAGTGTACATATTGGACAACATGACTTATGACACAACTTATAACAGCAATTTGAGGACCATTCAAGTTGCAACATGACTAGTTTTGAGATTCAGACTAGAGATTAGCAATACTTTTAGCTACCACGCAGTCATTTGAATCACTGCACATTCACATAAGTAGAAATGTGTATCAGCCAACTGCTTGGGCTATGCAAGGGAAAATTCTGAGGAGTTACCTACACAGGGCTCAAAGAAAGTGCCATCAGGTCGTCCAGGACAAGTAGATTTTCCTGCTGGTCAATTACCTTTTCATTCTCATTTGCCTGATGGGCAAAGACCCAGGCAAGTCATCTACCAACTAAACCAAAACAAACGTCAACTACATCTTGCCCAGGGCAAGCATAGTTTGAGAGCTGCTTGTCTGAAGGGCAAGCTGGAATTCACGTTTTTCAAGCCCTGCCACAGTTGACTAGCATCCCATGCTGAGCGAGTTAAGCCCCAGCACTCACAAGCCCATTTTCTTAACTTGATGTCTCTCTGTAAGGTTAATACATAAATATATATGTAGTAATAAACAAAACTAATTAAAACCAAATTGATTGATTCCAGGAAATGATGCAAGTGAATCACAGTTGTCAAGCTCACCACCTAACAACATTTCCCTAAATGGAAATATGAGTGAGTATTTAACAAAAGTGTAACAACAACAAATTATTAATGCTATGCAATGATCATGTTATTGTTTTCTTTCTCAATGCCCTCATTTCATATTGTGAATCCAAAAGACTGAACATGGTAGTTGTTATGTGAGATCAAACGATATTGTGGACCGAGGGAACACTGATCAGTTGTGAGGAGAATTAAAAGTCCCAGTAAATGCTATCGATTGATCTGCAATCTGAGCTGTTGCAGCTAAACTTACTAGCATTTGAAAGTCGAATCAAGATATTTGTGTTTCTTGGATTTACACAGTGGAAGTTTGTATCTTGTGGTTAACCTTGAGTATACAGTGATTTTGCTCATGCTTAATTAATTGAATCCATCTCTGTTAGATGTGAACGGATCATCAATTCCCATCAGTAATGAGGCCATTGCAAGAGCAGCACAGTTTCCTACAGTGCAGAGTAAGTGTTTGCTCTGTGCTTTATATAATTTTAGCTTGAACATTCTTGAAATGAGTGGAATCTCATGATTAGACACTCAAAAGTGCTCTGACTACTCTGTCAATATGTATAAGGCTGTTGCCACAATTTCAGTGAACACTGAATGATGTACCAGCTTTCTGTTTGTTTCTCAGGTATTCTAGCTAAGGTTGCATCTCTCCATGGTAACCCACCAAAGAGTCCAACATCAGGTATGGAAATGGCACCCTACATTTATCCATTGATAGTCAATTTCAGAATAACTTCAACTTGTGTCAAAGGGAAGGGATGACTTTGGGACCATTAACTTACTTGACCAACAAATATAAACAAATTTGCAACAATTGGTTATGTGGCCTAGTGGAGATGAAGCTCTACTACAAAGTCAGATGTTCAGACCTGTGAGTCAGAGTACAAAATTTAAAGGCTTAAGGGGTAGGGTAGGGTAGGGTTAGGCAAGGTGGGGTTGATATTGAATTCTGGCAGGGTAGGGTAGGGTTAGGTACTGAGGGGGCAAGGGTGTGTTTGGTATTCAAAAAACCCCATTAAAGTGAAAAAAATAAATAAACTGGTGTGAAAAATTTATCCTGGGTTGAAACAAATTAATCTAGGTTGAAATCATTCTGACTTAAAGAACAAATTGACTAACAATGGGACCCCCTACCTTGCTTCTCTGAGTTTCATTGAGTGAAAAAGTTTTTATTTTTGCCTAGAAACAACCGCAGTCACTATTGTCAAGAACAGTACATTGGTTGTTGCCCACAACACGTATTTGCCACTTGGGGTAGTACTAATAATGATATTTAAAGCCAGGTTCATTTTTAAAAACGTTTTTGCCTTCATTATCAACAGGTAGTAGCTCTCCAGTGGAGAATGTTGTCAAAAAACTTGGTATTCTGGGAAGCTCACCCTACCAGCTGCCGCAGAGTGGACTGTTAGGTACCTTACCTGGGCTGTCTCAGCAACAACAGCAGATGAATGGCATTTCCCATGCTCTGAATGCAGGTTAGTGTTGGGGTTGGTGGGCACACTCATATAAAAAGCACTGGGTTGCTCATCGAAAACAACCCCTAAGAGGTTCCAAGACCCTGTTTTGTGGGTGTGGCTTGAAATGCTTTTTACCCAAAAGAGGTACCAATTCTAAACCAACACATTAACTGTCACCCTTATTGTGTAAAATAGTGATAAAAATTGCTTCAAATACCGTCTACTTAAATATCTCCTGTAATATTTTTTTTTCGGCCGAATACCCTAAAAGGTATTGTGAAAGCTCCCACCCAAAGAGGCACCAAAACCCCTTTTTAATGCCTTAAAGATACGACGAGCGACCCTGTCCTCCCCGTCGGGGAATTTACTAGCAAGACGTTCTCCTATTTACAGAATTTACAGGATTGTGCCATTATGCCATGCGTTTTGGGGGCAAGCCTAGCTTATTGTTTTGCTCCGGGCTGATGTCAAGAAGCAACAATCAAAAGGGGAAAAACTTGCCAATCCATTGCTTGGATGGTTTTTAAATTGTAAGCTTTATCCACTGATCTGTGTGCTTGTTTACAGTAGTGTTTTTCTTGGTGTGTAGGGGGCACTGGTTGCGTGTTGATGGTTTATGGGCTGAATGCAGAGAAGATGAACTGTGATAGGATTTTCAATTTGTTTTGTCTGTATGGTAACGTTGTCAAGGTAGGAAGTCTGAATTTTAAGATCACTTCATCATCATTTCATCAAAATCATTTTATGATTAAAGGGTTTAAATAAGTGAGTTCGTTTGTCTGTGCAAGATGGCTGTAACGTTAAAGTGTGTGGATGAAACCTTAGTGAGTGCCCATTCAAATGACAGCTTTTGTGCAGCATTTTTATGTGGCGCCGAATGAACCAAGTTGATCAAAGTGGTTTTGACGGTTAGGTCTGGAAATAACTTGCTGTGCAACCTTTTAAATAGAAGCTGCAGAGGAAAACTTGTGTGGCTCTGTGGTGATTATGCTACGTCATGTGGTTCTAACTCATGTCTGTGGATGAAACCCTAATGAATGACCTTTCAGCTGAAATCTGTTGAGCAAGACTTTCATCGGTGGCGCTGTTTGTTTTGCTGGACAAGAAGAAGAGTAGTAATTTCATGTGCCACTGTTATTTGTCCTGTACAGGGTGGTTCTAAATTTTAAGTCTGCGTTCTAAATTTTGAAATAAGTGTGTAGCCTATGACTATACAAATGAAAGCTACTGAGCAGTGCGTTTGTGATATTGTCACACCCACCCATTAATTTTGGCGCGATTTTATTGGTTACTTACGTCACGTGGTGAAAACTCACAGGGCAGTTATAATACGCAATAACCACCGCCTGCGTCGATATTTGTCCTCCGATTGCTTCCGTCGAAAAGAAACACAGTCAGCACAAGACTTTCAAATTTTCCTTTCTCTTATTTCACATCGAAGGAAACCAAACTCGTTTTGTTGAGTCTATATTAAATAGCTGGTCGCAAATGCTGTCCGGAAAGTACATCAAGTTTTTGAGTTCTTGATCTAAGGGGCGTTACGAGAGTTAATTTCACGTGACAGCTTGTCATGTTTTGGTCCAATCACAGCGGAAATAAAGTTAGTTAAACCAATCAAATGTACTTGCTTGCTTACGTCAGTCACGCGCATTCGCCATCACACCACTGGCTCTTTTACCATGTTTACGAGCGGTTTAATTGTGATATGAAAATTAATGGGAGGGTTATAAAATAAATAAGCCCTTTCTGGCTTCCCGGTATGTCGGCTGATAATGTCCTTAGCTGAGAGATTGTCCTCAAAATTTCACATTTGCCCTCGATTCCTCGAAGCTTCGCTTCTCGACCAAATATTCATTTTTCGGACAATCTCTCATCCGCGGACACTATCAGCCAACATACCAGCCGCCTGAAGGGGTTTATTTACTAATTATACTATAGAGGGTGGTTCTAAATTTTCAATATGTAGAAGAAACCTTAGTGTGTGACAATTCAAATGAAAATTTTTTAGTAGCATTTTCATATGATTCTGTTTAGATTCTCAATTTTGCTGAGTTGATGATTTTGAAAGTTTGTCTCTTTTGGGCTTTGTCGTTGTTTGAAGGTAAATGGGCAAAAGCATTTTTCTTGGGAAAATATATTTTGTCATTTACCAAGAAGAATGTGGTCTATTTCTGATTTTATTGTTGCTAAGCCGGAGTTGTTATTGTCCCAGGTGAAGTTCCTCACAAACAAGCTTGGCGCTGCCATGGTACAAATGTCAGATAAAGTCGCTTCTGAGATGATCATCAGGAACTTGAGTGGCGCCATTCTCTTTGATTCCAAGATAAACATCATGTAAGTTTGTGTTGAACTGCGCACTCCATGAGCGGAAAATAGCGACCTGTCGTCTTCTTGTATCGTAAGCTTTCGAACTAGTTTTGAGGTATTGTCAGATAAGCCTAGAATTCGTGTACTCTCTGCACCGGGCATGCCCTGGGTTTAATTTTCACGTTACTTTCGCTAAAGTGACTTTTTAACGAGTGAAAGAACAATTAAGTTTTGGTAGTTTTCAGAATGTTTAATGTTCTAAATCATGGGACTGTTGTAAACCAAAGCCCAACAATATCACAGAGCAGGTTACCACGCCTGCAAATATCTCGCCGGTTATAAACTAGTCCCAACTCCAAACGACAACATGTGGACTAGTCGAAAGAGCGGGAAAACGCGCCTCATCTAAGCCAATCATATCTTGAAACGGAAACACGTGACTGGTAAAAAGAGCGGGAAAACGCGCTTTATGTAAACCGCGTTTCTCTTTGGTTTTGCCTGTCATTGGCCGGAAAAGCGACAGCTTTGCCATGATTGGTCAATCATAGATGAGCTCAAAATTTATTCTTACGATATCAGCACTCTGGCTACGCAACAAGTTATATGAGAAACGTGAAAAGAAAAAAAAATTAGGGAACTAACAGAAGAAGTATGCTAATTAAAGAGATATGCCAGTGAAGAATTACTGTTCGAGTAACAATCGCTTTCCTCGCAGGTTTTCCAAGCACCCGTTCATAGCAGATTCCTCGGTAGTCACAGCTTTACCCGATGGCTCGCCGTCGTCTATGAACTTTGCTGACAACAGAAACAACCGCTTCAAGTAGTAAGTTCAAAGAAATTTGTTGCTTGAGTCAAAGTAGGTTTGTTTCGTAAGAAAAAGCTTTCTTTTGCGTCTTTTTATCCGAGAAGGAATGGTGTTGTTTTGTTTTATAGACGTTATATTTACGTGCACAACAGATATTGACTTTTAACTTTGTCACCAACTCATTGTGAACAGATATGTAAACAGGAGTTGGTCTCTAAGGATGTTGACTAAAAGTGCTATTATTTCAGTGTTACTGTTATAAGCCAGAGAGCATGTAAAGAGATTTCGTAAGATAATAAACATATGAAGACATTTTGTAAGGTTTGGCTGATTGTAATGCGTTTGTTTTCATTGTTTCTGTTTTTTTGTGCAGTCTTCCAGAAGGTCAAAGTCTCAAGAACAGTATCCTTTACAAAATTCCAGATACGTTCTTTGTGGCTCGACAAACATCTCTCTAATCCTCTGTTTGATTTGACGCGTCAAAATCTTACAGCGCGTGTCAGGAGAGCGCATGCGTGAGCAAGGCAACATGCATTGGTCAGAAATTTATGCATCCCATGTAATAGATTTTGATTGGTCAGATCAAAGATGCCCATCAAAAAGTTTAAATTAATCACAAGTTGGTTGTTTGTTTTCAGCAATATGGTGGAAGGTTGTTTAATTTATGTTTCAGGTGAACACTGCGAACAGTTGCTCTCTTTTTCTTAAAACGTTTAGAGAAAACATATGCTGTTTTCAGTCTAGTTATATTTTTAAGGAGTATAGACGGGGGCAACTTGGGAGTGGAAGTAACAGTTAGCTGTTCGGTGGTAATCCCGATCTTTACTTTCGCAGTTGTGCAATTCGTACGAGTTAAAAGCTCCCTTCAACTCCTATTCATCCTGTTAAGACTAAAAGGGCATTGGACTCTTACGTAGTTACTGTGAGATATGAGGAGGCCTTGTTCAGGCATCAAAGCGTTGTACGTAAATTTCTTGACAAGCTGTCAGGATACCAACCGCCAACAAGAATGCTTCATTTCTTTAATGCTCCGCCAAACTGCACTGTGGAAACACTCAAGGAGGTGAGTGATTTTGTCTGAATTGAACTTTATTTGTTAGACTTTTTTTGTTGGGTTGATAGGACTTTGTTCGACTTATAACGGATCTTGCGTGAGCCAGTAGTGAGTACTAACCTTGCAACAGGATCTTTGCTTGTGAATTAAATAAGTGGATGGAGAAAGGCAAAGTCCATGCCAATCTCGCTTGCATTGTTAGTGTCTCTTGGCCAACAGGTGCTGTATTCGTCGTGGCTTCAGACGCGTAGAAAAAAAAATACATTTCTTACACGTTGGAACAACTGCCAAGTCACAGTTCTTTAATTTAAAGCACCAGACCAAGATCTGTTGCTTAATGTAACCATTTCTTGAACTTGCATGGTGTCTTGAACACGTGGGAACTAGTAGCTTGCCTTGTACTGGTCTCAAGTATAAATTCACTAGCGTTCTATCACGAGTGCCGTTCTACCTTTGTAGATAGTGAGTAGCCTAGCAGTGGGCGCTTGTTAACAAAATGGCCGCCGCTTCTTTGCGTTTTCCAAGTATCTGTGAAGAGGATTAAGATGACGTTTTGAACGACTAGTGGTTTATACTAAAACAATTAGGTTATTCAGTCCAATTTCTATGCGTGATAAAAATCTCGAATTGATAATCTAATTGTTAAATGTAAAGCGAGTTGTTTTGTATTTCGTTTTAGGTCTTTATTGCAGCTGGGTCTTTGTCTCCTCTTAAAGGAACGTTCTTTTCAAAAGGTGAGGCTTTGTATGTTTTTGGCGTGTCATGTGCCGTGTGTAGTGAAGTTTCTGTGTCATTACTTTGCATGGTTTTGGGGTAGTGAAGTTTCTTTGTTATTACTTTGCATGGTTTTGGGGTGTCGAGGGAGAGAAATTATCAAAAAATGAAATTACGTTGACCTTAGGCTAGTGTGTTAGACGCGGAGTCGAGCGGTCCGTGTTCGAGCTATGGATGAGGTGATTGTGTTGTGTTCTTGGGCAAGACACTTTACTCTCACAGTGCCTCTCTCCACCCAGGAGTATAAATGGAGACTGGTGAATTGTTTGGGCAACCTGACAGAATGCTGTGCAGTAGCCTGTCATGAACTAGCATCCTATCCAGGGGGGCTGGGGAGAAATACTCCTAGTTGCCTTAACAGTCATGTGAATCCTCCTATAGCTAGGACTGGACATTTCCTTTGACCTTGTTTTTAAAATAACCGAATTTTCTCTGTTAAAAGAATCATTTCCTTTTTTTCAATTTTAGCCAATGCTAAGTCATCAGCAGGATTACTTGAGATGCCAGACATTCGTTCAGCTATGGAGGCGCTTACACTCACAAATCACTTTACCATCAACCCGCCAGGTAATCAACTGAAGCTGTATTGTTGTATGCATTGATACCTTAAAGGCTTATTTTCGTTCAAAATACTTTTTAGTGGGGTCAAGTGGGTCCAGGAGGGGAAGAGGGGGGACTTAATCATGGCAGGAATTGTGCGTTCTTGAAATGATTGGTTGTATTTGGAGGGAATTTTGCGCGATTATTTGGAAAGTAGTCTTAAAAGAGAACTCTAAAGCCAGCAAAACTAGAAGAAGGTGCACCTCTCTGAACATCAACAGTAAGGTTCCTTATAATCTGAAGTAGATTGTTCTTTCAGAGATAATGGCAATTCTCTACCATCCAATTCCCCATAATTCATTCTTCACCCCCTACCCGCCAGATTTTCCATAAACTATTATGTTTAAGTGCTCTTGGGAGGTCTGCATGTTCCCGAGAGCATTTTACAACAATAGTTTATGCAAAATTTGGAGGGCAAACAGAGTGAATTATGGGGAATTAGGAAATAGAGAATTGACATCAGCTCTGAAAGAACAATCTACTTATATTTTGGGAGGGGCTATTAACGAAAGGTTTTCGGTATTTTCAAATATGGTGGGCTTAGGGAAGCATCTTTGGGGAGGTTTATCACAAGTACGTTTGGTAACTCATGTTTATTTTCGTCAGGAGGAGGTTCCTATACCCTGAAGCTAGCCTTCTCCCCAAGCTCCTCAATATCTCCTACGGCTCCAACCGTTGCTCCCGCTGTTGCCGCAGCAGCGGTTGCCGTCAGCAATGGTGCCAATCCTTTGGGTCCCATTGGCTCCCCTGTGCACCCAAGATGCATGGCGGGAAGTCCTATCAGTATTGTGACCAACGGCGTCAAGGAATTGAACGGCGACGCGGAAAGGAATGGGCTGAGTCCGGAGCACCTGACTGGTTCCAGTCCCTAGGGAGGGAGAGTAGTACAAAGTTTGAGCCAAAGGTGAACAGTTACAGCAGTCACATAAAAGAATGGAAAATACTTCAAGTAATTACAGGGATAATGACACCACTGGAAAGCAATCTTCCAGGTGATGAATATTACTTAATAACAAAAATTTAGTGTCATCTTGACGCTGTATAGCAGAATAAACTAGTTTATTATTAGGTCGTTGTAAAAATCGTGAAAGGTTGTACCCACCATTCACCGAATCTGTTAGGTTTTTGCTCTTTCGTAACAATTTATATTAAGCATGCATGGAAATACCAGCGGCAAAGTTAGTTTGTGCACTTTTCAGGTTCATGCTTGGGGTTTTAATAGTTTGGTTAGGTTAATGGTATTTCAAGTTAGCGTAGGTAAACTTTTCCAGTTTCCTTCGTTAGATTAAGAATTTTAGTACATTCCCCTGAAGAAATGTGGGCCTGGGTACGAGCGAGCGGTAATTAAATTAAAGTTGAGCAGCAAAATGTCTGCAAAGAAATATATAGATATATATAAATATGTATAACACGGATTAGAGTAATTTTTCGAAACTCGAATGTGCAGTGAGTCTAAACTGAGATTCTTTCGTTAACGTAAAACGGATTTTTTTTCCTACATCATAGTCAGTTATTTTTAATTCATAAGTCGCAGAGTGAAGTCAAACTTCAGGATCTCCCGACAAATTGTTATCGTTAAAAACGCCATGCCATAAACGATTTTGTTCACTTAATTTACATTTTTCGGCGAAGTCCGTCGTAATCTTTTTGAATGACTGACTGGTGTTTGACAGCTTTTCGTAGAACTTTCTGTTGATTTTGTTGAAACTCCTTGGCCAGTAATAGAGCTGACAACCACATGTGCTGTGAAATTTTGTTTGGTAATCTCGGATCTACATCTTTTTGAAGAATTTAGTGACGTGATTTGAAATCTCTGCTTTTCACGAAATTCCTACATTTGGAGTGATTCTTGACTTAGTTTTCAACTGGCCAGGGAGTTTGAAAATCAACATTAAAATTTTACAAAAGCGTTAATAATTAAAAAAAAAATGTTTTCAAGTGATAGAAGACGGCGCATTCGACTGTAAAAAAAGAAGAAATCTTACATAAAACGCAATTGTCCTCACTTATTTTACATTTAACTCAAATTCGTTCTAAAGTAAATTTTCTTGTTTTGCCATTGGTTTCAAAACACACCAAGTCGTATTTATAAATTAAATCAGGATGTTTTCCGTAGCTTACGCACCTCTTTGTTTAATTCTTTTATCCTGTTGTCAAGGTGTATTTTCTCCTAACATATCTCCATACATTTTTCATAGCATTAGTTGGGAGAATATGTTTGGCTATAATGGCAATCGATATCGTTCTCTTTAGTGATCAAGTCCTGAATTCTCGTCACACGAATGCTTGATTTTGTATTGTTATTTTAATGAGAAATCGTATGTTGATCACTCTTAGAGGTTCAAGGTTAATTTAAGGAGTTAATGCCATGCGGTATTGAAAGCTCTGTTTCACTGAACGTTTAAAACTCAAATTATTTTTATCACAGTTTAAAAGATATTTTTCTTCGTTTTTCTGGACATTAATTTTTTGTAGTTTCACTTGTGTTTTGACGTTTTATGGAACGGAGCTTGAAAGAAGTACAAGAATAATCGCACAATGTTTGTGAGGTTCATTCCTCTGCAGTTTGACGGCGCTGTCCTGGCAGGAAACGCGAGGAAAAAGCTGCTTTTCTTATTTTAAAGACATTGTATCATAATTATATATTCGCATTCGCAAATTTTACGAATGAAATTTCTCAAAAATTGATATCTATAATCGTGTTTTTATATTTGATTGATTGATTTTCTGGAATAATTTTTTGATGGAAAGAAATATGTTAATGAATTAATTTTTTTCTGTGTTTCCTCGCCACCGGGTCGCCTTGGAACTGCATTTTGTCACTTATATGTCGAAAAATTAAGAATACACAACATATACAAAAAAAAATGCGGCTTATCTTCCCAAGGAAAAGGATATACAGTTCTGCTGGGAATGGCAAAATAATTATTCCAATTTAAAAAGAAAGATTCAGAATCTAGGAAATATTTCAAATCTAATACACACGTGCGATGGAACGCAAAACAGAGACATATATATAGAAATGTTAATTTGTTCTTGCGGACTTGTTTCACCAGTCCAAAATACATAATTTTTAAATGGAATTAACTTAATTGCAAGGTCAGGCAAAGAGGTTTTTTAATATAAAACGTGCACATGTTGAATTTCTCATAGGATCATCAAGTTACAGTAACGTTGTAAATATTATAGGTTATAGAATTTAAGAAAAAACAAAATCATTATCCCAGTTTAACACCTCATAGTAGAAAAATTATATGAAGTTAAAATTTGCCAAAAACATATTTTAGTGGAATTTGGTAAAAGAATTGTTATTTGATCCATTTATATTCAAAGA
>Ga0126339_10001419_pt1 | contig 16211 bp, 11 predicted proteins | sample OrbTmetagenome_2_FD_92532 | JGI IMG/M metagenome (GOLD analysis project Ga0126339, IMG submission 92532) | Coral microbial communities from Petempiche,Puerto Morelos, Mexico - Orbicella T R C metagenome | ecosystem: Host-associated > Invertebrates > Cnidaria > Coral | place: Petempiche,Puerto... | reverse complement strand
TCTGGACACTCTTACCCAGATCTCTGCACCCTAGTCGGAAAATAAAGGTCGCGGTGTTACAGATTTCCAAAACCCGAGAAGAAAATTAAAAATACGAAGCGCAGAGGAGTATTTTGACGAACTTCCAGGTGTTTGGAAACTTGGTGCAACTTTGGCTCGAGTGATTGAAAATTCTTTTTTTCGAAACTGAAACTAAGAAGAAAACTGTACAAAGTACAATTGCAAAAATCTATGCTAATTAAGATCAGGTATCGAAACACCGCCACTGTTATGACTCCCTTTCCACGGTTTGTTTAAAATCAAAGAATCATTAAAATGAGTATAAGAGAAACATTTCTCGAACTTTCTTTCAGTTTATGACCTCAAATCTAAGCCACCAACCTAAAGGAGTTATGTTTTGGCTTCAAAATAAAACCGGAAATCTCGAAATAATAGTGTTTTTGATAAACAAAAGTTGCATGGTTAAGATTGGTAAGGATAGCAGGGGCAGATTACGAGCGACAAACTTGAAAAGTTTAGGCTAAATATCTCAAGATGTTCCACCACCCATACTACCAGTGGCGGGCAACGTCCCGCATGTTCAGTAATGAATGGATTGAAAACCGCAGTCTTTCAGGAAGTTCGCGCTAATTGTTTTTGCGCATCCTTACTGCGCACTCAAATTCACAGGCCACGCATGCATCGAGCGCGCGCGCTAAGTACTAAACTGAAAAATGGTGGGGGAGATAACTATTGTTATAGCTTTGCGTGGATTTAACGATCTTGGACGTTCGGTGACCCCTACTTTTCCTACCAGAAACAGATTTTATTTACAATTATCCCCACATTGTCCAAAAGTGAACAAAAAATCAATGCAGGAAGTTAAAAAAACTTAAAGATTTCTGTCCACGGGACATCAAAACCTGCCATCTTGCGGCTACAAGGCGCTTGAAACTATGGTCGCTAAACGCAAACTTGTCCTTTAAGGACTCTCGCCAGTTGATTAAATTCACTTAAGAGGTCCACTTAAACAATATTTGGCAGAGAACATTTCATTTCAAAGATCTAATTGCATTATTTTTGGGCTTACATACACTGGCCTTATTCGCTAACGAAGCCCGATTTTTTCAGATATAGGGTGTTCTTCCGGGCATGTTCTCTCCAAAATGAAGTCGGTGACCCCCCATTTTTTTTTTACATTTCTTACATAATCAACTCATCATCTTACAGTGGTAAAAGTTTCAGAAAAAAATCAATGTTGGAACATTTTTGCGCGAACGTCCTTAAATCCAAAGATTAATACTATGTACACCGACTCTATATCGACACTGAGAATGAGCGAAGTTTTAGTAGGTTGAAATCCAAAACTTGATAAAGATGGTTTTGCAGAGCACCAAAATGCCTTCTACTTGTCTGAAGCAGGGCCAGCGGAGTTTATCAAGTTCGAAAACGACTTCATGTTTTCTTTGTTTAAGACGATCCTCGCAACAGCGGGCGCCAAGGAAGAAAGATCAAGAAAGAAGGCTGGCTGGGGAAATCTCTCTAGTTTGTCCAGGTGTCGTCAACAAAATAACAATAATCTTTACTTTTTCCTTGAACTTGTATGTTGTAAGAAGGATAAAAAAACATAAAATATAAACAGCTTCATTCTGCAAAGCGAAGGAAATTATTATTACCTCTTGAATTTTTTGGCTCTCTCTTTATGAGTTTCCTAAAATTTTATAACTTTTTTTCAAAGGTATTATATGATCTCTTTGGGATAAATGTAATATATCTCACTATAAATTGTCTGTAAAATTTGCTCTTGAATGTTTGAAAAACCCGTGAAAGTCGATATTAGTTTTCAATTTCTTTTTTCAGTTTTCAACGCTAAGGCCCGGCATGAAAAGATATATCATGGTCGCATTATTTACTAAAACTGAATAAGAACTTTATAGCTAATAAAATATTTAGTTTGTTCAGTATTTCTGTACTGAAAGAAATGGAATATAAAATTCATAGTTTGCCTTAAGTTTAATTTGATTTCTCTTGCAGTTAAAGATGTTCGTACACAGCCAATGTACAAACTCATAATGAATTCTATTCCTTTCCTCGTTGTGGTATTTTTGTGTAAAATCTTTGTATCTCAAACAATTGTTTGGGATGAAAATTCTCTGTCTCGTCCAGTAATAACTCGTAATCACCGCAGGCTTAAAGGCTTCACCTTCAACACATTTCCCTCTGCCAGTCTGGTGTCTTGTGGCTTGAAGTGTCAAAGAAACCCTCGATGCGTTTCAACAAATTTCCGCAGAGTTTCAAGTTTGGACGAAACCGAAGGAGTTTGTGAGTTGAACAAAATGAGCGCACTGCAGCTGTCGATCCAGCTTATAGAAGGAAAAGAACCAGAGTACGACGAAGAAGCAGTGTACACTCAATTTTATGACATAAAGGTAAGAAGAATGCTTTGTGTTCAGAAAAGGAAAAAAAAAAAAAAACAGATGTACGCGGATATTCTCGATGTATCAAAGCAGGCGGGTTCACATGCAGATTTTGACAATGCGAAGACACTGCCAAATACTCTCAACTACTTAAAAATGGTTTATTCTGCGTCTGGAAAAGATTTGTACTACTTTTTACATCAGTCGATTCTTTCAATTCAATTTATCCGACTACCAATACGCTATAAACATTTTCTAGGTCATTTAGTTCGTTGTTGCCCTAAAGGAGCCTCGAGTAGAGGAAAGTTTTGTTGAATTTTCTTTTTGTTTGCCTGCAGTACCACTGTCAGCTGACCGGCTGTTTGAATGCAGGCGCATGCAAGTTCATTAAAGAGTCCAGTGTCTTCAATCGCAAATGCAAAGAAGGCTGTGGAGGTATAAATACTGTGGAGGTAATTTGTCAATTATCTTTACACAACTTGAGGAGAACTAATTTGATACGAAGAGAGTGGTACGAATTTATTTCTCCGTTTGCTCCGTTTTCACCTAGAAGTTAGTCCGAAATACTCGGCTGCGCGTCGTATTTTCAATTGTCTTTTCAGCGTTTGCAAATCTGGTAAAACACGGTCTCTCGTGTTTGATATATTACGTATTAACATTGGCAGGGCTTGAAACGCTGCTTATAAAGCAGTTTTTAACAAGAGCGAGGTTTATCTTACGAGTACACGCTTTTGTATCAACTCAGCTAACAAAGTTCTGTGGAGATGCAAAATAAAAGGGGCAACATTTATGTTTAAGTCACACTTGTTTTCCTCTTGTATGTTTATATTAGCCTGTGTACAGCCGCCCCTTCCCCTCAAATAAATCGGGGAGAGAGACTCTCTCCCCGATTTTTTTGAGGGGAGGGGACGGCTGTACACAGGCTAATTTATATCTATGTACCATGCACATGCAACTCTTAATTACTCCATATGAAGATGTTCATGAATAAACTTTAGGTGCCAGATAGTAGTAAATATTGTACAAAGCATGAAATCAGTTTCCCATAGATGCATACAATGATAGTATGGGTAATCAAATGGTGACGAGTGAAATTACTAAATAATCAGGCGTGTTTTTGCAAAATGCTGAAGAACTTTCCCAACCTTTAGCCAGGGAAATTATCAGAATTTTGACAAAACGCAAGTGACATTATTTCTTAATTTTAAGAGTATACCATTTGATTACCTTTTTATGCCATGGGTGACAAATAACGCTGACAACATTGGGTTTTTGACTTGCTTATTGCATCAAGAAATTAATTTCGTGCCAAACGTTGCCATGACAGTCATGACAATTTTGTAATTTCGCACGTGAAATTATAAATTATCGCTGAAATTTTGCACCAAAATTAAGGAGTAATTTGTCACCCATAATATTTAGCCTATTTTGTAGTTGAACCGCGCTAATTAACAATTAGACCCGTAGCCCGCAAGCACTACGAGTCAATAGCCCATGAGGCGAAGCCGAATGGGCTATTGACCCGTGACCCTTGAGGGCGAAGGGTCTAATTGTTTTAGTATCACCCAACTAGTCGGACTGCATTAGTCCATTAGTCGAGTGACACTAATGATAATTAGTTAGGTTGTTGATGGCGTAGCTAAAGCAGTTAGCTTAGAAGCGAACCATCGAATTATCCTGAGGAGAAATATGATACTCAGCTAAGGAAAAAGAATATTTAATATGGAAGGAAATTTAAAAAATTGCGCAAGTAATTCCTAACTATAAGTTCGCAGTTAAGTTTGTGGTGGTGTCGTCTCTGTTTGTAATGAATAAAACAAGGATTGGAGATTCAGAATTACCGCAGTACATGTTGTTAGCAATTTACTTTTCGGGTAACCCACCTTCAACTATTGCATCTGTAGTATCCAACGGTTTTTCTCTAGATGATTGCAGTCTCAGGGCAGGGGCATAGCGCGCATTTTTCATGGAGTACGCACTGAAGAAGATTAAATAGAGCACCGACGGCGTGCTGGAACTATTTTATTTTTAGAGGCTCGGAAACGGTTTATTAATGTTGTTTGTATATCCCGTTTAATAGCCACACGTGTCCGCATTACGTACCTATTATTTTATGAAAAAGAATAATTCCATATTACGTAAAGGTTAACTCGCGCCAACCATCATTCACTGGGAAATTCACGGGTTTGCTCATAGAGCACAACGACCAGATCAAACAGCGGCGGGCTTCGTCCAAAACACAAGACTGATTGGGAAATTCCCTCTAGTCAGTTTTTAGCTATCACTCAGCAAAATTAACAATAACTGATGTCAAACCGATAAAGGGGGTTGGGCAATTTTCCGAGGCATGAAATTATTTCTCACCTTTAGATTGTGGCCAATAGCTTGAGGAAGAATTTTATTTTTTAAGTCAAACACAGGGCCTGGATGCTCGATTTTTCCCCATGGCTCCCTTTGCCCTCCCCTTGCCCTCCCCTTGCCCTCCCCTTGAGCCGTTTTTACTGGGCAGGAATTGCTTTTTTTTTTGGAAATTGCATAACCCCCCTCTCAGAAAAATACCATTCTGTCCATAACCTTCACAAATTACTTTTTGTTTAATTATCATGTTGAAATAACGTTTCCCTTCCAAAACATTTGTTTTCACGCATAACCATTCCCGCTGGGTATAAATTCAAGGTAACAACAGTATCCAAAACAAGTTTTTTTTTATATGCATTATTAATACACATACAGTAAAACACGATCGAGCACAGTAAATGTGTTTCGAAATGGCCTCCATTTAGTTCCGTTTACTGGTTTTAGTAGTTATGCGTGAAATCCTATTATCTCAAGCAACTGCTTTTGAAGAGAATTCTCTGTCTCATTCTGTAATAACTCGTAATCATCGCCGGCTTAAAACTTCACCTTCAACACATTTCACTCTGCCAGCCTGGTATCTCGTGGCTTGAAATGTCAAAGAAACCCTCGATGCGTTTCAACAAATTTCCGCAGAGTTTCAAGTTTAGACCCCTGAGGAAAACAATCGGCATCAAGAACCAATTCAGCCATATAATAAATACAAGTTCAAGAATTTGTTTATGCATGCACACTCGAGTTGTCGAGTACACGCCGGAAGTTTGGAGCGCATGAATGAAGCAGTAAGAAATGTTCGAGGCGATAGCCAAGAACAACTCTAGCTTCTTGAGAACTCTCCAAACATCTATGGTGCACCATAAGTCGAACGTGCACATCTGAAAGTATGAAACAACAGTTTTATAACATTGACGGTGGAAAATACCTTATTACATGAAATTTTCGCGACACGTTAATTTCGCGAATTTCGCGATTAAAAAAAAAGTCGCGAAATTAAAGTGACGCGAACGGTAAGTGTCGCAAACATAACATAACGCGAAAATGACTTAAGTTATGTGACTGCTGACATATAGTCCCCCGCCCCGTTGTGTTTTTGTTAATTTGACGTTATTGTACCTTTGAAAAAGTTTACTAAATTGAAGGACATGTTAAAGTAACATTGCCAAGTAAATAAATTGTGTTACCCAAAAACGCGAAGTTAAAGTGATTCAAAACTGACACAAATTTTTCGCAAATCGCGGAATTTAAGTGTTGTGAAATATGCGCACCTCAAAAATCGCGAAATAAACGTGTCGCGAAAATTTCATGTAATAAGGTACATCAAAACCTTCGCCAAATATGAAAGGAATACAATATCAGAAGTGATTCTTTGTGTGAAGGAATATATATCAAACAAGAAATGCTAGGTTTAGTTCAGTTTCACTGTACGAAGTTTGTATCCAATTTCGTGACAAAATATTTCTAAACTCGGGCCACCCGTGAGGAAAAAAAAATTGCGAAAAAAAAAGCGATTTGTTCACGCTATCAGCATGCACTACTGGGTTAATCCACGCTTACGTGCACTGAAATTGACTGTGCGGATATGTCAGCTATGTTATAATAACAATGTTTGGGACATAGGGAAGTTTTTTAAAGAAGCGCGCGTTCGAGAATGATATATAGTTCTTCTTTTTCATTTCTCATTTTTTCCAGGCATTTGACCGCATTGTATGACCCTATTGCCTGAGGTAGGTCAATTAAACAACAGTTTTGGCCTGCATGGAGATGGGAATTTGACCAACCGAATATTCAAAATGTCTAATGCTTGGGGAATGACAGGGGGGATGTTGAATTTTCGTATTGACTGATACACAACAATAATATCCAAAAGCAATGAAATTTTTCAAGTCTTCCATGCATTATTAATACACGTAAAGTAAGCACGCTCGGGTAAAATAAATGTTTACATGAATTTAAAATGGATTCCATTTCTATACTCGTTGTGGTGTTTGTGTTTGAAATCCTATCATCTCAAACAATTGCTTGGGATGAAAACTCTCTGTCTCGTCCCGTAATAACTCGTAATCATCGCCGGCTTAAAGGTTTCACCTTCAACACATTTCACCCTGCCAGTCTGGTATTTTGTGGCTTGAAGTGTCAAAGAAACCCTCGATGCGTTTCAACAAATTTCCGCAGAGTTTCAAGTTTGGACGAAACTGAAGGAGTTTGTGAGTTGAACGACAAGGGAGCAGTGTTGCCTATCGAAGGAAATGAGCTAGAGTTTGATGAAGAAGCAGTTTATATTCAATTTGAGGACAAAGAAGTAAGAAAATTCTGTTATGTTTACCAAAAAAATGAAAACAACGCTGTTTCAACATATTTTATAAATGCGTGTACTCGAAGCATAAAAGAACAGGAATTCACCCGTCACATACTGAGTAACGTTTCTGTTGCATTTTCCTCGCATTTCTCTGCAGCACGACTGTCAGCTGACCGGCTGCTTGAATGGTCGCTCATGTTCGTTCATTGAAGAGCTGAAAGTCTTCCATTGTAAATGCAAAGGAGGTAAATTGTCAATATCTTTATAATAATTGTATAATAATGGTCAAATATGTTTTACTGTGGTGTATTGGGGAACGCCTTCACTGATACACCCAGGCATACTAAATTACAAAGCAGAAATTGTCCCATTTAACTGTTTACAGACGTCAAGTTTTCTTACTTCATTTGCACTATGGATCGTGCAAGATCCTTGAACACGGTCCCAGGTGCTACTGGGTATTCCGGACCTTCCGGCAGCCAATGATATCCAAGCACATAAAATTACATTATTATTAAAAACTGGATTATTGGATAATGCAATTCGAGAGTTTTCATTGGCTTAGCCTTCATGTTAAGATTGCGTGTGATTTCTTTAGGCGTTTTTATTTTATATTTGGGAGATGTTTTTAATAAAACAATTATTCCACTCGCGTTTGTTGGATTTCAGATGATTATAGCCAACTCATATCCAATGCATGCTCGTGGAATAATTGTTAATTATCTTAGTTAGCAGAGTGACTTTCTGTTAGCAGACGAAATATTCTAGGCCAAGAGACGATGAGGAGTAAGAGAATGAATTTCCCATTTAGGCCTCATTCTCTGGGTAATCTCTCCCATGTAATGGAAAATTTTATGTACTCCTTCTTTTTCAAAGGAGTCACCTTAAGGCAAAGGCAACAGAAAAAATCAGAATATCGAGACATTAAGGGTGCTTGCCATTTGTCAGAATGAACTGGTTGGGATGACATGTCAAATAATGGTAAGGGTTTTTCCAAAATCAGCAAACCAACCAAACGAGATGGCGCTTACCATTTGTAATTCAATTTCTCGTAATTGTTTTCGGCTGACGAGAGACTGGAAACTGAAAAATTTAACAAATGGTAAGGAAATTTCTGCCATTCCGTTCCGTGCGGAAAAAGAGGACTACCTCTGGAGGTAGTCTACAATTTCCGAACGGATTTTCCGGAAAATTACTATTCCATTTGACTTTCAACTGAAAGTTCCAGATTTTTGGCTAAATGGTAAGCACCCTAAACCTTCTTTTGTTGAGCATTATTCAGGACAACCATCCCGTTGATTTTTACTCAGTGAGTCCAGTACCCCTGGGTATGGAAAGCGGTGCAATCCTTGACTCGCAGATAAGCGCCTCATCAGTGTACTCGATCACTCATGCCGCCCAGCAGGCCAGGTTACATTTCAAGGCAACTGGATTGACTGGCAGCTGGTCAGCTGGTCTGAATGACATGAACCAGTGGTTGCAAGTGGATCTTCTGCAGACGACTGAGGTAACACGCATAGCGACGCAGGGGAGAAACAAGGTTCATCAGTGGGTTACAAAATACAAGCTACAGTACAGTGAGGACGGACATACCTTCAAGTTTTACATGCAAAATGGAGATCATTCGGACACGGTATAAATACAATTACTCTATTTTTACTATGACCCTAGTAAAAGAGGGAGGGGTTTAGGGGAAGGGGGGGGGGGGTTAAAGTTTCCAGTGAGTGTTGCCTTTAACACACTGGAGTATTTTCAAGTATCCCTAAAAATGACAAAGCACGGGTCAGTATGTGATTTTTAAACCAAGCTATGCATTGACCAAGCTTTATTAGACACGGTAAGTAGGAGTAAAACAAGACAACAATTGGCAGAGGGGACGGGTGAATAGAGAGGCTCCGACAGGGACTGAACACAAAGAAAAACAGCATGCTCAGATAACAGAGACAGTTTTTAAATGATATTGCTTGTGGAAATTTATTTCAAGTTTGCATCTAAAAATTTTCAATTTTCCCCAGATTTTCCAGGGAAACACAGACACGGATACAGTTGTTTATCATGACCTGTACCCGATTATTGAAGCTCGCTACATTCGCGTCCTTCCGATGGAGTGGTCTAGACACATATCAATGAGAATAGAGCTTTATACTTGTCAGGGTAAGTTGAAACTGAGGTTTTCTTTCGTTGTAAACATGTTCTAAATCTAGCTCAAGAGACCACAGTTTGATTACGAAAACTATGATGCAGCGAATGTTTTGTTTTGCAGGTTAAAGCTTCAAGTTTCACCTCTCAAGTCGAAAAAACAGAGATAAATTAAGATTACCAACTATTAAGGAGAAGCACAACTGATTTATCTTCTTAACATCAAAGCGTGGTGATTATGGCTTTGAAAGAAACAGTAAACACTAAGTTCCTCTTGAGGACAAGATCAATTGTAACATTTTTTAGCAAATGCAAAAGCTGTATTAAGTATCTAGGTATATACCTTGACGAGCATCTACAGTGGGAACCCCAAATTCATCCTGTAAATAATAAATTAGCAAAGAATGTAGGTATAATCAATAAGCTAAGATACTATCTTGATTTTCATATGCTCAAACTGTTATATTATACTCTAATTTATCCATACTTCAACTATGGTCTTGCCAGCTGGGGTGCTGCTTACAAAACTACATTTAATAAAATCTGCACTAAGCGGAATAAATGTATACGAAGCATGTACTCTGCTCATGGCCGAGAACATGTCAACCCCTATTATAATCTTCTTGGAATCTTGAAATTTGAATATATTTACAGACTAAAAAGTATCACTTTTTACATGTAAACTTAAGAATGATAAAAGTAACACCCCAGCTGTACTACTGGATATTCTCACATCTGCACTATGATCAAAGGCTCACTCATATAATACCAGGTATGCTGCAAATCAAAACTTCTGTAATGTTGTTGCGTGATGCGTGACATAGCCATATATGGGACCTTCCGTATTTGCAAGACCATGTGCGTTGTAGGGTTGGTGAAGTGTATCGAGAAGGAGCGCACGGATTAAAAGAGTGCAAAGATTTGAGATATTTTGTCAGTTGTTCAGTCCTTGTCCGCCTGTCGAACCCGCGGGGAGTTACACTTCTTTGAGCTATGAGTACGCAGTAACTATATGGTATATCTACATTTAAATTCTCCGCAATAAAAATCTGGGAATCTGTCCCACCAGAACTTAAACGTTTTCCATACATGCTCTTCAAAAACCGGTATAAAAGATTCTTACCGACCGCTCAAAACGGACCATAGTTTAACTGTTAGCTATATAAGATAATGCTGTACAATATGCAGCACATCGTTTTCCTTTTATTCTAATTTGCATTTATGTATGTCTTTCTTCTCTTACGATAATAATATCGTCTTTAATGTAAATATTAATTTAAATTACACTTAACATGCGGCCAACGCCAACTTATATCTGCATGACAGTGACCAACTCGAAAACTCATTGGCTACTTTGGTCACTGTACACAACGTTAACTAAATATTGTTTCTTCTAGTTAATTTCTATTTGTATTTTGTTTCTGTATCATGGTAAATCATCTTATGTTAAGTCGTTTTCTGTAAACAGTGTGCAATAATAAAAACTGAAACTGAAATTAGCCGGCCTGATTTTGAATAGACAGGAGGATCGAGGATTTTGTTACCCTCGTTAGTTGCAGATATTCCTAATATTTCCAAGAATTTTCTACTGCACTATCAGCATACCTTTGCACAATAAATATTTATTCTCTCGTGGTTGGTCAATTCCTACAAGTAGATTTCCCTTTCTTCCCTCCTTCACTGATTTTTTCCGCTAAGAGCCTGCTAGCAGGCTAAGTGGAGAATGATCGATGACGCACTTTTCCCTTTCGTAAATGGTCGTTGCCATTTTCGCGAAAAAGAAAAGTTGCAAGTCACCCAAGAAAAGTTGCAAGTCATTTCACTCCTCACGGGAAGATATGAAGTCAATTAATTGACCTCGCTCCCAATGTGTGGCTTCATAGCTCAGTTGGTAGAGCATCGCACCGGTATCGCGGAGGTTATGGGTTCGAATCCCGTTGAAGCCCTGATTTTTTTATTTTTTCAGGCTTCTTCTTTCCAATTGCTTAATTGGAAAATTAACTGCGATGATCATTCTTCACTGTCATCTACAACCGCAGTTCATATATGAATTATATCACATAAACTTCACATCATTTCACTCCTCATGGGAAGATATGAACTCAATTAATTGACCTTGCTCCCAATGTGTGGCTTCATAGCTCAGTTGGTAGAGCATCGCACCGGTATCGCGGAGCTCACGGGTTCGAATCCCGTTGAAGCCCTGATTTTTTTCAGGCGTCTTCTTTCCAATTGCTTAAATTGGAAAATTAACTGCGATGATCATTCTTCACTGTCATCTACAACCGCAGTTCATATATGGATTATTTCATATAAACTTCACATCAGAGATTATCAAGGTAATCTCTTGGTCACCACCCAATATCGAACTCAGAACCTCTCGCATGCTAAGATACGTCTCTTACCACTATGTACATCACCAGGTTGACCTGCCAAATTCCTGCAAAATTTAATTATAAAACGCGACTTTCCTAGTCTATTTTACTTATGGTATTGCCCTAACCGGGGAGGGCGAGCATTTTTGTTTCGTTTTGTATGTATGAATGTAACCATGGTAAATAAAGATCTGTAGATGCTGTGGTTTTGGGTGAAAATCTTAGTCCAAGAATCTAGCCAATCAAGTCATGTTTTTTATATTTTAATAGCCACTCTTCCTCGTGCCAAGGTCTCACCGGGTACTATTAGTGATAGAGACAGGCGGAACTGGAGACGAGAATGAAGTTGTCGATGCCGTTCAGTTGTTTTTGTTGTTAATCCACTTTAAGGTTTCTTACTCATGATCAAATAAACTTGGTGCTAAACTTATTGGTAGATAAAAAGAAAATTGACCTTTCAGTTTAGTTCAGTCACGTTCCTCTCCTTGTCCTTGTATTCTCTCTGTATTTATTTCGCTGCCTTTTTGGGAAACTAAATAAGTTCTTATGAAAAAGTAAACAGTAGCGAGCGTCCGTAATTAGAAAAGCGTGCTGCTTTACTGCGCATTATTAAAACACTTTTGAATATATCCTCTCGCAGTAAATGTGTTCCAAGATGAATTGGCATATTTCGCACCTGCCTGTAGTTTTTGTGTGTATTCTTGCATCTCAATCAATTGCGTTTGAAGAGAATTCTCTGTCTCTTCCCGTAATAACTCGCAACCATCGCCGGCTTAAAGGCTTCACCTTCAACACATTTCACTCTACCAGCCTGGTATCTTGTGGCTTGAAGTGTCAAAGAAACCCTCGATGCGTTTCAACAAATTTCCTCAGAATTTCAAAATTGGACGAATGTGAAGGAGTTTGTGAGTTGAACGGCAGGAGCGTGTCGTTGCCTATCGAAGGAACAGAACTAGAATACGAGGAAGAATCCCTTTACACCCAATTTTACGACATGAAGGTGAGGGAAATATTATTTTACAGATAAAGAAAAACTAATTATATTCACCCTTGTAGTACCTAGATACAAATGAAGATGTGGTCTTCCACGTCATTTTTTGTTTTGCTTCGCTTGATGTTCACGAGTATTATATTTGTATCAAGTCTCGCTTTACGAGTATCTGCTAAATACGGATACCTCGTTATTACCGAAAAGGGTGTAGTTAAGTGAAGAGCCCACAAATAATTGACCTCAAAGGTAATAACAGTTGGCCTCAATGGTAATAAATGACCTCAATAAATGTAACAACATTTGGTCGCTAAATCCAATAACCCTTGGTCTCAAATTTAATTTTTCTAGGTCAGTTGAGAGATGACCGAGTACACATTCAAAACTTTGTTTTTGCAATGCGTCATTTTTGCTCCAGATTAAGTTTGATTATTAGCGAAACATTGTTTGTTTGATCCAAAACAGAAACCAGGTGTTATTATTCCCACGTGCTCTTTACGGTTCTTCGGGTTCTTCGGTCAGTTGTTACCGAGGACCCAAAAGAGATTGATTCGTAAGATAAACGTTTCTCTGCAGCATGATTGTCAGCTGACCGGTTGTTCGAGTGGAGGCTCGTGCACATTCGATGAACCGTTGAAAACCTTCAGTTGCAAGTGCAAGGGGACCTCGAGTGGAAACTATTGCGGAGGTAATTAACTTCTATCAAGATTGCGGTATGAAAGCGAGTTGCTGTACAGGAAAACATTACTAATATGACCTATTTTTGCAGCAAAAACTAAAAAATATCCTTTTTATAATTTACTCTGACGGCGAATTTTTTTGAAGCAGTGACTTGGATGAACCCCACCTAAACTTTTGAGTGTAAATGAGTTGTTGTCATCTTGGGTAGCGTAAATTTAGTTGAACAGACCACCAACACTCCAGCTCAGAAACCCTCCTGTGTACTCAACCAGGCGCCATACTGCCACCACTGGTTCAATCAGTATTTGACTTAAAGGTAGTTGTCCCCCTGGGTAAGTTGCAACCTTCAAGCCCGTGTACGGAAGAGTTTTCAAAAGACTTATTTCCTACAGATATCAACCATTGCGCAGGTAATTCTTGTTTGAATGGCGGATCGTGCAGAAATCTTGCTGACGGCACCGAGTGCAACTGTACCAAGGAACAGTACCGGCAGGGAATGGGAACAAGGCACGTGCTAAGATTTTACATTAGGGGAACGAGTACGACACAGAGTACGGATGCGACTTTTCAGTTCTAGTTTGCAGGCTGTACCCCGGGTGATCGTCAGAAATTCTGAAAAGAAACCCTAAGAGGTACCAAGATCCTGTTTTGTGGAGGTGGCTTGAAATTTTTTTTCACGTCTAAGAGGTACTAATTCTAAAACAAAACATTATCTCCTGTCATATTTTTTTGGGCTCAATACCCTAAAAGGTATTGCAAAAGCTCCCGCTGTGGATCTTTTGAGGCTAAATATCCTGAGAGGTACCAAAACCGCTTTTTTCACCCCTGAAAGGTACAACGAGCGCCCCCTTCCTTTTTATATGGGGGGCCCCCCGGGGCTCCACATTGTCACGTTACATACTCAACTCATCCCATGAGCTATACTCTCTGCCTAAAACTAAGAGAAGAGTGAGGGCTCTGAAAACGTCACTGGTTTGAAATTCGCAAATCGTATTCGTACCCAATCAATCCAATCTAAAGGTTCCCTATTTCTTGAAATAGGAAACACAGGAACCTCAGTTTACTATAGTTATACTTTTCGAAGCACGCGCTATTTTTAGTTATTTGTACCTCACTGGATTGTGGATCCATGCCATAGGTCGAACGTCATTAACGCTGTTTTGTGAACAGATGCCTTTTCAATTTTATTCAATTGTTATTCATGCATTCGTAAATAGTTTGTAATTAGTTTTTTATAGCAGTTAGTTATATGAAATTGTACGTCCAGACGTATGACTGGGCATGTTTCTTTTGGTATTTACTATTTATTAATAAAGAATTCTTATAGGTTAAGGACCTAGTTTTATTATTTTGTGAGGAATACGGACAAAGTTTGTCGAGCTAGTTGAAACCCACGAGTAAGCTAGATTTGGGCTAACCAGGAATAGTATATTGGGCTTAAGACAAGAACGTGAAAATTGGTCCATTCTCTGTTATGAAATCTTACAGTTTACGAAAATCACCAGAAAGTCAAGTCAAAGATAAAGCGATTTTCGAGTGGGTTTATGTGCAAAATCTCCCAGTACACATATAATCCCAGACTCAGCTAGATGGAGGTTCCCTGGCAGGGCCGTACATCCCTTAAAAAAAAAACTGGCCATGTCACCAATTTTTCTGTTACCGCGCCAGAGGATTCGTGAGAATTTACTTACCTCTGGTCTTGTGAAACAGAAAAGTCTTCACTAGTGTTGAATGTAGCCAAAAGACCCAGGGCAAATTTAATTCAAAACTCTTTCTTCATTCAGTGGCGTGTCAAGCACCCCTCGGTATGGAAAGTGGTGCTATTGGTGACTCGCAGATAAGCGCCTCAACAACTTATGCCCCAAGTTACGCCGCACAGCAGGCCAGGTTACATTTCAAAGCAGGCGGAGGGAAGACTGGGGGCTGGTCAGTTAAAGTAAATGACCTCAATCAATGGCTGCAGGTGGATCTTCAAACCAAGACAAGAGTAACACGGATAGCGACGCAAGGAAGGAATGCCGAATACAACCAGTGGGTTACAAAATACAAGTTACAGCATGGTGAAGATAAAAATACACTCCAGTTTTACAGGCAAAATGGAGATCATTCAGACACGGTATCACTATTATTATAGACTGTATAAAACATCGTTAAGCTTTTCATTCATTCATTCTGTTTATTTGCCTTTTCCCCCCATGAATAGGCCCCCGCGAGTCTACTCGACAGTGACTTGACAATACAATGGCCGGGGGAGGGGGGGTACTCCCTTATATGGGCTATATAGGTATGTGCGGCCCCAAAGATATGGTTTTTAGCCGTTTCGGTCAGAAATAGGTTATCAATTTTGGTCTTAAATAGGGTATGGTTTGTACGCTCTAGTCCTGAATTATATATGTTTCTTTTAGAAGAAGCTATCCTACTCAAAAAAGTATATAAACGTTGCCTTAAACATTGGTCTGAACCAGGAAACTAGGCAAGTCGAATCGAATTTTTGGTCAGGTCATAAACAGGGTAAGGAAAATCGCAGATTTTGGTCTTAAAGTGGGTAAGTAGGATTTTGGGAAGAAAAACAGACAATTAACTACTTACAAAAGTCACAAGGCTCTCTCTCTTAAAAGTGTCTGAAACAGATACCTTCAGAAATACCCATTCTGAAATAATGCAATCGTAAATATCCGATGTTGATTTCATTTCCCTCAGGTTTTCCTGGGAAATACAGACCGAGACACGGTTGTTTTTCATGATCTAAGCCCGAACATTGAAGCTCGCTACATTCGAGTCCGTCCAACGGAATGGCACACACACATATCCATGAGAATCGAGCTCTATACTACTTGCTAAATTAAGGTGAGGCTCATTTGTGTCGAGAGTTGTGTCCCTCGTTCACGCAATCAAAACTATGGAGACTTGCTTGTATCCAGGCTTCCGCGGTACCTGGGGATTTCAACATCGTAATTTATTAGAGCAGTTTTCATTGAGTG
>Ga0126339_10001417_pt1 | contig 16217 bp, 12 predicted proteins | sample OrbTmetagenome_2_FD_92532 | JGI IMG/M metagenome (GOLD analysis project Ga0126339, IMG submission 92532) | Coral microbial communities from Petempiche,Puerto Morelos, Mexico - Orbicella T R C metagenome | ecosystem: Host-associated > Invertebrates > Cnidaria > Coral | place: Petempiche,Puerto... | reverse complement strand
CAAAACAAAACAAAACAAAAGAAAGAAGGAAGGAACGAAAAAAGTCACAAAACTCGAACTGGACCACTCTATCGGCCCGTTTCTTTTATACTGTTAAAGAAATAAAGAACCTGAAACTATGCAACAGTAACAAAAATCATTTGAGAACGGGAGAGAACTTTTTTAAATTGATGGTTTGTTTACAACCTTCATGGTCTCTATTTGTACACGCACAAAAACATGAAAACATGGTGGTGTGTGCTTTATGGAAGGGATCAAGGAATAAGTCTTTGTACTCTGATGAAGACCATAGCCGAATAATTTTGCTCCCAAGGTGGAGAAAAGCGAACTCGATATGAGTCGCGAGTTGAAGCTTGGATATAATGGTAAGATTTTGAAAATTTTTGGGTGATTTTTTGACGAGATTTGTCTGGACTCCATGCGCTGCACAGGTTCCCAAAACGTGTACATGGGACCAAACGAAAGTTACACGACAACAAACACAGTACCGATCACAACTGACGAAATAAAGACACGATGTATATGCACTTATAAATCTTTTAATATCGAATGTAAAATACGGAGGAGGTATTTTGACACTTTAAATGGTGTCTGCTTAAACAAATGGCCCGAGTTCATACACTGTGCTATCTTGCCTCAGAATGTTCTATATATGGCATTAAAAGCTTTTAACCCTTTCGACACCTCTTTAGAGCCAGACACTACTCTGTAGTTGTATTGAGCTGAAGTGTGGTATTTACAAACAATGCGGCAAAATTATTTTTAACATGACAGTTTGGAGATCCTAACGTACATCGAGACAGCTACCCTTATTGATTGGGCATGTACTCTTTAAGGAGAATGCGCATGCCAATCAGGCTTAGCACTAACGGATTGTACCCAGGTCCCCATCCTCACGGCCACTAAATGTTGACTTGAAGACGTGTTTGACATGAGCTGTGCTGAGCTTTCATATAATTCTATTCAGCTGCCTCCACAATTTTATTGCGGATTACTCTAAATATAAGTAAGTTATATTACTATCTACATTCAATAGCTTCCTTTCGACACTGTACAAACTACACTATACAACATTGTCTTGCAAATGAATGCATTGTTCCAGGAACAGAGTTATTAGTCCTCGTGATGTTTGGCAGTAAAGTTATTGCTTTTCTGTTGTTCAATTTTCGCGCCGGAGTGAAAGGTCTGGCGCCGAGTGATTGTATCTTTTGTATTAGCAGCACTCCCTGGTATCGTGCCAGCAATGTCTTTCGACAGCAGTCCTGGTGGCATTATCACAATCTGTAATGAAGCTTGCGTATTTCGTTTTATGCCCGCGGTATCTCGCGCAACGATTGTTGTTCGGAAGGACTTTCGAGGAGTGACGTAGCAGAACAGCAGGAGACTCCTTTGGGTCTTGATTTTCCCGCCATTGGTGATAAAGAAGTGATCCAGCTTACTCTGAAATCTATATCTTGTCCGTAGGTTTCCCGCGTTGTCTTTTTCAGTAGTACGCACACGATAAACAGTCGTATCGCGTGACGTGTTACAAGGAACTTTAAGATAATAGGAGGCTTGCGTAAAAGATAGCGACTCTTCGCTTTGATGTTCTCGAATGTCGATGAGTACAAACGCTTTGGCTGATCGATTCTGCACTCCATTGGAAGTGTTGGGCAGTTGAAAACTAGCCTCGACTTCAAGTAAGAAATTGCGCATTTCATCCATGTCGAGTTTACCACTGACCATGATTTCCCCAGTTTTGAAATTGATTGTAAATATTGCTGGTTGCTTGAGGTTCTCGGACAGGAGAGAGTATGTGATAATGCGTTTTTGAGGAAAGGTTCTTGCTTCCACCTTAGTAACCACTGTGTTAGGTTGTGCATTTTCGCTCACGGCCACCGTATATTGGTCCTGGTAGAAGGAAATTTCTGTCAAGAAAAGGAGAGGAAAACAAGAGGTCTACAGTGAGGAAAAGGAAACAATCGAATGACTTAATGTAACTTAATTAATAATTATCATGAACTGAAGATGGAAAAGAAACTTACTATTTTCAAGGAGGGACACGAAAAAGGAACGGAACATCTGATTCTATGACTAATAAATGACTGCTTGTGTCTGTTCGATTAAGACGAAGCTATCTTCAGGTACTGTTCACGATGAAAACGATTTTATATTTAGAATGGGGTTCATGTGCCAGAAGTGTCAGAAGTGCGTTACTGGGTACAAACGACCTACACTAAAGTAATTCGGTTTACTTTGCTTAAACTATTTCCTCGCCATGTGTTTTTTGGACGCTTTATTCAGATATTGACTCGACACTGTCCCTGTGTTACCCAGTTATATCGATTTGCGAGACATTTAGCTTACGTTCTCGAAAGTGTTTCTGAATAAATCAACATCTTATACACCGAGCTTTCTTGGTACGTATGGGCGAATCTCGACCTTGATCTTGAGTACAGACCTCATTGTGTCAGGTCTGTACTGAGTATATATACTCACGACCTCGTTTGCGATCAGTACTTACACACTGATCTCCCGTTTGGTGTTAAGAAGCAAGTTTATCCAGACAGTTTAGATTAGGCAGTTGTTTCTTACTTTGCATTTGGCCCCGAGCTGGTTCCCAGAGTCCTAGAATGTTACCAAAACGCTCGCGGCGGTAGATGAAAGAGACCCTAGGAACGGGGTGACAGGGGTTTTACGCGTTCTTCGATTCATCCTCAACCCGTTAAAATAAAAATGACATGAATATGATTTATTAATAAAATCCTGACACGAAGAGAGCGGCTTTTAGCCAATTTTTCTGTGGTCAGTTTTTCCATCACGCATTTAATTCCCCAGAGGGTAATTTATCGCAATGAATGTGATATTGTTTCTCCGATCGTCGATCGCGGACAGAAATTAAAGACCGCCTAAACGTTTCTTCTAAGTTCAAGCTTCTCATGAGAGAGATAATGTCGTTATTGTTACCTGGATAACACGTCTTTTTATTGGAATGAAGAGCGTAACCATCTGGGCATCCACAGCGGTACGAGGACCTGGAGTTGACACAGAAGTGCGAACAGCCGCCATTACTCTTGGTGCACTCATTTTTATCTGCTGAGGAAAAAGAAGAAATTGAATTGGTTGGTGGTAATTAAGAACCAAAGCAGAATAAACAACAGGTAAGCAGCGCAGTTTTTGACATAAACATGTTCAAAGGATTATGCCTATGTGGAGATATATAGTAAAGATTGTGAGGCGGTTGTTGTTGGGAGCGTATTCGAACACACCTTAGCGAGATTTACAGATCTTAACAAGGTACAGTGCTGAAAACACAAAAGTGCAACGCTAGATTATTTTGTAATTATTTTGAGCAGATCAAGATTTCACAGATCCATGTCGACTGTGTAGAGACGTGGCATAGTAGAGGGCAAAACAGGTCGAAACTGTGTATGATTAATGACCTGTTAATTAATCCAGCGAAAGATCTTAAAAATCTGATGAACACTTTGGAAGTCGAACCAAAATAGTAACAGAAAGACACAAACCGGGATATATGCGGGACATGTACGATTTATTATTAATTTTTTTTTTATACGTTCATATTTTAGCTGCAATCGATGGTTTTGCGGTCCAGTTGTGCAGCACATGTATCTTGCATGCAAAATCAAACAATAGACAGGCCACTAGCTTATTTTTCTTATTAGTGCCTCCGAGTTTTCCTTGATAAGCCAGGTGAAGGAGCCATGCATGATTTCCTTGATAAGCCATCGCACAATACAAAGCAGAAATCGAAAGACCAACGTCAGAATTTGTGAATTTTGGATGGCAATGGAAATTTGGATGCAGCGATGTTCTAGCCGTACATTCCAGGGGGAAATAATTTATTATGAATACTTCTGATTTTTTTGTCACATGACCAATCGATGTACAAGGCTTATTTTGAGCGATTGAAGGCCCCCTTGCGTGTAGGAGCTTTCACATGAATCGAATGGATTGCACATTTTGTTCCTCGACAAGTTTCACTGAGTTTGAATAACCCATCAAGTAGTTTCTGAACTGTTTCTCTGTTTGAAGTTGACCTGTCCGAATATTGTGCAGTATTACTAAATAGAGGATAAACAACTTGCCAACCAACAACATATGTGCAAGATTAAGAGGTTACTGCTGAGCCAAATAATCGGCATTTAATGAAAATGATGTGTTGCGGTGACGCCGAAACTGTCAGACAGTTTCAATCCTGAGTTTGGTGGTCCTTGCTGGGTTTGTTTTGCACGTGTAAATAGTCTATTGTTGTCTTTGTTCAATATAAGTAGTTGTAACAGTGGGACAGTCCACAAACAAGCTATTTTATTTTAAGCTGTAATTTCCGATTAAATCACCTGTCGTGAGATAAGGCCCGGCACTTGCTGCTAATTTTATAAATGACAATGAACTTGCATGAGCTGTCGTGTCACGAAATCACGTATAAATTCCTTGTTTTCCTGGCCTTTCTTCCATTTGCAAGTATAGTCCATATGATTTGTTCTTTCCAGTATAATTACCGGGGAATGATTTTGAGTAGGCGAAGGAAAACCATGCAGAATTTTAAAATCATAAATCGTCTAGGAAATTAGTTGCAATTAAGCTTTGACACTTTCTCAGTGGTACGTAACGTAACCTTTTGCTCTCTATAACATTTTCCGTTTCACGAGGAGGCAATCTATGAAAAAAGCTCGCGGTTAAGGTAATCTTAATACGCAATATACACAGGGCAAACTGCATTGGCCTTCAACGTTACATATTTGGTCTGTGCGTTCTTAAAACGTTTTTCGCACTTAATTGAGTGTTGAGTGATTTATTTTTTCAGAATTTAGCGCGGAAATGGAAAAAATGAAATAGGGAAAAAAGAAGCGAAATAAAGAGACAACGGTAATACGCGTACGTTCTTGCAGTCAAGGGTTTTGGCGGGAAATTGTCGGACACAGGTTGCAAATCTTGACGTCACGAGACTGCCGCTCGACTGAATGAAAATTTGACGAGTAGGGCCGGCCTTGCTGTAATTGGAGATTCCAGTCTTCAACTACGACTATAAAATGGGAACAAAATTTCGTTCTTTAGCTAAAAAAGTAAGTATTTAATAGCGTGATTATGATGTGTAGGCGTTCAGTTGATGAACGAATGCTCTGGATAACCTAAGGTGTACCCGACCCAGCAGTTTCTATTTCAGTAGAAATAGGCACATAAGAAATAATTTGATCTACTTTCCGTTTTCTCAGGAAGTTTTAGGAAGATTAATTAACGTGTTTTGCAGGGGTTTATTTTCATCCGCGACGTTCACGGCATGTTCGTGCATGGAGGTCAGCTGTCTTTTGAGGTAAAGTCACGGTTACGTAAATAGAGATGCTAGTCAAGAATTTCAATCACCTGTGAGAATTTTGAGGTGTTTGAGAGCGAGGGAGAGGATGTAAAATTGAATTGTTGGGAATTAGCGCTCGACCGCCAGAGTGTCACAATCAATTTTGTTTCATTCCGATGTGCATTGGCAGTGAAAATATTTTTACTAACCATGTTATTAGAATCAAAAGAGAGGGAGTTCCCCTTCAAATCTTTCACAAGCCATCTCAGTTTAACTGGCTTCTCGCCGACTCAGTCGAGTGAAACAAACTCTAGAGGGCGTGGAGGTAGAGTGTGGGGTAAACTTGTTCAGGGATTACCATGTATCAAAAATAGTTTCCTTTACACTATAGTTATAGTGATGTCAATGTTCTTTAGCAAAAGCACGGAAATGGAAGGAGGAAGGTTGGAGCCATTTTGAAACGAATATTGTAACAGAATGCATTGCATCAGGAGACTTGAGGTTGCCCTCAATTCTCTGATACCAAACCAGAGGCGCTCAATGTATGTTACACCCCGTTTATATTAATTGGCCTAAGAAGGAGGATAACCATGATCAGTATTACAATTCTACTGTGTTTAAAGATATAAAGAAGTCAATCTTTTGGGCGGCAACGCTGCAAAGTTTAACTACATCTAAATAGGCGCCGGTTATACACGAGCAAACCTCTCACTGAATAAAGGAACATTGCCTAAGTCAGCTATGTAGCTAGTGAAGTCAGTATTTTTAATCGTACTCGAAAAATTCATCAGACTTTTACAGTTACAATGCTCAATCAATACTTGTAAGCAAATCTAAGTCTCGAATAATAAAAAAATAACAACTTGCAAAGCGTTGTTACTACTATATAATTTACTCTAGGTCTCCACTTTTTATAATGTTCTGCTACTAGATTTTTTTTTCTTTACACATAAATTGGTTATGAGTTCAAAAAAGTAAAACCACGTGTCTGTGTCCTGGCAAAAAAGGAGGATATACTTATTCTAAAAATTACTTATTCAATATATTGCGAAAGATTATTGACAAAAACTAGGAATTTTTAAATCGATATTAGATTTGAAATTAGGGTTACTGCTGTTGTCCGCTTTGCGGATCCGTTCTTTGCTTAAGAAATATTGCCTTAATGCTTTGAGCTATTCTGCCGCCTTTGGTTCAGTAGTGCATCCTCAGAGCCCACTGCCTTCACTTATAGTGTCATTACCTCTACACCTTCTCCCATCTGGCGCTTGCTTAAAGCCTCTCTTGCACATACAGTAATAGCTTCCGTCTGTGTTCACGCACTTGTGGTCACAACGCCCATTTGCTATCTTGCATTCGTCGATGTCTGAAAAAGGGCAACACTGATATTAAAAACTCGGCTAAAGTCTATGAAGTCAGTTTGAAAACATTTTTCTTTTTAACATATTGATTGTAGCTTAAAAAATCTTCCGAACTTGAAAGATATCCTAAACACCAGAAATTGAAGAGAGTAAACTTAGAAAGGGATTCTGCAGCTACGGGCTGACAGAGAACAGTGGCGGCTGGGAACATATTTGACTCAATCAGGGCAAACAATTCGAAAAAAGAAAGAAACGAGGCAGGTTTAACAGGGTTTTTTGCCCTCTTAGTCGTGCTGACCACGCCCAACATAAAACACACTATTAATGGTCTGATTTTCGAAAAGGAAAAAAAAGAATTTCGTTGCGTCAACTTCACGGTATCGCATTTTTTTTCTCGTGATTGGCGTTTGCCCTCCTTCTATACGTCTCAAGAGTTCTCTAAACAGTATTAGGTCTGCAACGAACTACAGCGAGACTCGTAGAAACATGGCAATAATATGGCACACTAAAGCGTCAAGAAGTATTCTTCCAACAGTCAACGAGGCTGCCATTTCTCTGAGATGACTCTGACTTAGATCGAGAGGATCACTGAACATAAAGTTTTGACCAACCTTCGCAGCGTGCTGAGTCCTTTGGTCCTCTGTTTGCGTATCCTTCAGGACAGTCACAAGCGTAGCCTCCGTACGTGTTTCTACACAGGCTGGGAAATGTGCACACTGGACGCTTGCATTCGTTCTCGTCTATATGAAAAAAAAAAAAAAACCTGGAAGTTAAACGCGTACCTATGAAATGCATGCTATTCAAATGAAACGTTTTAGCTTTCAGAATATTCTTTTATTTCGTCTTAACTGTAAATGTCAGCAACTTCTAAACAACAGATTGACCAGAGTAAGTCAAGCTGACTATAGGTTTCTTATTGTCTCACGTTACATATATTTGTTTAGTCTAGGGTAGAAACGAAGAGTACAAAGCTGCAGAATTCAGTTCGACCAGTCACAAACAATTTGATTTAAAATCATATAGGATCTTACCAATTGACATGTACGAAATGTAGAATCCCTTGCCAGTGGTACCATTGTCGGAACGAAATCGAATCCATACGGCGTTTTGCGGTGTTATAATTCCATGCGGCCTTGCACCACCGCAGTATATCAGTGGGTTGCGAAACTGCTTTGAAGTAGACAGCATGACATAGTCCTTCGTGCATCCTGGTGAATCTTCCAAGTCAAATTGGCGTCGAAAGCGAACTTTCATAAGGAATCCACGGGGCACTTGCACGTGCCAAGTACATTGTGAGTTTACCTGATACCCTTGGGGGTAGTTTGGGGAGCGGATTGTTCCGGTCGTTTGGGCGAGGTGAATTGTTTTCTTGTCACATCGCGGTAACAGAGTGGAATTAACGGCGGCTGTTGTCTTTATTGCTGTGTCAGAAACTATACAAAATAAATAAGCAATTAGAGTATTTCTTCGAGAAGAGACTTTAAAAAGCCCTGATATGTAATCTGTCTACCTTGAAATCTAGTTCGTTTAGTTATCTGTCTTGTCCGTTTGGGTTCTGAATATATCACTAGGATTTTTGGTATCCCCCCGGTTTCGCTTCAAAACTTCTTAAATGACCTTGTTTTTATACTTACTGAAAGAATGTGCTTACCGTTTTACTGTATCTTTATCATTGCGTTCTAAAAGTATTTGCACTCGGATGAATCGTTGCTTTACTGACAAACGTCGCTCAATCTTTTTCGTGAGACAAAGCTGCTAAACTTGCAAAAACCCGTTAAATCTTTTAAATAGGACGACTTCCTCTAACCCGCCTACTTTAATCCAGTGAAATTGTCCCAAAAATGTACTATATTGGTGACAAATTGATCAAAGGACAAGCTAAATATACGGCTCAAAATCGAATGGGACTTAGTCCGTAGGTAAGCCCATCGTCGTTCGATCTCTAGTACAGAACCCGACAATAGAGTGCTTCTTCCATAGTCCGACCACTTTAAAACAAGAGTTCATGCTTGAAACTTCCAGAGACCTCTCCAGAATCAAACATTGACCTCCCATATCAGTCCATGGAAACTGATACGCACACTTGTTAGTAGAAAATACGAAAGAATACCCATTTAAGGAAACGTCCCTCTTGAACTGTTTTAACAAGGTAGCTCTCAACACACAGTTATCAAGCCAGGTATGAGGCCCCACGCAGCTATGGATAAATACCTGGCTTGATAATCTAAAGGACATGAACATCCTAACTTGCAATACTATAAGCCGTGCAGATAAATAAGCAGCCATCAAGCCTTTCGCAGCTAGATGTCGTGTTTGCTGTGCTTTTAATGAACTTTCAAAGAACTGAGAAAAAATACAATACTAGTAGTAGTAACAATCTTTTATTAGGAAGCTCCATCACTAAAAGTGGTTTACATAGAGGTCCTAATACTAATACTGAAAGGAAAAGAATACAGAGAAAGTCACTGGTATAGAATTCAACGTTTTACGAAGCGTTTTGGTGTTTTAGCATGTCTCAAGCAGATTTAAAATGAAATGAAAGGTTCGGCACCTGTCCACGTACGTGTGCGAACAAATTTTTGCTCTTCTGACAGCGACGACAATGAACATTCTCGATAAAAATAAGGAACATCTTTTGAACGCGTTGCTGAAACGATTTTGTATTTGCTCTGCAAAAGTGTAGTTGTTTTCTTCTTTTGTTGTTGTTCAGAAGCGGCGTGGTCTTCAAGACAAGACTGACATTCAATGATCTGTTAATGGCTGAGCTATAAAGACCGTGCAATAAGCCGACGTATTTACTTCTTGACAAAATGGAGGCTCGTTTGAACATCGTTATTTATTGTAAAACTAGCTTCGGGCTTTGTCTGAATGAGACACATGACTGAGCGGTACTTTTAGTAATGAATATAGATGTCGAATGGTTACGAGCAGATATGCTATGGCACGTAATGGGAGCCACATATGTACTTAGCTTGCTGAGATTAAAGTTTCTAAAGTTTCCGTCTATAAATAATTACAAGGCTACTAGGAAGAGATAAACTCTATTTCCGACCAAAATGATGTAATTATCTTTACAGAGCGAGGGCTGACTAAATTTACACGCTATGTCAACAAGAGTAATAGAGCCGACTAAACGATGCTATCACGATATAGTGATAAAATTTAACCAAATTGGAAAAAAAACACGATCAGCGATGAAAAGACGGTATCAGGCTATAAAAAGTAACACTCCTGAAAAAACATTTCTGAGTAATTACAAAAACAAAAATTGAAGCGCGAACATGTTGATGAAAAACAATTGGAAACTCTTTAAACCAAGAGCAAGCTATTGCCAAGGTGCTAAACCATAAGCAGCTATGTTAACTTCTCCTGTTTCCAGAATTTAACATCGTCCTGAAGAATTTACGTCGCAGCTAACACTGATTCGTTGCATCCCTGCTGAAACTTTATTTGAATGGCTTTGAAAGTAATAAAAGCTTCCTTTTTTAGCATTTAGTCAAGTAGGTCTGGGCTTTTTGTGTAAAAGTTCTTTCAAGACTGATTAACTATCGCCAGTTAGTCTACCATAGGAGGCCCCAAGTGACCAATTGTATATTTCAGCTTGAACGACCGCCTTTATTGAAAAGCGGACAATTAAATGACACGCTTGTTAAAGAAAGTGAAAATGTTTTCGGTATCTAATCCGGTCACGTATTTGCTTAACAAATGGCGGTCTTACTCTTATAACAACTTCATTTGAATACGAACTATACGGCTTACCTGTTCCACGCCTCGCTCCTTTGCATCCAGGCACAGCCGAAACGCTGTAAGATAAAATACATTTTATTCAGTTCTCAAAATTGTTTCAACTTGAATAATGCATGCTACTTAAAAGTAATTGAAAAGCAGCCTGCTTATCAACTCAACTTCGTTTGGACACAGAAAAATATAGTCCAAACTGCATGCGAATACCAGACGGACGTGCAAAGTGTACAGGCAAACAGAGCGAGGCCTAGCACTTTGCTACTTTCTGAAACCCTATGATAAATACTGTTGTTGTCTTTGACTGAAGAAACTCGCCACGCGGTCAATCTTCACAAGTCACCGAACTCAGAAAAAAATCTCCTCTCATTCCACACCAAAGTGGCTTTAAATCTTTACACACTAAAGTCCTTACGCTGGCGTCTTTCCACACTAAGCCAGAGCTCCATATATTCCTCAAGTGCTTTGCATTATATCATAGTGAACATCTAAAATAGTTTTTACTTACGCAAGGATCGCGAAGAGAATAGCAAAAATTGCAGAATCGTTCATGGCTGACCGACGTTCTCCAGAAATCAAGTTATCGCATGTACATTCCGGATCTAACTGAACACTGTTATACCTCGCGTATTTCATAAATCATCTTTGATGGCGTTTGGCATTCCTTTCGAGGGTACATTTCCAGCCAATCAATAAAAACCAAAGGGGCAAATATTCTTCCTGTATAAAGAGTGAGTATCACAATACATTACACAACACGAACCGTGGAATTGTCTAATGGGATAATCAAACGAGGCTATTACGGCGGATTACCGAAGTTTAGTCGTTGACAATTGTTCCAATAAACTTTGGACACTAATTGCACAGTACAGCAGGAAATGCGACTCTTGGCTGCTTGAGTTTTAAAGATGTGGTTATCCTTTTAACACGTCAAAACCTCTGCCGGTCCCGCTTTGTAATTGCTGAAGAAACAAAAATGAATCTAATCGCCTCCAAATGTACTTTGAGTTTGGAATATCAGTTAAGTGAACTAAATTTAGTTCACCTGAAATTGCCAGACAGTTAAAAGAGGACCCAAACGAAACCGAAAGGGGAAACCCAATCTTGTAGTTTTGGCCTTAAGATTTTGAGAGCAACCCCAATTCATCAAAGTCAAAAAACAGGGAACGTGAAACGCAACCACCGCCTTTATCAACGGCGGCACACTTTAAAATTAAGAGCATGTCGAATGTTTTATCGTTTTATTATAAATTTTTGGATTTTGCCGCTCGGCTCCCAAGTATTATGATTTCAAGGTCGCGCTTTCTTAAATCGATTCCACATTTTAAAGTTTCTTTCAACTTTAGGGTATCAGCTCTCACATACTTTAATTTCATATCTTTTTAGCCATTGCATTAGGCATTAAACTCCTCTTTGCGGTTTGACGCTGTCAGCTTTAATTCTAAGAGTAGAACCGACTATGTCAAAAAAAACAAAAAAAACAAACACTTCATTTTGCGAGGCTTTCGAAGCGATGTACATTTCTAACATTAAGTTCTAACTACTCTGTGGCAGCTACACCATTCAAGTCAACATTTCTGGGAAGAAACTTAAGGACACCCCAGCTGCGTGTAATATTGTGTTTGTGCGGCTGTAGAGACGATATGGGTGATATTCGTGTTTTCATGAACTCTTTACCAGGGGGATTAAATTTTCGCCACGAAGTCTGCATGCATTACATAGTGTCACACCTTTCTGTTTGAAAAGTACAAATCATAAATCATGTCTCTGAGAGAGCTGAGAAGACAGTTTTTATCGAGCAGAATTTCGACAAAGGTACTTAAAATACGCGAGTTGCAAGCTGGGAAGTTATGTAAATAATCCGCGTGGAACGTCGACAAAATCAGAAGGCATTTGGAATTCCAAAAAAGCAAAGTAATTTGAAGACCTTTTGAGGCAAATTAAATAATTTTGAAACAATATGTCACCGTCAGCTTCTTTCTTTTAGTTAGTTACCACAATACGTGTACAGACTTAGTCAGAACTTCTACGACGACGCTTTTTGGCGGCGCCTTGATTGAAGACACGGTGTCCAAAAAAGAAGGACTAACAAAAAAATCGTCGTCTCAAGTTATGTTTGAACAAAAAAAAAAGCTTGGCAGCCAGAACGCAAAAATAAACGTGTTCGGCTTTTATAGAATGCTGAATATTCTACGTCTTCGTCTTTAGAAGAGAACTTTAACTGAAAAGGTCTTGCTTGGGGAGTGTTGGCATCACTCATTTCGGGTGAAAATGAGTGCTTGTGCTTCTTTTGAAGACATGTCTTTCCTCGCAGATTTTGAGAAAGGATAACCGGACATGCGTGCGGTTTCTCACTCGTGTGCATTTCATGTAAAATATACCGTTTATATAATTAAACCGTTAACAGATATCAATTAGACAAACAAACGACAATTAATGGTCATCTAATGATCTGACCTAATCAGTAAACTGCCTTCCCGTCGCCAGTGAAACCCTGCGGGTTCTTTAGCGAAGCCGAAAAGACGGCTATTTTGTGTTTTAGTTGGCTCAACTCAAAAAGAAACATGCAAGTAGGCATTGTACTGGAAAACAGGAAGAAAATGATTTAAGTACGTGCAGTCAAATTGTGGAAATAGGCACTAACTTCCTAAAGTAAACCACGAAAAAATCCAATGTTTGGTTTTGTTAAGATAGTTTCATGTCTTGTTTTCGCTCCTGCTTCATTATGGTAGCGCTCCATTCAATTTTAAACAAAATACACCCAGTCTCTAGCTTTACGCCCAGCTGGCTTTCAATCAATTTAATATGCGAATACATGTTTAAAACTTACAATCTTCCCTTAGTCGCGAAACATCTCTCTGAGTAGCAAATTTACTTTGAAAAGAAGTGGCGGTCTTGGTGTCTCGTGAACGGCGCCGCTGAGCTCGTAACCGTGCTGGTGTCAAAATTTCTCGGCGCCAAGTTAGCCATTGTCACCGTGTTTAATTGTTGTGGATCTCATTAGCACGTGCGTAACAAGCAATAACCACTAAAATACGCTAATGAAAGCGTCACGAATCCGGTCTGAAATCCACCTAGTATGTCTAGTATTGTGATAAGCTTATTTCTAAACTCTTGGCAAGGGTACTTCAGGCATCTCTATATCACGTCTTGTTAGTTATTAACGCGTTTGATAGAGAGCCATGACATTTTGTGCCGTGGTGGTTAACCAGTGTCTCAAAAAGGTATTCCTTGACGAATGCTTTTCTTAACGACAAGAAGTGATACTTCAGCAAAAGCTGGAATTTTTAGTTCGCTCCAAAGCTGTCGATTTCACCGCACATCTGTAACGGCACAAGAAAAGCTTCTGGCACGTTCTATAACCGAAACAAGATGGCGTTGTGTAAAACAATATCGTATTCTGTTATCTTAAATGGTATCTTTATGACAAGAGATGCTATACACATGATAAGATGGAAAGTCGCTAAAAATCTTTTAGGACAAGTACATTTGTAATATAATTTAACATATGTAATGTTATTAAACGAAGAGTACAGTACTGTCTAATCATTGACCTAATTTTAAAGTCATGATAACTTGGCTAATATTAGGCGTTTGTTTGTCTCGAAGAAAATATGAAACCATCGCTATCAAGCGTGTCATAAAGCTCTAATTATCCTATATTGTATGAATTTCAGTGACCAGGAATGAAAATTCTTAATACTGCTTTCTTTTTAATGCATTTTATTTCAGATATCAATGGAATTCATGGAAGAAGCTAGTTATAAATCAAAAAGTTATCCTGAACTGATCGAATTCTCTTTCCGCGACAACTGGCTCGTCACATTTGTTCTGATAAAGGTATCCAGCTAAACATTGTTTAGCTGGATAAAAGCGGTAACCCTCACACGTTTAAGAGGGTACCTTTTGTGACTTGAAAACTGAGTAAAGATCATGAGAGTGCACAGCACTGCCCCTTCTTCACGCCGATAGCATATTGAAAGTAAGTTAACTTGTTTGACGAATCAATTCTATAAAACTAATTAGGTAATTACCTTAATTAATCGACAGGCAAACTGCATGCTCTTACAACTCATATACTAACCGCACTGAAGACCGCAAAATAAGAACGTTGCGCCTTCCGCAACCGACAAGAATTCGTTCTGCGGTCTCTGGTTTTTCACACGTTATTACTAAGCGGAAATGTAGTCTTATGAACACAGATTATTGAAGCACGAGCTACATAATGTTTTTAATAATGCCATCGAGTCCAGTAGGCGCCTTACTAAAACTTGCTGAAATGTTTGAGATCGTGAGTGAAATAGAGGCAACGAGACGCGCCGAGTTGGCAGGAGTCTTCAGCTTGTTGCCAGCTTGTTTACACTGTTCTTAGTAATTAATAAGGTGATGTTTTGTTGTCCTTCTTGACGCAACTATTTCCGCAGTAGGTGCGATGTATTATAACTAAAACCAATCAGCCAAGCAACGTACATGATATACTGATCAAACGAATAGTCCTTTTTTGGTTTCGTGCTCTCATCCTTCTGTATTCTTACTTTGTTTATTTTTTCTTATTGTAGAGCTACCACGTAATGAGGCCAAGAGGGAGAGGAATAAAAAATGTGACTCCTGCCGAAAAGCGAGCCAGAAATATTCTGCATTTCCCGGTTTGTATCTTATACTTCTGGTTACCGTACGTTCCTTGCCATACTTTCTGATTGCAGACTTTTTTTTCATAAATCAGACTGTCGCAATATTTTTCCATAGTCGTTCCTCAACCTTTACTTCCTGGTTTCAACATCCCTCTTTCCCCCATTTCTCAAAAAGAGCCGCAATGCTTTCTTCAATAAGGTTCCCTGTGTGCAAAAGACCAAAAGTCATAGAAAACGGTATTATCAGCAAATTGCATGCAAAAATTAAGCACACGACTTTGCACGGGTTAATAATAGTATATATTTGTTATGCAACTACTTTACTCTACTATTATATCAACCTCTGCTTTCTTTATAGCTAAACATCAGAGAATTATTTAGCTGCGTGATTTGCAGTGTGATTTTATAGTCCACTTGGCAGGCCGCATTACGCTGTAAGCTCTATTGTATCTTGCTACCTAAATACTGCTATCGCTGAACTACTCAGTTGTTTATCCCCTCATGAAAACACATTCGCTAAAACGTTACTTTTTTTTGTTTGTTATCAAAGGAGCAAAATTTGTACAAATCAGCGACACTTGGTGGTTGATTTATAACGTTACACATATGCAATAGGCATTTGAACATATGTTTCAAGATTCGTGACCAGGCTAAGCGATAAACATACTTCTAAAATTTAGATTCTTGACAGAGAGCCTAATCATTTTGAGACAAATGTTCGTTGTACTAAGAACAGTAAAAACAAGTATTCGGCTGTTGTCCAATGAAATCAATCCTCGCACGTGATAATAAACTCCCACCCACACATAAAAAAGTTTTTGCACGCTTTCCTAGGCCATTGAAATGTAAGCTGCCTCTATGTCTCGTATGTATGGCGATGACTTATTTTTGTGTAAACGATCCTCCTAAAGTTGCATGAAGTGTATTTCTTGTTTTTAGCATTACATCTGGGTATAACTTGTTGAGAGTTGATCACAATACATAACTGCCTCATTTTAAGAGGACATCATCAAACGTTAGAGCAGTTCCTATTATTATGACTTAACCCTTTGAATACCAACTACGCATATATGCATAATTAATGGTCGTGCTCTTTGTACCACTTGTGACGTCATCAATTTAAATGTCATCAGATATTCTTGATAAGCAGATAGTAGTGCTAGGCTAGCCCTTTCCGCACAATGGTCAGGT
>Ga0126339_10001416_pt1 | contig 16222 bp, 2 predicted proteins | sample OrbTmetagenome_2_FD_92532 | JGI IMG/M metagenome (GOLD analysis project Ga0126339, IMG submission 92532) | Coral microbial communities from Petempiche,Puerto Morelos, Mexico - Orbicella T R C metagenome | ecosystem: Host-associated > Invertebrates > Cnidaria > Coral | place: Petempiche,Puerto... | reverse complement strand
CCGAGTGTGTCACTGATGTTCTTACAACATTTTGACGTCTTCTGTGATCTATTACTGAACAGACGCACGGCAACTTGAAATCTATTTGTTTTATAAGATAAAGAAACCAAAACATGTTGATGATGTACACGTCTGTCCTCCAATAAATCATAAGTAAGAACCAATCAAAACGTGAGAATCATTTAACTTATTATATAATCGCGGATAAACGACGATCTCACGATCACTGCTCTTGAAAAAGAAAATTAATCTTGGTTTTAAACCTTTAAAGTACACAAAATTGTATGTATTGTGTTGTAATCCCTTTAAGTGTCAACTGAAACAATTACGCTACTCGCCTTCGTTTTCTATGAGCGGAAGTCAATTCGCTACGGCTCGTTGATTATTCTCTCACGTAAAACACTGAGAAAATTACTTCGCTTTGATTGGCGGAGAACAGGCCGATTTATTGTGGTTTTTGTCCAACTGGGAGAGCTTGGGAGGATGAGAGCATCCTCTTATGAGGTACTGTATGAATGCAAGTGCAATTAGTAAAAGGCATCTCAAAATTCTCTCATTCTGCAACCCTTTAGGCGAATGTAATTTAAAATAATTTGACTCAATCTAACTTCTCATTTATAACATGACTTTAGAAATTACGAATGTGCGCGCATTAATTTGCATTGCAGTGCAAATGAAAACTTCACCATAAATCGGCCTGTTCTCAGCCAGTCAAAGCGAAGTAATTTTCTCAGTCATATGATATGCGCAATAAAATATGTACACGATTTTAAGTGCAATCTTCGTGTGACCTCCAGTAATCTTCGGATGGCTTCGGAACTTTTTGGAAGAATTTTGGTGATCTTCGAAAGTGTTCAAAACGCGCACGCGTCTAGTTATCTTCGGCTGTCTTGGGGAAACCTCGGACGTGTTTCGATCATCTTCGAAATGGTCGATAGCCTTTAGCTTACAGTGGCCTCGTACTAACTTTGGAAATCGTTGCAATTTGTGTACCAAAATTTTGTACTGCATGCATATGCTGTTACACGTTTTGCCCTGGTGTAACACATAAAATGCACTGCTCTTAGCCAATCAGAATCGAGTACCTTTTTCATGTGCTTTATTATATCTAAAAATCTTTTAAGTGATCCAAGTCTAGTTAAAAGACCCGGCTCTCCTCATTGATTTGTCGTTATGGTTTTGGCCAGTTAGAGAGTACATGTAAGACACATCCGGACGAATAAACGTATACCTTCGAATTTTAAGGAAACACGCGAATAGTGCGTGCAGATGAGCGATTCGGAAAATGCAGAAAAATCCGAGCAAGTACATGTAGCTGAAGAAGCGTTTCATTACCATGAAGGAGAAATCGATGTAAAACGACTGAAAAAACGTGACGGAAAGAAAGGAGCTTTATCAACCAACAAATGATATTCTGTCCGTGCGCAGACTAAATTGACACGTTTGCCTCGTTCGTGTGTGTCTTCCACAAAAGAATGAGCTGTATCGCAGGCTCAGATGCAATAAGAGCTTATCCAGTTCTAAAATTCAGTTTTGGCAAAAACTAAGCCAACAGTAATTGAGATGATGTCGTTACATTATTGGTGATTAAGACTGAAAGCCATATCAATATACTCAATTCTGAGACATGAACAATAAGTTTATATTAAAGTGACTTGGCCGGCCGTTCAACTCTGTCCACTTTCCAGCTCCATTAAATGAGCCCTTCAAAGTTAAAAGATCTTCTCTAGAAGCAGACGAAACGTCTATTTGTGAAAAAAACCTTCATGAAAGAAAGACAGACATAGAACATATAAACAACTACAGTCTGTTTGTCATGTAACAAAACGCTCTTCTCGATATTAGCGACATACATTTGTGAGGAAGGAAAGTTAATTTGCAGCTCAGTGCATGGAGGGTTTGGGCTTAGATAAGATTCCACAGCAGGTAAACGAATTGAAGATGTTAAATTATGAAGAAATCCCGTTGCTGGTGCCGCATGAATTATATATAATGTATATTTCATAATTTCAATTAGTATATGATTCGAACTACACACTGGTTTGAATCTACAGGTACTCGTCCCTGCACAATAAGCGTACCTCTGGATTATCACTGAGTTCCTTCTCTAAGAAATGATTTCGAGAAAGTGTTGTTAAGGTACGTATGTTCACCATTTATTTTTTTATCGTATTAATATTAGTATTAGTATAGTTTTTTAGCAGTGTCCCCTAATTAGTATGGTGTATTATTTCCAGGCTATAAGGTTTTTGACACTTTAATAAAGTTCTCACTCACTCACTCACTCACTCAGTCACTCACATTTGATGTATTATCATGTCATTACCTTCATATTTAAGAAACATATTTTGGAATCATAAGCTCGTAAAATTTTCGCACTTGCATTTAACACTAGAAACTACTTTTTCCGTCGTATAATGTGAGCTTTGTCAATGATACCTCAAATCAACTTTCGCCTAATTATCGTGATAAAACTTTAACACAAAATATACCGCTGGCAAAATGCAGACTTAAATCAAATAGGGTTTGAAAACAACTCTACGGCGACAATTTGGGATACAAAGAAAGTTTGATTTCTGGCCATGAAGTAAAGCTGAAAGCAACTAACAAGAAATCAACGTTCATGTGTAGTTTACCTCCAAAACGAGGGTTGAGTAGAATTAATTCTAAAGTCACCTTTGCCTTATGCCTTCCGATAGTTACATATAAGTATAAAAATTCGAAGCAGAATAAAGCAGAATAACTTATACATGTGATGGTCAACAACTGCTATGAGGAATATTTTGTCTTAATAAATGTGAATCAGGTAATACCAGAAACTACGAAGTTAATTCACAAAAGCAAAAACGTTCTCTAAATTGTCGACTTGCCGACGAAAAAACTCATTTAATACCTTTGTGAGCACTTGGATATTCGGTAAAAGAATGTTACAAATTTTTAATTACTCTTGGACAAACATGGCAAGAATTTTGGCACGCAAAGAATATATTAAAAGTTTCATAATATCGAGCACACAATATTCGTTGAAACCAAACGTTGTCAACTTTCATTGTTTTCGTTCGGGGGCGGTTAATAATTTATAATTTATGCAGTTAAAAGAATGCTTGTGGTAGACTTACATTCTGTTTTTGACATTTGTTTGCTGCCGTATGTACAGTTGTAAAGATAAATATCAACCGAAAAACATCTCCAATACTTAGCCATTTTTCTGTCAAGGCTTTTAATTTGCGTTCCTTGGATTTAAACATAATCGTCCCCAATAAATCCGAAAGAACAAGACACTTCAAACAGGATGACAGCAGGTGGCTTGAAAAAGAACCATAAATTGTGGTTTTGTCGTTTCCAGCTGTATTCTTCATCTCATACTTGGTGTTCATTAGCTCCAACGAGAAACATATTAATTTGACGTTAAAAATCACGAAAAGAAACGAGTTATTGGAAACGTTACCGTTGCATAAATTCAGTGGGAAAAAAAAGTTAAAAAAAAGAAAAACCGGTCAAATAAATCAAAGGAACGCGACTTGGCTCAAAACAAACGTTTCTGATTTTATATTTATTTTTTATGTATGTGCATTTTAATAGGCTTCAACAAAAGGTAAATCGAAATGCTTTAACGCATGTATTGTGATGCCGAAGGTGACACGCAGTAACATGTAACAACTTAGTAAGGGAAAAAGTAGTCTTGGACTTGGAAAGGCGAATTTCGGATGACTGGTTTCCTTCACTGAGACTGCCAACTGGCTATTAAATGCTCAAAACAAATGCCAATCACTTCTCCTCCCGTTTATTAGAACTTAAGAAAACCTCTAGATACCAAATAAAAAAATCAATTTATTAATCTACGATAACTTGAAGCAAAATTATAGGCAATGATAATAACGAAAAGTAGTAGCTTCTTTGAAAACGTTTTTTAGAATAAAAACTGCTATTGAGCTAGTCTTATTAAGCGAAGTAATGGACAGCAACATACAGTCAAAATCCCTACGGACCAGAACAGTGCTCCTATAATAAACAACTTATCTACTAAATCAGAGATAAATCCTGCTGTCACACCCGGAAGGGTGAAATACCGATACTTCAGAATTGTCATAGCTGGAGTCATGATGATACAAGCGTATAGGAACCCTGCAAACAAAGATGTCGTCGCACGAATTATGAAGACATCGCACTGATCTACTCGACTCCATCTGAAAAACGACGAGATTGCTTTCCACAGTGTTGTTAAGCATATTGCTACGATAAGCAAACTCAAGGCTTGGGAACTCGGAGCTAAAAGTGTTTCAAGGTAATCTACCGACGTGCACTTTGGGTCCATTGAGCATTGCCAACATATAAGTCCATTTGTTCCTCTTCTCAGAAGATAAAGCTCAATGCCAATGGTGGAACAAGGAATATCCTGCACGAAGTTTGCCGCCAGTGTGAACGCAATCTTGCCCTTAACTAATAACGCCCAGTTCTCTTGCAAAAAGTCGGCTTCCATTAGTGAAAATGCAATAGTTATCACCCATAGCAAAAAGTGGAGACAGAAAATGATTGTCGCTATAATTGTAAAGGCAAAGTAAATCTCTAAGGTTTGTTCATATTGTTCAAACAGTTCTATGGTTTTCTTCGGCTTAAAAGCGGAACTAGAACAGAAACCCAGCGGACTAACTGTTAGGTTTATGCCTCCTCTGGGTTGTGTGCCGTTTGAGACGAGAAGAGACGCACTATAGTCGTCATAAATATCCAACGACTTTGATGATTCAAAATAGACGCCGTAGTTGCAATAAATGTCAAAGCCTTGCAGAGCAAGAAAAATGAAAAACTCCACTAATATTCCGTAGTTGAATCCACCTGGCACGGCATTTTGATCTTTCTTAGCAGCTTTTCTGGCCATTATGAAACAAACTGTCGTTATGTGAAGCTACTTGATGCAATGGACTAAGTGCAGGGTTATATGCTTTGCGGAATGTTAGATGCAACCACCTCCCCAAAATTGACAACGCTTTGTTTTCGACATAAATTATTAATAACCGTAGGCTGCGTGCGCTATTTTCCAGTAGAAAGATTGTTTTCTAACTGTGGATTAGCGGAGTATTTGTTGAGCTGCTTTCAACAGAGTCCAACAGCGATTCCTGCACCAGTTATCGGCATTTTTCACTCCAGAGCAGTTTGTGAAGTTCGACTTTCAAAGCTGTTGGAGTTGATAGGTTTGGCAATCCGTCACAAAGACGTTAAATGCGACAATCATATGCATCAGCTTCATCGTAAGAAAGCGTCATAATTATGTTTGTAAGAATTACAGCTAGCTCATACACGTGTTGTAGATTTAAATTGAAGACTTATTTGTAGTAGTGAGTTTAGATGTTTCAACAAGAGAATGCTGCTTCTGTTCAACCTATCAAACAAGAATGAATTTCCGAACTATTTGTTCCAAATACGTTTTAATAGTCAAATCATTGAGGCGTAATACTAGTAAATAGGACAGTCATTGCTCCGAACATGAACGTGGAATAAGAGATATAAAAAGTGTCAATATATTCCTTGTACTAAGAGTAGAATAGCATATACTTTTTGAGAGCGCCTCTCACCTTAACGCGTATTATTTCGCTAGAATGTCATTCTATAGCCTACCAAACAATATTATGATCGATGTGCTGTAAGGCTGGTACCAGTTCGAAATACAGGTGTTTTGTTTAAGTTAGCTTTCTAATGACAGGCTTGCGGCTTGGAGACAATTCAAGTTAAAACAGAATTTTAAAAATGATTAATGTTTGTTGGGAAGTTTAGCCAACTTGAAAATACTACTTCAAGACATGATGTGATTTGAAACTGATTCTGTTGCTAAACCCAAATCTGCGTTCTTTTAACAAGCTTCACTTCCTATTTAAATTCGTTTAAAATGCGTTTGTTTAGTCAAAGTTTTGGTTACGTATTTTTATTTGGCTTTTCCCCAGTAGCTAAATGGAATCATTCAGCGATATTTACATAAATGCCTTCCTAACTCCTGACTACACATGATTACCTCTTAAACTTCCCATTTTTGTTCTTCGGCCAGCATTACCTCTTTATACCCAGCAGCGTCTGTCTCATTTGTGATATTTTCGTTTGTTCTCCTGGTTTGTTAAAATTGCATTTTTGCTTTCTTGTACTCCCTCCGTTTATTTGCCTAATTAAGCATTCAGATTTTTTGATATCGTCAAATTGTTGCTGTCGTGATATTGTAGATCCATCACAGATTCACATTTTTTTTCCCGCTTATGTATATTTCAGAGTGTTAAGCCACCATGGCTGACGAAGACGGAAACGCCGATAACCTTGAAAATCCAGCAAAGGCTGAAACCCTCCCAAAGAAACTTCTCGAACAAGTAGCTTCCATAACAGACAAGATTAAGAAAAAGAGAGTGCACTTAGAGGAGGTCGCAGAAAAATATCACAATGAAGCTAGACATCTGCAGGGAATATCATCGAAACTCAGCGAACTCAAAGGATCGTTTAATGAAGGCGAGAAGATAAAGGCTGAATTTGAGGAATATTGCGAATTGATTAACTTCAGATGCCTGGATGTCACTGAGAAGGTTGTGAAACTGGACGACATCTTAGATGAAGTAAGATTAGAGGAGGAAAAGGCTCCTCGGTTTACGGAGCTAGCTCAAGGCATAGAAACTGCATCGCTTTCAACCGGCGAAGGTCGTAAAGAGTTCCTGGATTTGAAGCAAGAAGTTGACGATTGGCTTGATGCTGTTCGCCGCAAGTTTAGAGAGGGAAAGAAGAGGAAGTTGAGCCTCTATTCCAAAGGTAATGTTGAGGACGTTACTCAGTCGTTAAATGCCTGGAGGAAAGCTTCAGAAGTTGCAAGAGAATACAGTCGTAAATTGGTTTTGCTGAAGAGAGATACGGATTCTAACGAACAAGACATGAGAAGAGAAATAGAAAGGATGGAAGCTGAGATCGGAACTCTCAAAGAACATAATAAGACATTAGATGACGAGATTTCCCTTCTGAGGGGGAAAATATTGGAAACAGAACAGACGATTCTTGAAACTCAGACGTTGCATGATGACGTTACTGATGATCTAAGAGAGCAGATCAAAGACCTCCGTCAGCAGTTAAATGACGAAAAAGATCGTAACAAGGCTCAGGTCGATGAAATAGAGAGGAAGGAAACTGGAATTGTGGCTCTCCGTGAACATAACAAGGAACTGGATGATGCCATAACCCTAATGAAGAGTAAACTTTCAGAAGCGGAACAGACAATTCTTCAAAATCGAACTTTCCACGATGAAATAGCAGAAGATCTAAGAGAGAAGCTGAAAGATCTCCGTCAGGAGCTGAATGAAGAGAACAGTGCTAAGTTTGAAATGGAGATGGAATCTGATCGAATCAAGGGAAGACTGCAAGACCTGGAATCGCGAGAAGAACTTAATCAAAGGAAGATTGAGATGCTCCAGGAGCGTAATAAACTCCTAGAAGAGGACGTGGAATCCTTAAGAGAGCGACTCTTGGTTGGAGAACAAGGGAAAAATGATGCAGAAGCGCTGCTGTTTGAAATACAAAAGGAATTGCAGGTTCTTGACGATGCAAAAGACGACGAAGATGCGGGAGAGGATAACACAAACGAATTTAAGCGGGTTAACCGCCTCGTGCAGACGCTGAAGAACAAGCTAGAGGAAAATCAAGGGTATATAGAAAACTTAGAAAGCGAAATCAAAGGGGAAAGAGATCGCAACAATGAAAACACCAGTGAGATAGAAAAGCTCTTGCGAAAAATCGAGGTTGAAGAAAAAGGGAAAGAGGAGCAAGGACAGCTGATTGACACAATCCGGAATTTGCTGGACGAAAATGAAAAGTTGGCTGCTGACCTCGAATCCCAAAACAAAGCTCTGAATGAAGATATCGCAGAAGAAAGAGAAAGGGTCATGGAGTTGCGAGAAAGAGTCGGGGAGCTCCAGCAAACTATCAGCGGCGAGAAGAGAGCCAACTTCGACATGGAAATGGAGGTTTCAAGACTCAAGAATAAAATAGAGGACGAGGAATCCAAGAATGAACTCGGCCTGAAAAGAATTGAACTTCTTCAAAAGGAAATCACCACGTTATTGGATACCATCAAGGAAAAGGTGGAAACGATCGAGGAACTGCGTTCTCAACTTTACGATTATGAAGAACTAAAAGTCAAACTTAGGGCTGAAAGACAAAGAAACGAAGACAATGAACAGAGTATCATGGAGCTACAAAACAGAATGGTTCAGAATGAGCACACCCTAGAGGAAAAAGAGGTAGAGATAAGATCTATCAAAGCTGAGTTAAAAAACACCAAGGAGAAACTGGAGAATGTGGAGAAAGAACTAGAGTGGATCAAGGAGAATAATGACTTATTGTCAGGCATCCTTCAAGAAAAAGACAGGGGCTTGCAGGAGAAGGAAGAAAGACTTAAACAAGCGCTGGTAAACCTCAACTCGGAACGCTCAGTTCAAAATGAGTATTCGATGAAATGCGAAATGTTGGAAAAGAAGATTTACCTGACTGAATCAGAAAACAAAGAAATAACAAAAGTAGCTGAACTTGCTGAGAGCGAATTGCAAAAGGAAAGGGAGAAAAGTGGTAACCAAGATAGTGAGATACTTAAATTAAAAGCCCAAATAGAAGAAGAACGCAAAAAGAACGAGGACAGCCAACGAGTTATTTATGAACTCGAGGAGCAGCTTTCAGATGCCGATGCTTTAAATCAGTATAACCAGGGGATCAAGTCAAGTTCTATTGAGAACATAATGGAGGCAGAAAAGCAAAACGAGCAGCTTCTTAACATCATTGAAGAGTTAAAACAGAACGTTAACGAAAAGGAACTTGGCATCGAAGAACTAGTTGAGAGCTACGCCGTTGAGGAACAGAGGCTCAGGGACGAGATATTGCAGCTTCAAGGTCAGCTAGGTTTGTCCAAAATGGACAGTCAGACAAAATCGGAGATTATTAAGTATCTTAAAGGAGAAATTGAAAGAATGCGAAATGTGATGAGGATCAAAGAGTCAGTTCTTGGGATTGAAGGAGAACCAAGTGAATCAGGTGAGAAGGCGGCCAAATATGTTCAAGAACTTGAACAAAGGCTGGGAACAGCTGGATTACCCGGACATTTTGAACATTTTGACGCCGACGAAGAACTAGAAGAACGAGAAGCTCAAGTTCAGGAACTTTTGGAAATCTTGGAAAGCGAAAAGGAGAGAAATATAGTATACGAGGAGATGATTCAACAATTAGAAGAAATGGTGAACCTAAACGCTGAAATAAAGGACGCGGACGAATCAGACCAAGGACGAACGGAGGAAGCAAATGAGGCCCGAAAGGTACTTTATTCTAAGAAGGAACAATACAAAGACAGGAAACGAAAGTACATCCAAGATGAGATTGTCAGGTTGGAAGATGTCGTGGAAGATCTTCGTGGCAGATTAAGAGCTGAGCAAAGGCATGTCCAAGATCGGGACAAACTTATCTCTAAGTTAAACGAAGCCAGCAACAGAGACCTTAAAAGAAACGAAGAACTTACAGCACAGCTACATGCTATGAAAGAAAAGGCCATGCAGCAACTACAACATTCCGAAGAGATGGCAAAGAAGGTTGAAGATGGGCAGAAACTCATTCGAGATTTAGAAGTACAAGTGGATAAGGAGAAACTACGGGCTCAAACTATTGAAGGGGTGCTGTCATCACAGAAGGGACAATCTAGTGAAAAGAAGGAGGTTAGCAAGGACCTGAAGCGCAGAGTCGAGGAATACCAGAAAACTGTCAACGACATTAAGGGAAAAGTGGACAAGATAAATCGTCATTTACACTGCATGTCACCTGGCTCACACGAAACGCACCGCATGGGTTCCCCTGATGCTGCAGTAAAAAGAATCAACGAGCGGCTTGCCTCACACAGTTCTTTTATCAGAGAACTCAAAGCCAGTGTAAGCACCGTTGAGGAAACAAGCAAGAATATCCGAGCTGAGCTGAAGACTCAAGCGGACAAAAATAGCAAACAAGACAAGAAAATTGCAGATTTGCTAGGCAAATCGACAGAGTACGACAATCTCGTGAAGGAGATGAAACAAGAACTTGGCGAAATAAGGAAGAGGTACCAGGAATTAAGCGGCGAACTTGGACCGGAAGAAGAAGTGGGCGATTCAGCTGATGGCAGACCGGAAAGTCCTACGAAGATAGTACGAAGCATGCCTGAGCATGAACTAAGCAAGCAGTTGTCAAACTTCGAAGAACTGTTGGAGACCATATTTTCGGAAGAAGCCCGAAGGATTGAGGAATTACAAGACAAGTTAGATGAGGTGGTCAAGAAAAACGTCGAGTTTTCGTCAATCCTGTACGAGATTAGAAATAACCTTGAAGACGACAGGGCAAAGCGAGGACCTTGGGAAGTCGAAAGAGATGACTTGAAAGCGACAGTGGCAAAGAACGAAGTCAAGATTGATCATTTAGTGACCAATTTACAACAAGAGGAAATGACAAAAGGAAGGCTTGAAGATAAGATAAAACTACTGGAGGAAGAACTTAGGGAGAAGGAGAAGATAGTAGCAGCATCACAAGTGGATATTCGTGAAGCAGAAGGAACAATTCACAGGCTCGAAGCAGACTTGGCGGAAGAAAAAGAACGCAATTTTGACTTACAAGAGCGCGTGATAAAAGAAATGGAAGATAATCTTCGGGAAAGCAAAACTAAGCTGGACGAAATTCGAATACAAGCAGACCAAGAGGTACGAAAGACGGTCGATATATCTGCTGCAGAAAAGTCACAGAAGGAAATACGAATCAAGGAATTGGAAAATGAGATGCTGAAGCAAACTGCTCTCCTCGACGAGTTGAAGTCTTATCTGGAAAAGGAACAGAATCACGTGTTTGAATTGACTGAACGCTTAGAGATGGAGCGCAATCACGCTGCCATGAAAGATACCATGATTAAGAACATTACGGAGAAGTTGAAAAGGGAGGGAGAACGTAGCGAAGAACTGCGCAAACTCATCGAAGAGGCAGAAGATAGAACGCTTCGAATCAGTGAAGCCCTCACTAACGAACAAGTTCGGGGAGTTGAGCAAGAGGAACAGATGAAACATTTGCGTGACATAATAAATGAAGAACAAAATAGATTATGCGAGACGAGAGATGTTCTGGAAGAAGAAATGCAGTTAACCAAGCAGCTGAAAGAGAAGTTGTCTTTTGAGCAGCTAATGAAATCAGAATTCGAACGCGAACTTGACAAGACGAAAGCAAAGCTTTCTGAGGAGCAGGAGGCAAAGGAAAATCTCCAGGAATTGCTTTGCAGGGACAAGAATGTGGTGCTGGAGACGGAGAACAAGTTGAGAGAGCAATTTGATGACGTCAAACAGAAGGAGCAACTCATGGATGAACTTAGATCCGATTTGGATACAGAGCGAAAGTGTTATAAGATTCTGTCCGAACGTCTGCAGTCTGAGCAAAGCCGAATAGTTGAATTACAGATGAGACTCAAAGAAAGCGAATCTATTATTAACTCCGACAAAGAAATGTTGGATAGTTTGAGAGACAATTGCTTGAAAGGCGAAGAAAAACAGTTCGAGGTCCTGGAGAAACTGGAGCGAGCTGAGAGACTGAACAAAGAGAAAGACGAAGAGATAAATGCATTGATCAACGAGCTAGCAGCTGAGAAGATACGAGTAGAGGAGCTTTTGGCCAACCTGGAAAGTGAGAAGTTTTCAAAGGCGCAAATGGAAGAAAGAATTAAAGAACTAGAAGAAACCACCGCGAGGGATGAACTTCTATTTCAGGAACTCCGAAGTAGAATCGATGCGGAGGTGGTGAAGAACCGTGAGATTGCAGAACAACACGATCAAGAGAAAATCACTGGACAGATTTTTCAGGAGAAAGTCCGGGATCTAGAAGCACAAGTTGCTCAAGACAACGAGATTTTTGAAGAACTCAAAAGAACAATCGAGATAGAAAGAGAGCAAAGCCGAAAGCTCGATGAATTACTTCGCGAGGAGAGAAATGAGATTGTACGACGTGACAATGTTCTGACCGAGCTGGAGGGGCAGCTTTATACTGAACGCATAGCTAAGGATGAAATAAAGAGTCAGTTAGAATCAGAGAAGCAAAGCAGCTTCGATCTACACGAGCAGCTACGAACCAGTCGTGAGGAAGAGTATAACAGAAAGGAAGTAGAAAGAAAACTCGCCGAGGAAATGAAGTATGAAGTCGAAGAGAAGCTTGCAATCCAGGTAAGGAAGGCGGAAGAACTTGAATCCATGTTAGAAGCGGAAAAGTTGAACGTCCTTGAGAAGGACACCGCAAGACAAGATTTGCAAAGATCCGTGGAAAAAAGGGATTTGTGGCTTGCACAAATGGCTGAAGAACTCACAAAAGACATGGAAGACAGCCAAAGTTCTACCGACGAAGAAAAGGAAATACGTGATCAGGATGAGAATTACAACTTGGGAGGACGTCGCGCCTGGGCCCAAGAGAGCGATGATCTTCCAGCCGTGTTAAGTCCGTATGATGACCTTCTAAACAAAATATTAGCTGGACGGAATGTGAAAAGGAATGTTAAACTCAAGTCAAAAGAACGGAAAAGGCGACTCGCTGAAAGAGAAAAACTGTTGGAGGACACAAGTAGAATGTATGAAGATGAGAAGAAATTAAAAGAAGAAAGACTTGCAGAACTTCAGGCCACCGAGGACAGGATGAGAGTTTTTGAGAGCGAAAGGGACAATTACCGAAAAGATTTTGATAAGCTCCAAGAAGATCTGGACAGCGAGAGAAATCGAAGCCACTCGTTTGAAGTTTTGCTGGCAGAGCAACAGAGAGCAAATCAGGATCAAAATGAGCTCGTTAAATCACTGGAAAATAAAGTTGGCGAGGGATTCAAGCGTCTGCATGCTGCTACGGAGCAATGCGAAGAACAGATGAGAGAGAATCGGGCAAGAAAGGAAGAAAATATCAAACTGCGAGACCTATGTGAAGTGCAAGAAGAGAAAATAGAAGAACTTAATAAGGAACTTAAAGCCATTGAAATACTTTACAAAGAAAAGGAGAGCTTTGCTCGAGATACCTCTGATCAGGTTAACGAGCTCAGGAGACAGTTAGATGAAGTAGATATTCTTTTGAAAGAGGAAAAACGAAAAGTAGAGAAGACGAGTGGGGATGATAGTAATGACGCAAGTCCAGATCGTTGTGGAAGAATGTCAGCAGATAAGGACTCGAAAGAGGTTTTAAGCGACTTACGAGAAGAGGTAGACAACGTAAAGAAAATCATCAATTACAAGTTAACTGAACTGAATAGCCTTCGTCAACAGTTAAGTGGGAGAGGAGAAAGTCAAGGCCAACAGCTATCTCTTAAGAAGATGCAACACAGGGCGGAAAAGGCAGAAACTCAGCTTAAAAAGCTTCAATCTTCCTACCAGCTTCTTCTGACAGACGTCGAGATGAAGACGTTTTTAGTAGAGGAAGCTCACACCGAAGCTAATAACTTGAGAAGTGCTCTGAATGAAAAAGGGAAGATCATTATAGAGTTGACAGAAAAGGCCAAGTCACCTAAACAAACCACAGTTTTCAGGGATGAGAGCGAAATCCAAAGACTGAGTACATTATTAATGCAAAAAGAAAAGCTGATTCAAGATCTTAATAATGAATACAAATCGAAGCTCTCCAAGAAAGACGAAAAGCAAAGAGAGTTACAAGTATCTATTCAGATTATGAAGTCTGTCTACCAAGGACTGAAGGCGGAGAAGGAAAGAGAAGACGCGGCGAAGAATGCCGAGAAAGCGAGGAAAAGCAAGGAAGACATTAATTCAGCGTTTGAGATGGTACGTGACCTTCAGCAGCAAATAGATTCCCTTGAAGAAGAAATTACTGGTCATCAGCAGATGGCAAAGAGCTTGAAAGAGGACGACAAACGCGCCAAACTACCGAACGAAAACGAAAAGACTTATTTGAAGAGACGAAGTAGCCTGCGAGGCGTTGTTTCTTTGCAAATCGACGAGAAGGAAAAGAAATTGAAACGCCTCAAAATATTGCTGACTTCTATTGAAAACCGATATGGGAAGGAAATGGTGGAACTAAAGGAGAACGCATCAGGCACCGAAAACGAGTCTCTAGCCGGTGATAGCATAGAGAACGAAGGAACACTCAAAAAGTCTCAAGAAATCGTTTGTGAAAACACATTGCCTCTACCAGATTTGGTTGGAACGACAAACCAATCCGCGCTCAATGAAAGCAAGGGAACCAGCACAGAATCTGACTACATAGGCGATGACGTACCAACGTGTTATGACGCGAGCGTTCTCCTTCAGAAGAACCTGGAAGATAAGCGAAGTCGTTCGCAGTTAAGCAAGAAAAAGTTGTTATTTGGCTTTTTGATTCTTGTTGTCGTTGTACCTTTACTGGCGCTTGGTTTTGGATCAAAAAGGTCGGGTACTATGCTTGCGTCTGTCCTAACTCCAGTTGTCCTTCTGCTTTTCGCCTATCGGTTCAAGAAAACGGGACTTGGTATCTCTGGCCAAGATGCAAGTTTGAAGAAGAAGTTGACTGATAAGGAAGAGCAAGAGAAAGTGCTTCTTGGCAAAATCGAAGAAATGAAGATTCGTCAGGAGGGAGATGCAAGCCTTATTGAAGAGTTGAAAAGGCAGCTGGAAGAGGAGTTGGCCGATAAAGAAGTTAAACGGATGGAAGTTGAAGAGATTATTGCGAGCAAGGAAGCGATGTCTAATAAACAAAGGGAATTAGAAGCAGAAGATTTTGAAGCCAAAATGAAGTTAGAGATCGAAAAAACGAAGCTTTCTGAGGCCGAAAAAATCAAAAGGGGATTTGAAGAATACAAACTGTTGAAAGAAGAAATTGATCACATGAAGAGGCAGCGGGAAAAAGACATGAATGACAGACAAGCCAAGATTGCAGAGCTCGAGAAGTTGGCCATTATTTCCGAAGAGAAGAGGGAGTATAGAATCAAAGCTATCAACATTTCCTTCTCCGCTATTCCTATTTGTATTGCGTTTTCGGTGGTGCTGTGTCAGTTTTTCGGCTATCACTTCTTGGTACCCTATCTGACAGTTTGCATTATAACGACCTTCGCTGCTAACGCATGGAGCACTAAAAGGAAAGTAGCTCAAATGTTAAGGGATGAGAGGCAAAACTTTGTAGAACAAAATGAGGAAATGGATGAGATGACGGAGCTCTTAGATAGACAGTTTGAAGTTGTCAAGTCGCAGAAGTCGGCAATTGATATGCTGGTGAAAGAAATTGAGAAGGAAAAACAAGAAAGGAAGGAAAAGCGAAATACACTGGCCAAGCTAATTTGGCAGCTCCAAGAGATGGAAGGAATGCAAAACATAATCTCCAAACAGGCTCCCAAAGGAAGGGAAGTTACAGAGCTTGAAGTTGCCGTGCGGAGCATAGCCGAGGAAAAGGCTCTAGCGAGAGCAGAGTTTTACAACAATATGATACGCACATTGAAAGAGATAAACGCTGATGAAGAAGACGACGATGAAATGACAGACGATCTATGTGGTGCAGTGCAGGAACTAGCCGGTTACGCCGAAGATCAACTTGAAGAACAGAAGAAGCGGGAGTTGGAAAAAGAAAAACCACAGCCTGTGCGGAAGAAGACACAAGTTCCATGGAAAGCAATTACTTTTACCGCTCTCAACATTGGAGCATTAGCAGCTTCCTTGGCCCTTCAGTCATATTTAATTACAGCGCTTGTAGCTCTGCAAGCTTTGATCTATGGTCTGCAACGAAGGGGAGGCTCAGTGGATCAACTCAAGGAGAAGCTTAGACGAGAAGCTTTTCGAAATCGATCACTGCAGCTGGAAATAGAGAAGATGAAGACATTACTGGAGACAGAGAAAACGTACAAGATGTCTGACGAATACGCGCTGGAAATCAAAGAGAGAAGGAAAACGAGGAAGTCAATAAAAACCAGGGGGTAAATTACCCAAAGCGATTACCTAAAATGCGATAACCGAGTTTGTCTCCAGACAATATTTCAGAATATAGAGCATAATGTGTGATAGAAGCGAGCTTACAATTACAAATGATGATTGAAATGTGGAGGTATGACCCAGGTAGGGAATGGTCACTGTTACCAGCCGATTAACGCGACATCGATAATTACCTTGATTATAGCTTACCACCCTATTTCATGTTTCTTTTTTTTTTGTTTTTTTCTTGGAATTTGACGGTTTTAATATAAGGATATTCCTTGGAAGCGTAACCTGTTTTGTCTTGTCGG
>Ga0126339_10001415_pt1 | contig 16225 bp, 9 predicted proteins | sample OrbTmetagenome_2_FD_92532 | JGI IMG/M metagenome (GOLD analysis project Ga0126339, IMG submission 92532) | Coral microbial communities from Petempiche,Puerto Morelos, Mexico - Orbicella T R C metagenome | ecosystem: Host-associated > Invertebrates > Cnidaria > Coral | place: Petempiche,Puerto... | reverse complement strand
TGTTTGTTTGAATTAGCGGTTATTGCAGAGCGAGCAAATGTAGGTAACTGAATCATTCAGAGTGAGCAAGATTCGCAAAATCAACTCTTTGCCCCCGTGATCGCACGAATTGAAACGCATGTACATGTAACTCTACTTGTAGTTACATTCGATGTTCGATATTACCTTTGTTCGATATGAATCAAACAAACGATCGATGCATATTTTATGTTGGACGGTCCCATCGATTTGACAACGAACTGCAGAGCGGCAATCGTTACCTGTAACCGGTTTCTCACGCGTAATATACGCCATAGTAAACGCTTCAGTGATTCTTGGGAGAAACAAGACTCATCTCGCGAGAAACGAGACGAGAGGTGGTAACTTACTTTTGAGCGGTACTGTACGTGCTGTACACTGTACTAACCAAACACCAGAAACAGGAAACTTTCAATACTGGCAATAGGTTTAGCTTCCACTGGATTTTGTTTCACTTTGCTTGTTTTTTGCCATTTCATTTCATTCATTTCACTTTGTTGGTTTTGTTGTTATTGTTTCAGGTTTTGTAGTGTAGTACTAATACATGTACATACCAGTTGTGATACATGTATATTGCATGAAAACTGAAAACTGTACGCTATTTTTGTCAGTGAATTCAGCCATATTTTGTACATGTAAGAACAACTTATTGAAAAACTATGCAAATTTACATCATGCATGACACTGAGGTGTCAATAATGGCAAAAAACATAAGCTTATGCATAGACGCTGTCAATGATCAGTAATGATTTAGGCGTGAAAAGAAAAATGCAGACCAGGAAACCCATTACTGGCCTTGGCTGCATTGGTTACTGAGTTTGTTTTTGCCCTTCACTAAGGGGCCATGCTCATAGGCAGTGTTTGACATTTCCTGACTGCATATATATATACCGCAGACTGCAGACTTCACACAACTAAAATTGCATTCCCATTTCCATTTCCGAGGGCTAAGTGTAAACAGGTCAACGTGTGTGCTACTCAGGTTAATCTGAGGGATATTCAGGCTAACCAGGGCGCCTGAATGAAGTCAGCAGTCTGCAGTCTGGAAATGTCATACACCGGCCGTTATGCTGCAATAAGCTTGAGCAACATGTTTGTGGGGAAATTGGAAACGTTAAACTTGTTGATTATGCTATGGCTGTCCATGGACCACGTTCATAGAGGTAGTCAGTGGATTGAGTACAATCCATCGACCCATATCAACTTTCATTCTTGCACAGAACCTGACGTTTCTACAACCATTCTATAAAATAGTGGCAACACAAACCGCAATAAAACAACTTACCCTAAAGCTTTTGTCCTTATCTGCTTTTAGATCTGATTCAAAACTCTTTAAGGTGTTCGAAAACGCTCGAAATACGAGATACTCTTTGATAACGTCGTCCAACATCGGTATAGCAGCGGCCATCTTTCTTTTGCCTCGATTTGACGCTGTTAGTTTCTCGGGCCGACCCCTGAGAGTAGCTGACGATTCACTCTGGTTTTAATATTATATATATATATTTTTTTTCCTTTTCTTCCCCTTTTTCTGTCTTCCTCTATTTATCTCAACTTTTTAGCTGGCCAGATCTCTGACTGAAAATGGCATTGTAAACGGAATACAAAATAATGAGAAATCCGATATCGTCTTCGTACCTGGGGTGGGATGGGGGTGTGGGGTTGTAACCATACTTCTTGCTACAGCCGTCCCAGCAGGGAACCTCACGAATCTTCAGGTCGAAGGGTCTTCAGCACTGCTTTTTGCTTTTGAAGAAAACAACTTGAAAGGCTGTAACAATGGAAGCTCATTCAGTTGTTCCTGATGTTGTAGATGTTCTTCCCGAACAAGTCATCAAGGTTAGCTCATCGTCAGTGTGTTAAATGCAACAGCTGATCGAGCAGAAAGAGTCTGATCTAAATTCACCATCCTCTCCATCTACTCTCCCTTCTCTGTTTGTCATTCTAAACAAGGGGTAACATTTGCCTCCTGGCATACATTTCTTTGTAAAAATTGGCAAGTTTTGGTTCCCATATTTTCATGAGTTTGAAACTTTTTTGTGAAACTTCGCATATTGGATTCGGCATGATAAATGGTGTGGTGAGTCTGGTGAGGCATATTGCTTGTTTAAATGAAGAAATTGGAGAAGCTTGACATCAGTAAAAGGTCCATTTTATCTCAAGATTGTCCATGGTGTGAATGGTGCACCTTTCACACGAGTTTTGCACAGTTACTAAACGTTTACACCAGCAGCTTACAGGCACAGTGCACCACAGCTGGGTGTGGTGGGTTGACATTGGGGCAGCCCCCCCGTTCCCCGACGGGGCATTCCCATATAAAAAGGAAGGAATTGCCCATCGAAAATTTTGAAAAGAACCCCTGAAGTGCCTGAAGAAATGCCAAGATCCTGTTTTGTAGGCATGACTTGAAATTTGTTAATCCCTGATCCCTGATCCCTGAGAACATTACCTGACATTGGCTTTTTTGGGCTCACTACTGTAAGAGGTAATTCGAAAGCTCCTGGTGGACTTTTTGAGGTTGAACATTCTAAGAGGTTTAACCCCTAAAAGGTACAACAAGCACCCCATCCTTTTTATATTGGAGTCCCCTCCAGGGGGGCGAGGCTTGATCAGTAGCTGCTCTGAGGTGTTTTACCCGTGAAAACTGAATATTTGGACGGGAAGGTACAAATTGCGTAAAAATAATTAAAGCTTTTTCAGCAATGCTACTGTGGTGGGAGGCTTGGAAATGAAATTGGTAACACATAAAAGCATGAGATATAGAAGGATTAGTAAAGTATTTGTACGTAACATTCATGCTTTTGCAGGTGAAATATGGAGACCTGGAAGTGGACATGGGCAATTCACTGACTCCAACTCAGGCAAAGATACTTTTAATATATCTAAAAATAGTGTAGTGCCTGACCACTGGCAATCTATTAATGTGACAGTTGGTTACAGTATATTAAACTCCTGGGTTTGGGGGTAAAATCTATATGGGAGGGTGGGAAGTGTGATCGCCCAACATGATGGGCACCAAGAGAAGTAGGAAAAATTTGGTTGTTAACTATACAACATAATTTGGCAAATAATAAAGCTGATTTTCACATCCAAGTCGAGATACAGTATAAGGCAACAAAACCAGATTCATGAATCCTTTAAAATTTTCATCTAACTACAGACTGGAAGCATTACAGCCTCATCATTTAATGTCAGGGGTATAATTCTACTTGGACTTCCTAAAAGTCCTTTCCCGCAATACTTCCCTGGCCTCTTGCTTTTGCTGTTGGAAAGCACCTTTCGCAACTTACATTGCTTGCACTCACAACTTCACTACCCAAAGATCACCTTCTCACTAGAATGATGATTAAGCAAAGAGAGATTTAATTAACCAAAGGATTAAAATAATGAAGGTCGATTTGTGGCAAGTCTAAATTTTACACATGGCTTATAGATCTTTGTTTTGGCTTCTGCTACTCTGCTGTAAAATAAATTGTACTATGATCATTCAGCCTTATTTTTTATGACCTATTCTTTAGGTTAAGAAACCACCAACATCAATCTCATGGCCTGTTGAAGATGGGGCATTTTATACTCTTCTAATGACAGGCAAGTTTCATTCAAATCTGATCAAATTCTTTGCAGTGGTCAACATTTAACTTCTCAAATTATCAATAAAAGTCAGGCATGGCAACTTAACTTTCCTGGATGCAGGTCTGTACAGAACTGTTAGAGTTATTATTTTCGTTGAGCAGAAAAATAGTCTGGCACAATTCCCTAACTTCAATATGTGAGAGACCCATAATTGAACATGGGAGGATGATCACTGCATCATAGCAACCATCAGGAGGGATTTGGGTGACACTGACAACACTTTATGCTGTGTCACGATAAAACAAAAAAACTCTTCAGGGATGAAGATGACACTAAATCGTCCTTCCCTACTGCCAGCCCTGCTTCTACCCCAGACTCAGCATTCTAAGTGTTAGTGGAAGTGCACTGACTGGAATCTATATGTATAGCAGGAATTCTGGCTTCAAGCTCTGGTCGTGGTCACTGTGTTGTTACTCACACAGTCTCTCTCAATTCACCCAGTTGTACGAAACATGCCAGTGAACTAAATGCTCAGGGGTAACCCTGAAATAGATTGGAAGCCTATCCTGGGGGGAGGGCAATATACTGATTGCCTTATGTTACTGTACCAATCTCAAGATAAGCATGATGGGCCTTTTCCTTTTGAATTCTCAGTACCCCTCCCACAATCATGCGATAGTCTTGTTTTGCATTATTACAGATCCTGATGCACCCAGTCGTCACGACCCCAAGTTCCGAGAATGGCACCACTGGCTTGTTGTAAACATCCCTGGTTGTGACATCACTAAAGGAGAAGTGAAGTTGGAGTATGTTGGGTCCGGACCTCCCAAAGGCACAAAGCTCCATCGCTACGTATTCCTTGCATACAAACAACCTGGCAAGATTAGCTACACTGATCAAGTAGTGTGCAGCAGGTTAGCATGCATCACTTTCTCAGTCCCATCATACCCTAAATCTTTTTCCTTCTCCAGTCCTTGATGGGTCAGGGGTAAGGGGTTCCGATATTTTGAAAAGTGTTCCAAGATAGCGCACAAAGTGTTTGCACGAGGGGACGTAACGAAATGTATCAAACCAAATTTACTTTCCCCAATCTGACTGGTAAGATATTTTACTACCGTCCTCGTTTGGATGACTTTTTCTTAGACCTACATGCCTCCTGGGGACTGGTTTCATCTTTTCACAGGGCAGTCCTGCTTTTAGCTTTTCAAAAAAATGTGAAATCTTTCATTTTCCAAATGAAATTTATTCTCTTTCAGTAATTTTTATGTGTTAACATGAGGGCCGCAAATTCCAACAGCTCAGATTTTCCTTTTCCAGGCCTGGTTTTGAGCGTGCTTCGAGAAAGGCACGTGATCTGGCCGCCAAGTACAATCTCGGCAATCCGGTGGCGGGAAATCTTTTCCAGGCTGAACACGAAGGGTGATGCACTGGACGCACAGGAACTGGTCAAACTAGTCCCAAGCTTGATATGGACGGCACTGCACATGGATAACGTTCGTTTGCAACTTAGATTAGGTCTTATCTCGTAGAAATCAAGACTTGGTCAAGTTTTCACCTGAGCACTTTGTTTAGCCAGATAGAATGTGTGGGACGTTATCGCTCTGTTAGGGAAGTTTCGAGAAAACGGCGTTATGTTTACATGGATATGATTATCTTCTGATAGTCCTGATAACGTAGGACATATCAATAACTTAACTTACTCGTTGGACTTGCAGTATGTTGTACCAAGCTGATGTAAACGATAACTTAAGTTTATTTGGGTCACTGAATAAAATCCGTTGAACTGTCCCATTGCATTCAGTGAAGACGTCTAATATAAGTTTAGAAGACTTATACAGCACTAGTTAGATCACTGTTCCTGGCGTTATTCGGTGGATAGCGTTATAACCACCCTTTGTGCAGACGAGGAGAGTTGAGCAATTGTACTCTTTTGGAATACCGTAAAATGGCAAATACCGACAGGGCGAGGTACAAAATGGGTGCTTATAACCAGAATAGTTTTTTTTCAGTATACATAGAGATGGGCCTATAACTTAGGATGGGGAGCTTTAAACTGAATTTTATGGTACGTCGACACTTGTTTTTGGCGATGCGTTTGAAACATTTGATGCTTTTTGAACCATCGAGTGCATAGTCTTCTTTAGCACGTTTCAAATGTCGGGATTCAGGCTCCTTGCCCCGTGGTAATTAATTAATTTGTTCCTGCTTGTACTGATACATATAAACATTCAGCTGCCCTACAATCCGCTAAGTCACTCTCACCAAGACTGGCTAACACTCGTAACGTCAGCTGCTTCAGAGAAGGGAAACGACGCGTGCGCGGTTATTAGCGTTCAAAGTTTATGCTAACTAACTTATCTTAGACTGAGCTGAGTTCCCCCAAGTATGACTAGTTCAACCCGAGTTTTAACAGAATTAAAATCAGTTCCGCAGCTGTGCTTTCGATTCGTTCTGGGACAGGTTAATAATTTTTAGAACTCTCGAAGCAGTTATTTTAAACTCCTGTCACATTAAACCTGAGCTGACAAGTTTAACCGGTGCGATAAAGTGACATTATAAATTAAATGTACTTTCCGCCAGCCTTGCATCCAACCACTGATTCTCAGGGTCCTCTCTACCTTTTGGAGAGAGTAAGAGATCGAGGTCGAGGACAATGGGAACGATTAAATTTCCTCGCGCAAACATTCTGCTTAAAAGGCTTTGGAAACATTTTAGTTGCTTCTAAAGGACTGATTTGCCACTGGTTCACCCACGGTGTCGTGACTGGGAAAAATACCCGTTTCTCGGAGTCCTTGACTCACCAATTCAAGGCATTGTCTCATTTGAACAAAACCCATTGAGGCTAAGTTAATAATACTTGGAATCGAAGAACTTGAAATTTGTTGTGTTTTTTTGTTGATCATATAATTCGATTTATCAAATCGTAGCTATGGCATTTCCGTATGAAATTAAAAGGACTTTTTAAGGGCATAGTAGAGTAGACTTTTCAGTAGTGCCCTTGAAAAAAAAATTGGATTTGGTACAAAATATCTTATCTCCTTTCGAAGGGGGCAATGTTTTTAATGAGATCATTTTATAGATTGATAGGCAGCGGAACCAGCCTGTCGTGCAAGCGAGCATCGCCTGTAGCAAATCATACAAAGCCTTACAAGTTTGTCACACACGTGGGGCTATCTATATACGAGAGATGTTGAATATCATCAAGTAAGGCCTGTAACTAATACGGGAGACTCCGCATCAGGCTTACAACACGAACATACAAAACTTGCCTCGCTTAAATTTCCGTGTGGTGTTCGTGTTGAATCTGAGGTCGAGAAATCCTGGCCTTTTAAAACCATGCATGTAACGGAAAATACGATTATTTCATTTCAGTTTCGGGTTATCAACGCAGAGCAGCACGAAGTCTTGACGCATGGTGTGCACTACAAAAAAGAGCAAAAAGACGACATTACAAGTCTTATAGTGTAGTCACAGATTATGAGGGGCAGGACTTGCTATCCTTCACTGCAAATCGCTGTAAATTTTCCATTGTGACGATCTCCGTGACTTTCACTCAAACGATTCTTGCTGCTCACTTATTTTGACCTCCTTGTTTCATATTTCCGACAACCAAGTTGTCTGTACAAGCAAGGTCACGACAAAACATGCCAGTTGCATCCACAGAGCTTGATCCGCGCTCCCGCCCCTGCCCCTTTCTGCCTTATTCCAAATATTACGGGTGTTCCACTGTTTTCGAGCAAATAGTGGTTTGCCGGGTCATTTCCGTGGTAGATTGCTAGGCACTCTGCCAGGGCTCAGTGACTTGAGAGTCAGAACGAGCGTAAAACATAGAGAAGATTACGCTCGAGCTGGCAAGACTTTTGTAGGAGAGCGCCGAAACTAGACTGCGAACAATCTCTTTCTTTTCCTAGAGCGCGGCGCGAATACACGAATGCGAAGCTAAAGAAGAACGATCGAGCAGCGAGAAGGGCATTCCTTTCTCGTTTCTTTCCCTAATTTGCATCATTTAACTTTGAACAAGGACCGAATGCTCGTATATAGTCTAGAGCGCAACCAATGTGCCTTCATAGTCTCCGTGTCGTGCCATGGATACAATTAAACTCTTTTGGAAAGTAAACGGTCACTAGCCAACCATATGACTCATAACCCTCAGGCCCCATCCACACTGCACCGGAGGAATTTGAAAACGGAGCACTTCACTCTGAAAACGCATCAAATGTTTTCCGTCCAAAAGCGCAACATTCATCGGTTATTTTGAATTCACTGTGTTTGAGGAAAACTCGGTCAGGGAAATCAAATAATTATCGTGACGCCATCGTTTTCGAAAAGTTCATTTTTAAAAATGCTTTCCCTCCGCACTCGAAAACGAAAATCCGGCGTTTTCAAATTCCTCCGTTTTCTCACGGATCATCTGAATGTGGACGGCAGGCCTAACCGCGTAGAAATAAAGCTGCGTTTTCGAATTTCTCCGGCGTAGTGTGAACGCTCCCTCAGTCTTGACATCGCAGGTTGCAGTCGGACACGTTGTAGTTTTGTCAAACTGACTGCCAAACTCCAAACACTTTCCACAGAAGTTAAAGTTCCGTCGATGTCACCGTATATTACTAACCATGGTTGTTAAAAGCACTGTTTCCTTTTCTATTTGAAAGCAATTTCCCCCAAAGAAATATTAACTGATTAGTTCTTTTATTCTTAGCGCATGCCTGCCATGCTTTGTATGGATGTTTGGGGGAAAACTGGACTCTGATCTAGCCTAAAGTTTAGAGTTGTTTTATTTAAATCGTAAACATCGAAACTTTCCAGCACGGATTAATATCGGATGATGTGGCCGTAATATTGTACTTAGATAAGATTAAAACCAGTTCAGCCAAAAGACAAAAAAGCCTGTTGCAAAACTAATTATGTATGTCTTATGTCCAGACTTTTGCGGACAGGTTCGACTTATCTGTTTAAAAACCACTTAACGCTTTATCTCATGCGGTAGCCTGCAATGCAAGTTAACAAGGTCATGACCCGAGAGAGGAGGACAAACAGCTGAAGACACACAACTGTGTTAAAGTAACTTTGATGCGTACATTCGTTTAAACGACATGTCTGCAGCTTTATGGGGTTTTTTTAAAGTACGTTTAAGACCCGAACGCAAACTGTAGCGGTAGAATCTAAAGCACCCTAATTAGAATTTTCCGTGACTTTGCCATCTCTAGATCATCTTTAGGCTACGCTATTTTTTTTTCTTATTATTCTAGTCTGAGAACGTTCCAAATTTAATTTCCGTTTGTTGTCACTTTTGCTAACTATTTTACCACAACGTATGACTACAGGATATCCAAACTCGTCCCAGGTCAATCCGCGCGGAATTATAAACCAGGATCAAAGGAACCATAACTCCAGGAGCACTTCAACTCGATTCAGAAGGAAACCGCTATACTATAATGCCAGGCGACAAGTTCGCCGCCCAAGCAACTATAGACCGCGGTAACCGCGCGCAGAAGCGGAAAATTTTAGGAAAACTTTAAGCTTGTAATCACACGTCAAGCAAGCGCAAATGGATTTGCGCCCGCGTATGCTTTGCGATTTGCTTGTGAGCTTGCATTTGTGTTTTCGTCGTGCGTGTCAGAACCAAGCTTTGTTTGGTGTTTCCAATTCTTTACCTGTCCACATGTTACAATGACATTCCGGCTAAATTCGTCAAAACGTAGTTAAAAAACATATCGGATCCCTAGCTATTGTTGTTATTCAGAACAATTAGCGTCACCGCATGGGTAATCACTGATAATCCTGACAGTGGCTTGAGCCGGAAGAAAGACGAAGAAAAGAAATTAATCCTCCTATGTTCTACTTTGCTGCTCACTGCAGGCTACTTTCAGTCTTTGACCATTAATGATGAAATCAGTTTCGGTTATCAAATGAATAAAGAGGATCTCTAAGTGTTAAAGACCACCTCATGCAAGCACGTACACTTTACTTTTTGTCCTCGGTAGAAATAAACGACTGTTTTTGATTCGTTCATGTTCACTCTTATCTTTCCTCTTTCTTTTTGAATCGCTGGTAGCGAGAGCTAGTCAAATAATGTTTGCCAACAATTAAGGGTTTCTGTGTGATATACGAATGCCGCCAGAGATTCGCAATGAAAGCAACTGCTGGTAACGTAGTGCGACCAAGAGGAATCGCTGCCCCGGGGAGGGGGGGGACTCCGATATAAAAAGGTAGGGTGCTCGTCGTACCTCTTAGGGTATTCAGCATCAAAAAGTCCAAAGTGCGAGCTTTCGCGGTACCTTTTAGGGTATTGAGCCGAAAAAAGTGTGACAGGAGATCATATGTTGTTTTAGAATTAATACCTGTTAGGGGTGAGAAACACTTCAAGCCACGCCTACAAAAGTGGGCGCCCGCTCCAAGGCAGACACGGCCATCTCGATGGCTTCTTGCAAATAGAAATAAAAAGGCGATATTACGAAGAAGAAAGACTAAAATGTCTGAAATAATGGCAAACAAAAGACTGACTCCGATCAAAAACTGCCTACCATTTTACTTTGTGGAATTTTAACCGGATATTGTACATTGTAATACGTTATTAACTCACGACTCCGAGTCTATCGGTAATGCACCTAACACCAGTAGTCTCAGGAACAAGGAAGACCGTCTATTCCCGTAAACGCCTTTGGTGCGGAAACCCGTGGGAAGTGTCGGTCTAGGTTCGCCCCCGTCATCCTGCGGCTGGCCCTACCCAGCGTGCCACACTGGTGACTAAGAAGCGATTGTAAAAACTTAAAAACATTCATTCTATAAGCGGGTTTTATTCCGGTCATATCAGAGAACCGGCATAAAGTCCTCAAGACTAGGAAAAGTGAAAGTTCTGTGTGGCAAAACGTTGAGTGTAGTTGAACATGATATGTAATTTTTAAAGATTAATTTAAACACTGCCCATAAGTTGGTTTTAATACTTAGGATTTATGAACAAACAATTACTGAGCTGCACAAATTCCTTCTTTTCTTTTGTTTGCGTTCAATTTTCTTTTTATACTATGCAGTTTACAGGCACAGAAGAAAGAAATTGAAAGTAACATCCGAACAAGATATTCACATGATAAATTACGACCCTTTAGACCCTTCTTTTTGGCGTTCTGTAATGAAGACAGGCAGCAGTACGAATTGAAATTGCCCATTGTAATTATTTTATAATTTCTTTTTTAGTTCTAAGTAATTGTTAGAACGTGCATAAAAAACACTCTTTGGAAACTGACGAAAGCTTATGAAATTTTGAAATAAGCGGACATTCCACAAACGTGACACAGTCTGACGACATGTTTTAATACGGGGGCAGAATTACGGCGATTTGTGCAAATTAAAGCCACAAAGTTGCAGAGTCTATATATTCCTATGGAAACCTAAGTGTTTCGACTGTAATTCACTCGAAACGAACTGGACATTTTTTTGGCGTTGTTACCGACTCGGTCGACTCAAACTCTGGGAGGTCCGATCTACTCTTCCCTGGCACAGATGGTTTTGCAATTGCCTCGTCATGGCATGTGTGTTATTTATGTTCGTTAGCGGCGTATTGCGTGTGATCTCTAACCGGAAGTATTCGACCCCTCTTTGTTTCCCAACCTTGGCACTGCCTGCCCTGAGAGCTCCCCGAATCATTTCCGGTTTTAGAGATATTCGAGTTGTGTTGAAATGGGGCTTCATTCAAGCCGGAGCGGGCGTGATTTCTAATACTTGAGCACAGACGAAAGTGAAAATTGCGTAAATATGCTAATTGTATTAGTTTGATGAGAAACAGCTCTTTGATTAACGAAGAAAGGGCGACTTCTATAAGCTTTACAGTGCTCTCTATGGTCTTCCTGTTTTTATCCACAAACTCGCGAGGATATGATCTTTTGTCTTGAACAAATTAAATAGATAAACATAAATGCGCTTCTGCGAGAACTCTTGCACGAACCTTTACTGAAGTAATTCTGGAAACAAGTGGCCCGGAGTTTTATAGAGACGTGTTATTTCTCTTTATTGGATCCCGCCTCCTGGGTTGTGTTTATCATTCACTGTTGTGTGAAGTTTTACTCTTTTATTGTTTTCTTTTGAGATATATTTGATAGGTGTCGATAAATATTTATACAAAGCAGAACCAGGAATTTAGTCAAGAAACACGAATAAACCCACGGCAAAGCTGGATTAGCTCAAGCTCTGTAATCCTTCAGGAAATATTCCTCCGTAGAGAGCTAATTTTGCGACTTAACACCGAGATAAAAGCGTCCTTTCAGGACGATTCTACGAGGTGGCCCTTGAATAGTCTCATGCCCCCCTATCACGCCCCGCCATGAAAGCTTTGATTTATCATCTCCATTTACAATTCGACCGACAACGAGGCGTGTGATTGGTCGTTTGTCACCCCACCTAACTCCATGTCAATCCCATCTTGTCAAGCGACGCACATTTCATGTGTTTTGTTGGAGTGCGCAGTTCAAATCATGCAAGCATCACAAAATAACCTGGGATTGTTTCGCGTTTTCAAGCCAACGATTCTGTTTCACGCACCTCCGCTACCTTCCCTGCAACAAATCTTTCGCCCGCCCGAGCTGGGAAATTCAGCAACACTGTGGAAGCAGGCTGTGGGACCAATTGGCTTGGCTACTGCTTTTACTACAACGCCTCCACCCCCTGTTAACGTCCAAGTTTCACCGATGAGCTTTTGCGCTGAATCTCAGGCGGTCATTCCTTCCATTTGCGTCGTGTCGCAAAACTCTGACCAGCCAGTCAAGACGAATTTTAAACCCGCGCCGGTTTTGCGTGTGCTTGAGGAATCCGGTGAAAATTCGAACGTTTGCGTCCCAAATTTGAATGGCAAAGCAAGAAAGAAGAAATACCCTTGTCCGCTGTGCGATATACGATGCAGCAACAACGGACAGCTTCAAGGTCATTTGCGAATTCATACAGGCGAAAAGCCATTTCAATGTACTTTTGATGGCTGCGAGAGACGTTTCGCTCGCAACGAGGAATTAACGCGTCATAAACGCATCCATACAGGCGTGCGACCTCACAAGTGCGACATATGCAACAAGGCCTTTGGAAGAAAGGATCATTTGAGCAAACATCAAAAGACACATCTTCAAAATTCCGAGAAAAAAATATTTACTTGCGTTGTTCTAGGATGCGGCCAGAAGTACAGTCGTTCCGATGCTCTGACTCGGCACCAATGGACTGCTCATTCCTTGACAAAGGCGAGTTCCAGGGCGATGAAGCGTCTGCCTCGTGATCCACACGTCTTAAGAGCTATGAATCCATGTTCGGTCCCGGCCACTGGTGCATGGTTGAGTCACTAACACTCCAGCTAACTTATTATCGTCCGGCTGATGGTTTGTTTATTGTGAAACACGAGTGATAGAAACGTGAGGCCGCTCTCTCCACTGATATCCACTTTAAGAGGAAAATCACAGAGGGAAATCAGAGAAATGGCTGTTGAATTTCGAAGGATTTGTGAACGGAATTGTTTTATTTTGAAAGCTAAAGTGCATTAAGTTGCTATCATCGCCTGCTTGCATTTACTACATGCTTTCATGGTGGTATTAAGATTCGGGTGCGCGACCTTATCTTTGAAATTTAATATCGTTCGGACAAGTGACAATTCGGCCACTTATGCTATGGGACTTCTCTTATAAAGAAGGCGCCTCGAAAAACTTGGACGCGTGTATTAGGCGGTAAAGCAGATTCACGAAAGATCGAAAAATATATTAATAACCGAATAATTATCCCAGGTGTATTTATTTAGTTCAAAGAGTTCTTCCTCACTCCATCTGTTTATTTGTCATAATTGAAGTAGCCTTCGTTATTTTTTCAGTCAAATTCGCAAATCAACACTGCTCAAAGGCAATTTAGAATTCTATTAAGAACAGTGTCAGCTAACGCATTCATTAGTAAATAACAATAGAGTTGTTATCTTTGCCAGTTTATTGTACCACTTCACGCCATTTTCCTTGGCAATTTGATAATTCGTCGTTCAATGGAAGGAAAACAACCGCCTCAAACAAACTGACGCCTGCCGAGAAAGAGACAATGCATTTTCCGTGGGAAAAGTTATAGACAATAGATCCATTTAATAACGAAGAACCTGTAACAGATTCAAAGATTGTTCAATAGTTCTGATTAATAAATTGTAACACTAATTGAAGTAGTTATTCATATATTATTCTGATGCTGTTTGTTCCTGTTGGAGAACAGGCGATAGTTTTAGGAAAAATTATGCTAAAACGAATGTTGACATCAAATGTACGGACCATCTGAGACATTAGAGTCATTATACTCACGCCCACTGCGAATTAATAAACTGCCCAAGTATCAATGACATTCCCGCCAAGGCGCGCCGGCTGTGGTGTAAACAGAGTGAGCAAAACACAAAAAGTTCTAGTATTTCCGCAAAGCATAGTCCCCTGTACTAACTATGCGCAAAGCAAGCTAGCAGTGGTATTCGGTAGTTAAACATCGCTTTGCGCTTCTGCTATAAAACGTTATCGAGTGAATGTTTTCGTATAACTGCCACGTGATAACATTCAGAACTTGCACCCTTATATTTTTCGACATTTGCGATTAGAAATATTGGTGGGGCGTGAATCTGAAGTACGTGCGCCGACATTTGAATTTATTTTAGTGGTCAATCCAATTTTTGAAAACATGTTCACAGAGGATTACAGTCTTGCAGCGTCTTTGTTATAGCAAACTGAAGCCCTACAGCACCTCGCTCTAAAGGTAACCAACTATTTCAAACGATATATGATTAGGCCTTTCCTTCTCTGTGCCTCATTTATGTGAGTCTGTGGTTCTTCAGTTTTAATTTACTGTTCGCAGCAGTTATTTAGTCATGGTTAGTTCATTGTGAGACAATATTGAATGTGACGTGGGCGCGCGAATCAAGACTGTGCGACTCTGGTTTCCACTCACCCCACTCAACACCTCACCGCCTTTAATTTGATCTACACATGGAAATAATTTGAACATCTTCATTTTCCCATTTAGGCCCGCCGTGGTCGTTTTCACGAAACTTTATATCGCATGTAGACTGTGTCTTCTGCACCTAATATACTTAGGTTTCTATTGTCTATTGTCAAGCTCCCTGTTAAAAGTGCATAATTATAACGCTTGCATCTACGACAAAGTGGAAAAGAGGACCTGTTGATACAGATTACCATGGTGACAGTCTAGGAAAAGCAGATGTCTTGCATCGTGGGCGAACTAGCTTTGATATCCTTGTACAGGCACGTAGCTGTCTTGTTACCTTCTACCGTCTTTTTCTTTCAAGTAGACCAAACTGATAATCAACACTATCAGGTGTTTAAAAACGATATTGACTCACTTCCCAGTCTGGGTCCAAATCATAGTCTCTTGTTCTGGACTGAATAACATCCCTGAGGCTCCCTTTCCCAGACAATCGCGTTTCATGCATTACTAAGGCCAACATATTCTCAATCGTTATTTAATCCTTTGTTGAGAAGAAATTGCATACAGTCACAACTCTGGCACTCTGTTAACGATCTGACTTTGGCTGAAAGCGGACACCAAGTAGACAAAAAGTGGACACTGTCTGGTCCCAAGACAGAGCTAGCGTTTCCGTTTATGGGAGTTCCCACAGTTCTAGAAATGAATGGCCTTTGCGGGGGGGGGGGGGGGGGCCTTTTTCAAACCCTTATTCCACCCCCCCCCCCCCTCCCCCCTCTTTTTCCCCCCCCTTCCCCCTTTCAAAAAAAACTTTTTAAGGGGGTTTTTTCTTTTTCTGCTTCCACCCCATTTTTAAAATAAGTGTTTGTTGGGGGGGGGGGGGGGTGGCGTCCTTTTCAAACCCCTATTCCACACCCATCCCCCCTTCCCCACTCTTTGCAGCACCCTTTCCCACTTTCAAAGAAGCTGTGTAGCAGGGGTTTTCTGCTGATTTAACTCAATTACTTGGAAGACTTGCTTTGCTATCTTTCGCCCACGGTCTTTCAATATCAGGTGGACCAAAACATCATCAGGTGTTAAATGATACATCCCGACAGGGAGAACTCAAAGTTATTACTAACAGGACTTGTTACTAACAGGACATATAGTTGAACGGAGGGACATTAAACATAACAATAATAATTGATGATAATTAATACGCAATTAACATGATGGAATGACTTATGCCTGTAATTTTTTATGACCAAGGTCAAAACAAAACATCTTAGGATGAAGTTATTTACAGAACAAGATAAAGGGTGATGAAAAGGCCAAACTTTAGTGTCCCAGCTGTGTTTATTTGGTCATCCTAACTTATTCCGAGTTCTTTTAATTCAAATAGAAGATGGTGTTCTATGTTAGGTAAGAAAATAATGCACGCTTTTGAGGTCTAGAATAACTTCTAGGGGATTCACGAGTGGAACGCAAGGGCGTCCAGGAGTTTTTCTAGACCTCCAGGGTGCATTACTTTCTTAGAAACCAGACGAACACATTGGAACAACATCATCAACTCCAACAGGGCCTAGGAAAGACGCACTATGGCTTTTTTCAAATGGGATTAGAGTGCAAAGTAAAAAATGTATGTCATTGTGGATATTAAAGTCACATGAAACAATCAATGATTATTATAACAAAATCAATCAATCAATTCATCCATCCATCCATCCATCCATCC
>Ga0126339_10001414_pt1 | contig 16227 bp, 16 predicted proteins | sample OrbTmetagenome_2_FD_92532 | JGI IMG/M metagenome (GOLD analysis project Ga0126339, IMG submission 92532) | Coral microbial communities from Petempiche,Puerto Morelos, Mexico - Orbicella T R C metagenome | ecosystem: Host-associated > Invertebrates > Cnidaria > Coral | place: Petempiche,Puerto... | reverse complement strand
TATATTAGATGAAGACCTTATTTCTATAAACATGCTCAACTAATGGCTGCTTATTAACATGATGCACTTTTCAACTTGACACCTTACAAATGCAACACTTCTTAGTTCCAAAAGAGGCAAAGGCCAGTACTTCATAGAATAATTACCACATACCATGAGGTAGCTTGAAGGAGCCTTTGATTGATGTATTGTTATTCGATTTTGTTATGTTATCGATTCCTAATTGTTAGTTTGTCTTGTGTAAGTTTTGACTATTTGTTACGCAACTTTTCCGCTAAATTGATAGAAATTCGTCACATATTGTTATTTCAGTTTACGATCGTTTAATTTGATGCAGTGCATTGCTGATACCATCAACTTTGGTTTTCCGTAGTTTACTTGTCTACCCTTGAAGGCGACCTGTAAAGTAGTCCCACCCACTAGTTTGTCCTGACACACCTCGAGCTCGTTTTGTTTCGTCTCATTTTGGAATTTGCCAGTCGCTGCAGACACTACAGTAACAAATACAAAGACAGTGGGGACACTTACATCGCCTACACATGTATGTTATGGCAATAACATTGCAATTTTGCTTTTATTTGAAGATATGTCAATCATTTATGTGAAATTAATTCTGATTTGTTAAAAATCTAGGAAATAGTTAAACCCTCAACATCAACAGATCTAGAGCCCAAACCAGGTTGTTCCTCATCATTTGAAGAAAAAGAGGTAATAACTGTAATTTCTTAACTGCAAATTAGGCCTTTGCATGCATACATTCATGTAGTTCAACTTTACCCCTTTAGTTAGTAGCCTTGTTTTCATCACATTTCCTCTCAAACCTCTGACAGACTAACACTTGTTAAATATATTTTTTTCATGTTAATTTGTAACTTTTAGTTAGGGATTCAGTCATGATAAAATGTATACAGTTTGCACTTTGAAAGCAAGGCGAAATTAAGCATGCAGTGTTAACATTTTGTGAAATCATAATGCAATGAGGACACAAAGGTTGATTTCCTTTATTATTTTTTAGGTGGGGAGAACACCATACCAGCCACCAGCAAAGGTAAATTCAACTAGATTTGCCCTGTTTTTACATTAATTCAATAACAGTCAGACTTACAACCCAAAAAGTACTTAAAGTTAATCTCATTGAATTTCAGATAACCATCTCAGGAAAAACTACAACTGTAAGCTGAAGGAAAATGGTTGTAAATTCAATTTACCAAAAACAGAATTGAGTTATTGGGATTGGAAGTGTCATCATATATGATGTACATAAAGAATGCTTAACTTCAAGTTTTAGCTTTGTATTTAAATGAATTGATTTTGTCTTGAATTCAGGTTATAATGACTCAAACAAGAAAGCAGCTAGAATTCACTGAGGAAGCTTCTGGGGTTCTGCTGTCACAACCTGTGGCCATAGAAGGTATTAATTTACATTCAAAACTCTTCATTAAATAAAGGACCTCCTCTCCCCCCCCACCCCACACTTCACAAAACCTCAAAACAAAAAAACAAAACAAAAAAAAAAACAGTAAAAAATCCCTGGGGAGGGTTTTGGGGTTTTGCTGGTAAACCCCTGGGGCAAAGAAGATATTATATTAAATTCAAAAACCCTCATAAAAAAAAAGACCTCCCCCCCCCCCCCCCCCCAATAATGGCAAGTAATTTACACTCATGATGCCAAAATGATCCTGAGGGTTGAATAATTTGCATTAATAACTTTGGTTAATCTCCCTTAATTAAGTGGCAACAGATATTCTTCCCAAATTTTGAACAATCACAAACAGATATAAGCAAAAAACTAAATAATCCAATTTTCACAGAAACATTACACCAATATGTACCATACATCTGCCTTGTAATATGTCAAGTAAACTGAAGTCACTTGCTATCACAGAATCACTGATTAAGAATTTTTTGGATTAAAACCAGGTGTTGTGTTAAGACTTGTCTTCGAATCAGTGTTAGTAGCCTATTCACAAAAGGAATTCTCCTGACTGCATAAATTTGATTATTAAAAATAACTATATTCATAAGTGTAATGGAGTCAATCTCAGTATCTTTTTCTCCGTTAGTGCCAGACAAGACAAGTGACAATTGCTTTAAATGTGGACTGAAATACAGTACATCAAAGAAAGGCACAAAACAATGGGTTGCTTGTGACAAATGCAAAAGTTGGTATCACTTGTAAGCATTCTCATATGAATTTTAATCATAGATTGCTCACAGCAATATTAATTAGTTATATGAATATTTACTACAAAGAATGGGCAATAAGTAAATGATACTCAAACATTTGGTATGAAAACATGTTCAAGAATGGTCAGTGAGAAGACCAGCATATATTTCAAGTGCTATTCAGAACAATGGTAAATTAAAGAAATTTTTCATTATTCTTATCTAGTGATCCTCTTCAGATGAGGGAAAATTTAGTTTAGAAACCAATCCCTTAATAGTGAATTATTGACAATTGAAGCAATGTACAAGGGACGTCCTTTTAAGGAATTCTAATTAATAGTTTTTGTTAATTTATATTTACAGTGAATGCAGTGGATTAAAGACCCTTCCTGGAGAAAAGGATCCTTATATGCGAAAGAATGGAAATGCATAGCTTCTCCTTAGCGGTTGTTTATTTCTTGCATCTGCAAGAGAGACTAAAAAGTTCCCAAGTTAATGGTTTCAATAAACTGCAAATTGTAAATTTGTGACAAAAGAAACCAAGAAAGTGCTCAAATATTGCTCCAGACTCAGCGGCACCTAATGAAAGTGCAAATTAATGTAATCAGTCTTTGGGGCAACTTGTACACCGATGCTGGTTAATATCCACCAAGTAGCGATGTTTACCTTCCGTGATTATCTAATAAGTGACTATCCGATAAGTAAATTAGTTCTTGTTCATGGGTGATAAGAAAATTTGCCTTTTGAGAAAAAAAATTGTTTCCCTTCCATTTCTTCACTTTCTTTTATCCCTAAAAAACAAGCACATCTTACATGTGTTTCAGAGAAAACAAGGCTTTCATGTTACAAACCTTTGCAAGGAAAACAAAAGTATCAGGTTACAAAGTTGGGCGAAGAGCTAAATTGTCATGTTTGTTTAAGGTATTATTGAATTTGCAATAAACAAAAATCGTCGTAAAACCCCAGAGTAAAATTTAAAAGCTGCCTTGATAAACAGTAATTGTATGTCATGTTTGGACCTTGAATGAAAATACAACCTTGAAACATATGTACTGCTAAGGGGAAGAGCCCTTAGCTGAGACTACCAAGGTAGACATAAACTGGAAGTGAATGGAGCAGGGGTAAGTACTTACTCAGTATCGGACTACCGTGCCAGAGCTATCAATTGCACTCTGCACTACATGTATCTGAGATTGTCTCACTAGTTTGATGTAAGAATGCATGGGCTTCTGTTGAGCCCACGAGCTATAGTTAAATGTAGTGAAAATTAAAAATAGAGAGATTAAGCAAAACCTTATATGGCAAGTGGCACACTTGAGCTTGACTTTCATTGTGTTTCATTTTTGTAGAATTCTTAAAGAAATCCTTCAGAGAACAATATAAATCACACATTCACTACAAACACAAACCTACTCATTTCCATATAAAACATCTAACAATAGATTGTAGAAGTGGAATTTTTGCCCTTCGCAGGAAAAAGCAAACGCCATTCTTTGTATCTGTAATAACATGTACATGTATGCCAACAGCTTATCAATAGGGAGTTTAGTCACATGATTTTCCCACGCGAATCGAGCCAAAACATTACCACTTCCAAACTTTCCGTTTATTCTCGTTAATATATTGTGTTCTTCTACAATTAAAATTCACCCACCTTTAGAAGATACCTTTGAGAATAAAACCTTTAAATTTCATCGTGATTGGTGGCTTATTTCTATTGCGTCAGGGATCGCGAGTGAAGCGTGACCACCATGCTTGACTAAACCTGACCTGACCTGGGGAAGGCAAAATTCAATTTCGCAGTGCTCATTCGCTACAAAACAATCGCTAATGTATGAAAAAATAGGGCTAAAGGATCAGGGGACTCCTAGGCAGTGGTTACTTTGGTCAAATGTCCGCAGTTCACAAAATATAGTTGATTATCTAAATTAGAAGCTATTTTCGAAGAGATTTATTATCGTTATTCGGTTTAAACTACACCTGAAGTATTTTATAGCCTTTAAGGTTTTTGTTAAGCAAAAAATCAGTCGAATTTGACGTGTTTTCATGCACCGGAGAGCGAGTTATAATGTGTGAGTTCCAACGCGCACCGAGAAGTCATGGTGCACAGCAAGGATCAAGTTTGCCAGGGGCCATCAACTTCAACAAGCCTTTCGGATTTGAGTAAAACGGAGGGTAAGCAGATATTTCTTTGCTTTATTGAGCTTTTTTAGACAAGTGATTTTATGCTTCACTTTACAAGCAAACTATTAGAAAATAAAATAAAATGCGCTGTTTATGGCTTTAAGAATTTTCCTGCTGAACCTGACACAGAAGCTTGGTGATTGTTGTATTCAGTAAATTGTGTAAATTAGTAAAACATGTTCATGTCCCACTTGAATTCGCTACTATTATTGGAATATTGTATGCACTAATATAGGTATCCTATTGTTTAATATTCTAATATTAGTGTTCTTTTGCTTGTATATTATTATTCCACCAAAGAGAAAATCTATGGCCTTTAGCTATTGACATATTGAGTATTGTTTTGGACTGAGCTTTACTTTGTGCTCAAATTTTGAAGTGTTACAGATTATAAGAACAGAGATTTAATGATGTTTTTAATTCCATTGACAGATAATGTTCTGTTAAACAAAAGCAGTTTTGGGGGACCTTACTGTCTGAGAAATGGTTTCGATGTGGCAGCCTTGAAGAGTGGGGATCTGGAACCTTTGAAGAGGGAGTCCTTTACTGTTGGTCTTATCCTGGAACTCTGGAAACAGAGGAATTCTCTTAACCAAATGCTTCAATGGATAACTGCTTTGACTCCACTCGAACTGCAAAGGTATCTGAGTGGTGTGACAGCTCAAACTCTGAACAAATCATGCAATGATTTAATGAAAAAAGGCCAAAAGCTTGGTGAAAATAAAAAGAAAGAGGAACTTGAATTGCTGAAGCAAAGTTTGTTTCATTTACCTGGCTCAAATGCACCAATGGTGACAGAAACACTAACATCCAAGTCAAAAAAAATTGCAGAGCTTAAGGGTGAAAACAGGGGGCTAAAAAGATCTGTCAGCAAAATGCTCAGTTTTAGTGAGAGACTGATGGATGAGAAAGATGCTTTGATTGATGACCAAGCAGCTTTGGAGGATGAATATTTTTCAACTGTTGAACACATGCGTACAATAACGAACAATATTGCTGGTGTAGCTGTAAAGTGTAAACGTGAAAGGGATACCTTTGAGCAAGATCTCAAAGGTTTGCAAGGGCAGTTCAATGAACAATCAGAAAAGCTGAATGAGATTCAAGAGAAACTAGCATCCTATACACCTAGAAATGTGAAAAAGAGGCAGTAAAGGGCACATTCAAAGATTAATGATCTTAAATCCAGAATTTCTGAACTTGAAGTGGAAAAGTGCAGTATCTCCAATGAGCTTTCAGAAGTCAAGGAAAAATGTGAACAAGCCAAAAGTGAAGTTGAACAGCTGAAAAAGCAGAAAATTGGCTTACAGAAAAAGGTGTCACATATCAAAAAGCAAAAGAGCACACAGGCTAATGAAATTGATTTGTTAAAGGAGCATGCTGCCAACATATTAAAGCTTGAATCATGTGCCAGAGTTGAAAGAAAAAAACAAAGAATTACAACAGCTAACTTGTTTGCTGGAGGATGACACAATCAGCACATTTGAAGATGGGAAGTATGTTGACGAGGTGCAAGAAGTGATCATGGAACTGCTAGCCATGAATGTTTCAATGAGCAAGGTCAATGAAGTAATAAACAGTTTTGAAAAAATTGGCCGGGAAAAGTTTGTCAAGACTTCCGAGCAAGGCCGTCCACTCTCGCCTACTTGTTTAGGCTAAGCACATTGCTGATGTACAACTAGGGAGGGCTATGCTAGAAGAAGCTGACCCTTCCCAGGTAGTTGGAAACACCCTCCATGGAGATGACACTACTAAATATCATTGGCATTACCAAGATTTTGAAATAACAACTCCCTCTTGTCAGACATACTCAATGGGCCTTCTTGAGTTGGGAAAGTCAGACACAGAAGCTATGATGGATTCATTTAAGTACAGAGTTAAGGAAATTGCACAAGCATTGCGCAGTGGTGAGAATGTAACAATTGAAGATAAAGTTGCAGAGTTGGTGACATCCATTAAGAACACCACGTCCAATCAAGGACCAACTAATGCCACTTTTAATGAACAACTGACAGAATTGCAAAAGGCATTACTCCCAAAGGTGGTGGAGAAATGGGAAGACCTTAGTGAAAATTCGAAGAAATCCCTTGAGGAAATGGGAAACTTTTATTGCAAACTGCATTTACTTGTAAATCTGGGTGAAGAAGCAAACAAAGCCTTAAAATTGTTTGAACATGCTGCAACAGAAGGCAGAAATCCATTGGCATTTCTTTCTTCAAATGAGTCTGGTTCCTGTAGGCTAACAAGAACAGCATGTGAAGCTTTTCATTCCCGTGGTAGCCAGACCGCTGGAGTGTCAGAGTATTTTGATGTGCATCTCTCTGAAAATGGTGTGGAAAGCAAATTGGTTGAATTCATCGGGAATCGCTTCAACATAATATTTTACAACTCTGCTGCTGTTTTCTACCATAAAAGCCATATTCAAGATTTCCTTTTTAAATGGCCTTCACCAAATCGCTTACTTCAGCTTGTGGCTAAAGACATTGTAGAACATGTCTACTTGGCAGGAGTTAGAGCCCTAGGAATTCTGGATAAAATTGTCACTGGCCCCTTTTTAGATTAACTGAGAAAGCAACGTCTGTTCTTGAACTCAATCCCCATTTGAGGCAAATGCAGGAGTGCTTCGAACAATGGAGCATGGATGCATCCCCACTACTGGAAGGAGCAACTCTGTTTGATGAAGAGATCATTCCTATCCACCGAAATGACATATTTGACAGCCTCTTTCAAGAAGAAAGTGTTCAATTGGAGACATTGACACAAGAGGTCCTTGAGATCATGTTCAACTCATGGATCATCCTCTTTGAAAGACAAGCTCAAGATCAACTCCCTGGTGGAAAGTATGCATCCCCATCTTCTGAGCAGTTAGCACAGGCAGCAAATGTTCCTGCAACTAACATGGCATCCGAGAGAGAACTTGGAGTTTTTGATTTACGCTTGCATTTTAAGCCTGCAGCAAGATTGATTTCCCATGAAGCTCTTGTCATGTGGACAAACAATAAAACTACTGCTTGGCTTAATTCACTATCACCTGAAGAGAAACAGAAGTGCATGGCTGAGGTAAGAGCAAATACTGGTGCAATCCTGGCTCGGTACAAGGAAAGAAAAGAGAAAATTTTCCAGCAATGGAAGGAGAAGTTGTTAGAGAAACAGAGAGCAAAGGAGGAAGCCGAAAGGAATTTGCAACAGCAGACTTAATCTCGTAAATGGCATTACAGAGTTGGGGGGTCCATGGAAGTCTGAAAAAGAAATTAAGGAAGGTCTGATGAAGTTTGCTTCTGGAAAGGAAAGACAAAAGGCACTTGTTACACAGCTTCAGTTTCAGAAAGTTGTCCTTCCAGCAAAAGCACCAACAAAGGAACACTTTCAGCAAGGAAAAACTGTGAGAGGCAAATGGGTTCTTTTTTCAGCTGAGCAGCTTGCCCAACACTTACTGGAAGTTCTTGAACTCAACAGCTTTCAAGAAACAGAGCCCAAAAATGAAGGTGGACTCACCTACCGGAGTTCAGATGATCCGGCCAAAACCTTATCTGAAGAGAAAGCCAAGCTTGCAAAGAAGCTAACAGATTCCCGTCAAAAGGTCCTAATTACCCGAAGCAGAAAAACGCTTCCCCAGTTTTGAGAAAATCCTCTTCTCCTTGTTGGAAAAAGGGTCATGCACAACTGCATCGAGGATGGTTCTGAGCAAGCAGAATGGTTTAATGCAACTGTCTTGCACCTTGCTGAAGGTGTTACTGCTGGAGCAGATCCTGAGTACATTATAAAATATGACATTGATGAAGATGATGATGAATGGACAATGCCATTACTTAAAGATTTAGACAAGGGGGATTTAATTTTACTTAACTAATATTTACTTCAACATATTTTTTGGAATTGTGTAGTTCCATAAATATCCATACCTCCTCCACAGAAGGGTCTTTTAACTCAGAGCAGCCCCATTTAGCTTGTTACCATGGAAACAGGCACCTTTAATGTTATTGTTTCTGGTCTGTGTTACTTCAGATTGAATATTATAAGATTCCATTTACTTGATAAGCTGACATATAATACCAAATGAGGTGGTTGCCATGGAAACAGAACCCTTAATCCCTCAACCCTTGATCTCAGAAAGGCTAGAAAATGCCAGGTTGTTTGTTTTTATTCAATACTTATTGTCTTTTGATCAAAATTTGCCCTATTTCTTAGTATTTTCTGTATTAATTAATAATGTGACGTCTCAGGGTTGTCATGGCAACTTGATTGATGCATAGGATGATAGCTCTGTCAACGCTCTACGTCATGGCCAAGTTTCATGGCCATAGCTTGCTTCATTCCAAAGTTATGGCTGAAAATGTAATTCATAGTGTTAATTCTGGTGCCACTGGAAATTCATAAGATCCATACTTGCTCTTGTATTTAAATGTCCATAAAAATTGCTAATTAAGTAATATTTAAAAATTCATAACTCTGCTGCTAAAAGGCTGATTTCCATCATTCAAAAAGCAAAACGTTCAGAAAAATTGGGAGAATGTTTTAGCAGTGATTTCAAAGGTGATGAAAATTAAGGAAAAATGGGCTAAAATTCCCTATTATCAAACATAAACTGTTTGAAACCAAATCAAATGTCAGTTATTCACAACAATAAATCTATGACATTTATCTCTTCTTAATTCTTGACTATCGGTCAATGATGATGATAAATGTTTTCTCTGTCTGTCAACAATCTCCTCATTGTGATAGAAATCCACGAGAAAGTTGTAAACAAAGTGAACAGGAAAAGACTGCATTGTTGCACTTGGCAGATGTTTCAGGCTTTTACTATTATTTTGATGTTCTTGGTAACTTGTCTTGATTGTGTCTCTCTGAAGGCACAAATTAATATTGTGGAATTCACAAAGTTGCAATTTATGGGGATTTGCAGAGGTATGGAATCTGTCGCCAACCACATACCGCTGGGTAGACTGCGTCAATGGATGTGGTAAAGCAGGACCTGCCTCAAGGGACTTGCTAACAAGTTTGTTTGCACTGAATTCTGCAGTCACCAGTTCAGGAACACTGACCTGTTAAAAAAAGTGAAAACAGGTTTATTTTCAAGGAGTACACTGTCTCAGACTCTATGCTATCACCTCAAATTTTTATAAACTCTTTATAGGCTAGTGACTGTAGCATTAACGTGTTGAAACTGATCACTTCATTCGAAGGGACGTTTTGTTTTACTGGTTGCACTGGTTTGTATGGAGCAGTCAAAAATGGAAATCAAAGCGTGACTCCATTCAACATGTGGTCTTAAAACAGCAGTACAATGTGTTACATACGAGTGTCCACAGATGGGCCAGAAATAAACAATACAGGATAATGACAATATATGATCAAAATATCCAAAGCAACATTCAGACAGTCAGATTAATGTTGATCATAGATCTAGCTCAACATTAAAAAAAATTCTGTAACAGCTCAATAAACTAATATAACAATTAATAGTGAAAGTTAAGTAATAATAATAATATGACAACAATATTGTATCTCCTTTGGTTTAGTACCCAGAATGGGTTTCTCAAAACAGCCCAAATGGTCCCCCCAAAACTGTGATGCAATGGCGGGTTCCCTAAGGTCCAAATGCCAAGCAAATCCACATGGTGTATCATTCACCAAAGGGAGTGGAGGATACTTTAAGGAAAGGTATAGATCAGCAGCATCTCTAACAGATTCCTGTTAAAGCAGGAACTTTGATGCCACAGTTGTCTAAAAGGAAAACATTTCAAAGAAAAATCTGTTTTAGGGGTGGGAAGCAATGTAAAGGTATCAAATAAAGAAAAGTAGCCTAAAAACCATATTTAAGTTTTCCTAAATGAATCCATTAACTTTCTACAAACCAAGACAAAAACGAATACCAAACATGAGTTTAACACAAACATTGTTTTAAAAATTTAACTGTGTAAGTTTGCATTAAGCACATTAAAGTTTTTGTTCTGTACCCTCCCAACTGCATTCTTAGCAGAGCTCCGGGCCACCAAGCAGAGCCGTGAACACTTACATTTTGTGCAGAGACTCCAAGGCACTGACATTGAATTTTTCTTAGCCGAGGGTCTTTTGTTTTATCTTTTTTGAGTTTTAGAAAGCCAAACAATATAAACAGAAAACCTGACCGCAAAGTTACAAAACTCAAATTAAAATTTTTGGGCGTTGAACAACCTGCTCCCATAGCTTTGCCTTTAGGATTGGCTAAATCTATGTAAAGAACATTCACGAACTCTTTTATTGCGTAAGACCTTGTTTTGTTTGCACAGATACGACACAGCTTGATATAGCATGTGATACCACATGAATATAATCAATTGTAAATTAAACTTTGATCAGTCCTTTTGCACAGCGAAGATGAGAACACAAGATCGCATTTTTACAAAGTTTTATGTTGTAAATAGGGACAAATTTCAAATTAAAAGGAAATTATTTCAAATACAATCTTGAAGTTTACTAAAATCTATATATTAGTGTTTTAGGCTCAGTATCCTGACAATTTCAATGCAAATGCATCACAGATCATCAATATGGCAAATAAGAGAAAATAATATACTACGGTAGTTTTTTTTTTAATGTGATGTAGAGATGATAAAAAACAAATTGTAACACACCCCATGACAGCAAACCATGTGATAGAATCCACCAGTGTGGCCACATACATGGGTGAAACCATGACATGGCAAAGATCCAGTAAGCAATGAAGAGTAAAGGGATTGAAGTCTTTGGATAAGCAGTGCCTAATGAATAGGAGACATAATAACATAGCATCATGTTGACATTCAAAGTTTACAAACCTAACTTTTCTATAATAACAATTAACAAAAAAATAAAGAATGTCACGTCAGGTCATGTCACATCATGTCATGTTGTGTCGTGTCGTGTCACGTCATGTCACGTCATGTCATCATCTCTGAGGTTTCTTCTTATAAATTATGTGAACAGCAATTGTTGTATTTGCCCCCCTTCCCACTTCAATATGCCATTTAAATTAATAAAAAAAGACACCACCTAAAACAAAATGAATATCTGGTTCATTGTGACATTGTTATCACAGCGACACCCTTTTGGGCTGGTTAAATGCATAATGATAAACACAATGTTTTCTTTTACAAAGTTCTTTTCAAAGGGCATGTGAGTCTGGGAGATAATTTTTAACAATCTTAAAGCACCATGTGCTCAAAACAGCACATGATGGTGAGAACACATGTTCATTGCAAGATGATTGAGGCAACTGTGAGAATTGGAGCATCGAATGGTGTACTGGTGAAACCACTTTCCTGGCACTATGGTTAATTGATATCCACCTTAAAATAGAGTTAAACATCTGCATGGTAAGCAATTATATATTTTTTTATTTCTGAACAATGCTGATAGTACAAGTGATACCCCAAGAAAGCAGTTTACTGGAAAGTGGCAGCGACAGCAGTGACAAGGAAAGTAGTGAAGATGAAAGTGACAACAAAAGTAATTGTGAAGATGTGGGTGACAAGGAAAACAGTGAAGATGAAAGAGACAACCACAGTAACCATAAAGATGTGGGCAACAAGGAAAGTTCTGATGAGAGCAACATCCTTTCCAGCACAGATCCTCCCTTTTCAGAAGACAGGAAGAAATTGTTTTTCCCGCAAATAACTTTGTCAGCATTGTCCAGCACTTTCCACTAAATTTTCCTTTCGAATACAAAACAGCAGTTTTACCAAAACATGATTTAGCCATGGAGCCAGCACATTCTACAGAAAGCTCCAGAAAATTGAGTTCAACCAGGCAGTCACACGTTTGTTGGACTGATGGAGAGGTTAAAATTCTAATTGCAATTTACAGCAGAGTACCCCAAACAAGACAGGCCATGAAGGACAGGATAGCTGCAGCACTTGTTGCCAAAAGCAAAGAAATAAAAGTACAACAAACAGGCAGGTACATTGAACTCTCTAGCTACTCCCACACCAAGTCCAAGTTCCTCTTTGGCTGGCCAAAGTGCAACTAACACAGCAGCAAGAAGTAATCATGAATCGGAAATGGATTAAGAGTCACCCCTGTCATAAGCACTATCTAGAAGTGGGACCAGCAGAAAAAAGGAAAAGAACAGTTGGGAACCTGACAAAATGCATGGGACCACCAGATGACGATGAGGATGCCTCAACAGATGATGAGGAACTACTTAAAGACAAAAAGCTAATTTTCAACGACAGGAAAAAGTCAGATTCGAAGAAAAAAGTCGAAGTTGAGTAAAAGGGATGACAAACACAGTAAGGATCAAAGCAAGGTAGAAGAAATGTTGAAGGAGCTAATCATGGTGCAAACAGAAGCTGCAAAGAGAGCAGAAAAGAGAGAAAGAGAGGAAAAGAAGAAACTGTTCCAGTGTCTTAGGGAGTCTGACAACCGTAACCAAGAGGTTGCGCTTGGTGCTGGGCAAGAATTAGGCACAATCCTAAAGAAATAAAAGTTAAACCTTCTTTCTCCATGTTCACAAGGTTCTCTATCGTTACAGTTTTGTGACAGATCATTTGAATAGTTTGAGAGTGAATTTTCCCAATTCAGTTTTTTCAGACTTACTAGATAAGCAGAAATGGAAAATAGTCTTAAAGTATGACATATATAATTAAAGTACTTGTTCACGAATGTAAATGTTATAAACAAAGTTACAGATAGAATCAATCAAAGTGGATGCTTTCTGTTACATTGCTAGCCATTATTTGGAATTTAATGCTCAGAAGTATGAGCAATTTGTATTTTTTATTTTTACTAGCAGAAAAAACTATGACATAAAATATGTGTTTCAATAGAAATCTACATGTCAAATAATATTATTGTAGTCTCTAATTTTAACATTTTTCAGCTTAATAAAATGACAGTCTATATTTCAGAAACAGGCTACCTTAAGGCTCAAGTTCTGCTGATTCCTCTTGGTCTTAACCAGACATTGGAGTTAATTTTAAGTTAAGTGTGAAACCCCAATCAGAAATAAGATCCCACTATCAAAATCAGTTTAATCGGCGAGAAAGGCAATAACAGCTTCCCATATGATTCGTTTCTGCCCGAACAACACCTGGTTACCACCACCTTAATCATCTCCATCATCAGAACTATTGTCATCTTCAAACTCATTGCCCATCATCTTCAAACTCGTTGCTGAATAAAAAGCAACTTTTGTGCAAAATACAAGCTCAAGAGAGCATGTGGAATTTTTGGTGTTTAAGATTCTTTTCGGCCCTTAGGTACAGTGCACTAAGTCACATACTCTGGCATCGTGAATACTATTGGCCATCCTGTGCTGTTCTCTATAAATTTACCAGCAGCATTGACTCCTTGCAAATTAATTGATTAGTTTTGTTTCATGTTGAAATAGTCTTCATGGTTAACCTAAGGTGCTTTTATGGTGATATGGGAACCATCTATTTCTCCAACAACTTTCGGACATCCAGCTAAACTCTCCACCCTCCTCATAAGCAGTGCAAGATCAAGTGGATCACCTGGGAACTGAATAAAATCATTCTTGTGGCATATTAAGGCTCCCATGAAGTTCTCACATATCTTTATTACAGTAGATTTTCCTTGTACAAAGCTTATTCCTGTCGTTTTATGTGAGTTGCTGGTTCCCAGTCTCCATAAAGTAATTGCCATGTGCTTGTTCAAAGCAGCAGCCTTTTGGAAGTGAGTATTTTCCTTTGAAAGGTCTGGTCCAACCAGCTGACAAATGTAATCAAATGTCACCTCTGAAACATGGAACTCATTTTTCCACAAGGGAAACAAGACTCTCTTCAAACCAACCCTGTTGTCTGGGATATATCCATGCCGCTCTTCTTTGCCACATACAAGCATGCCTCAGTCTTCTAACCTTTTTTGTGAGGAGAGCAGTGATTAAGTCATGCCATCTTTTCTTAAAAAGAAAATACATGTCCAAGGCAATAATCTAAATCTCTGAGCTCTCTGGATAGCAATGATTAGAAGAAGAGCAACTATCATAAGGACCACATGTTCAGAATCCATAGCACACAGCAGGCACAGAAGATATTTTTCCTCAGACAAAAGTCAGACAAGTAAAAAATGGGCTGTCTGAGTTTATCTGTTTTTTCTTATCAAATTGCAAATTGATTGACAAACTTTAGACAAGAAGCCATCTGGGAAATATTTTATTCAACAAGCACAGTTTACTATAGCCAACTTTTGTTTACTTACTTTTACAATGGCAAAATTCTAATGTGACCTTAACCAACGAGCATCTTTAGTATACAGTGAGTTTGTGTAGGGACCAATCTCACTGCCTAAGGCCTCAGCATCATTTTCAGTTTGGTCGAGTTACCTCAATACACAGTGTGCCTTAGTAAGGCCCAGTCTCATTTACTATAGCCTTAGCATTATTGTGTTGAGTATCCCAAGTATAAAGTGCGTTTGAGCAGGAGCGAGAAAATATTTTGTTATTTTTGTCTCATAATTGTGAATTTGTCAAAGGAGAAACAAAACAGCACATTCACAGCTGAAATGCCAGTCCAAGCAATTAGAATGCTATATCCAAACACAACAACATTTTAACTCTATTTTTATCCAATTTGAAAAGCTTGATCAATGAAACAATTTAAAGTTCCTTTCTAACTTCATTTAACGACATTTACAAAACATTTTTGATGCAAAATAAAGGTGATCTTATTGTCAAGGAAACTGGAATTTGGTTTTTAAATGATGACAAAAGTCAAAGCTGGCTTGGTCCTTCTCCAGATGGAATCATAGAGGAAAGTGGACAAATAAAAACTGTTCTCGAGATAAAATGTCCTTTTAAGGGAGGCCAAACTGTTCCATACAGAAATGTTTGTATCAACCACATCTCTAAACCACGTCAAAAATGTTCTGTACATCTACTCAGCAATGTCACCATGTTGTTTGGACTCCTACTGGCACTAAAGTTCTCTTGAGTGAAAGAGCTGATAGTTATATCGAGCTACTCCTAAATTACTGGTATAAATTTTGGAATCTTGCCTCTGGTGATACACAGAAAGCATGACGTGAGGTTGTCTTTGGTCTAAAACAAAAAAGGCAAAGAAATTGCCACAGAGAGCCCTGTATAAGTTTCGTGTCCAATTCTCTCATTACCCCAAATGTTCTCTCTCGTGATGATCTTTTTTTTACACTTTAATTGTGACTCACACTACTTACAATGGTACGTCTACTTACACTATTTACAAAAGTAATACAACTACTAAAGTAACTTTTTTATACAATTCAGTTACTAGCGCACTACTTACACTACTTACAATTCAATGCAATTACAGGTGCTACTTACAATAATACAATTTGCATAACTTACTCTAAAAAACATTACGATTACTTATTCAACTTATGATACCACTTATGATTACTGAAGTTTTTCTTGTTGATATTTTTTTCAGTTTCATATTTAATCTTAAGTTTTGATTGCAGTCGTTGAATTTTAGGAAGTGTTTGGCTTCTGCAGTCCCACAAAAATAATTTTCCAATTACCATGAAATAGTTTAATAAATTTGATAAAGGGCATTGTTTGGATAAAACTCCAAATAAAACCTTTTGTGCAGAAAGATGGATTGGCTGATCCAATAGATGGTACCAGTACGATTCAAAATCACTCCAGAACGTTTTGGAGTGAGGGCATTCACGGAAAAGGTGATATAAATTCTCAGGTTCATCATTAAAAAAAGTACATGCATCTTAATTCTAAATCCAATTTTGCATAGTTTGCTGTTAGTGTAGAGAATAGAATTACTTACTTAGTATTGGAAGGCCTTGTGTACAAGAATTCCCTCTGGACTGTATTTATTCTGGATTCTATAGGCTCTACTCCTTAAGATTAGGCTGTCTCAGACTCTACCAACCGAGGATTACAAGGATTCCGAAGGATTCACTTCGTAC
>Ga0126339_10001412_pt1:0-15000 | contig 16231 bp, 17 predicted proteins | sample OrbTmetagenome_2_FD_92532 | JGI IMG/M metagenome (GOLD analysis project Ga0126339, IMG submission 92532) | Coral microbial communities from Petempiche,Puerto Morelos, Mexico - Orbicella T R C metagenome | ecosystem: Host-associated > Invertebrates > Cnidaria > Coral | place... | reverse complement strand
TGTGTTGCTGGGCTTAACGCTCAGTGCCTTTCTCCACCCAGGTGTATAAATGGGTACCAGCAAATTTAACTTTGGGGCCGGGGGTAACCCTACGATGGTCCATCATCTTATCGTCCAGGGAGAGTAGAAACACTACTAATCACTTCGTGCTACTGAACCGGAGCCTGTAACTCTGGCCTGATGGGCCACTTTGCAGACTTTACCTTACCTTAACCAGACTCAACAACTTCTTTCTTTTTTGCCTTGGGGCTTAATTGCCACATCACTATCCTGAGGGTGCCGCCGCAAAGAATGATGCTCAGCCATCATAGCATGAAGCAACATACCCTGTCTCCTTTGTTAACTGCAAACATTTGTGTAATGTTGATCCCAGGGAAGAAATGTTCTCATGGGGTCTACTCAGTGAGGGACACTATTTTAATAGGATTTTGTAGTCCTGTTAAGTTTCCTATCTATGCGCAGCCCAAAACATATAGCTTGATACTCAGGTGTATTGTGAAACTTCAGTATTGACCACCGTCTCACAGAGAAGAAACAAGAGCAGTTTTAGAAATTAGGAAGAACGACATTAGGGCCAGTAAAGAAAGACCTAAATGAAATCAGCTCATTCCGGCAGGTATATTTATCTTTTATTTAGCGTCCACAGAAGTAATACTCGAACTAACATCGCCTCAGGAACTTTTCCAGTGAACTGTTTTGAATTTTGTTACAGCTTCACAGCAACCTGGTTTGGTTTCTGTAACACTCACATCACAGCATGGGATATGTCTGGGGAAGACTCACATAAAGTACTATGGACGGAAAGAGGTTCTTAACACGATAGTACGCTCCCCAACTCTAGTGAAGGAGATTTGTGAAGAGTACAGTACGGTCTACGGTTTTGGTGAAACCAATATGGAGGCAATAAATTCTGGAATTCTTGGTAAGCTGAATTTGGTGAACAGTTTTTCAGTACTTGGAATAAGCTGGAGATGGGAGAAACTGTTACGTGTCACAGTCTAGGGAGAAATTCCTCGCTGATGACGTTTCCTTTGAGTACATATGCTGGATTGATCCCTGGAGAATTAGTTGTCTTACAGAAGAAAAAAAAGTTAATGAGATACTTTATAATCGTACGGGACCAAATATAATATCAAAATGTTTCTAGAAATGCATTTCACTATTAATGAAAACAACCTGGACTTACCGTATGTATTTTAACAAAGCAGATACCATACGCAGCAAATCATTTCCCATGCAAAGCCGTATGTTTTATCAGCTACATTGCAGTATTGTTAAACAGAATTTCCCATGATTAGAATAACTTTTCACTTACCTTTCTTAGGAATCACAGACCCCATGCCGCTTTTTCGCCTCTTGGTTTATACAGCTGCCGAAGTGGGTGCTCAGCAATTTATTGAAATGATCTTCAACTCTTCAGCTGGAAGGGTAGTATTTGAAGCTTATAAGGGCAGTTCACAATTGCCAGAGGTTATTGCCAGAGATCATGGTAATGAGGAGACTGCACAGTACCTCGAACGCTTAACCAAAAGGTACATTTTTAGAAGAATGGCGAAAAACTGTAATGCTAGACTGAAAATAGGTGCATATATGTATACAGCTGTTTCGAGAAAGACGTAAAAACTCAAGTGACAAGGCCGATGTACATTATAGTAGTCTTAGGTTACCAATGATCACCGCTGATAGAAGGAACCCTTCTAACCTAGTCCCTGAAATCTCCGTTTGTTTTGGACACGAGTTGTGACAATATGTTTGTTTGCATTAAACCCGCGCGCATTGTTCGCTTATTGATATATTTATAATTTGCATTTTGACTCATGGATGAGAATCTTAGCATGGCCGGCACGCATTTCTAGCAGCCCTTCCCAAAAACTGAACGAGATGACATTGCTCAAGTTTGACATTTTTGCCTGTCGATGCAAATTGTTCTGGACTGTCCAGGATCTTTTCCGTATTTTTCACCTATATCATTATTTTGTACTGCACAGGTTTTCTGATGAGATTAGGAGTGGCAAGGAATGCTCCCAAACAATAGACTGGTCAGAACTTGCAAAAGCCGCTAAAGCAGCGCAGAAAAAGTTTGGTTAGTAAACAGCCTTGTATTTTCTTAGTAAAAAGTCGTTGCCATAATGTCATTCCACGATAATTCATTCTTGTAACAAGTAAATTTTGTCCTCTGTGTGATGGCTACCTTTCCGTCAAAGTAACTTTGTAAGGGTTATGAATAATCCGTTCGTTTCTCGTTCTTTTGATTCTTACAAAACAACGGACAGTATATGAAAATTGTGTCGGCAAAGTGGATGACCAGCTGACCTTGTACTGCGTGACTTATTTCTGGTTCATCGACATTAAGTATTGCCCCTCTCCTTTGAAGGCATGCTATTCAATAGCTGGTGATTGTCAGCATTTTGGTCAGATTTCCCTCAGAATTCAGCGGTACCCATCGCTCCTGTATGGAGTATTAGATACTCTAAGGGCGATTTCCGTTCAACCAGAAATTCCCGTTTCAATTACTGGAAATTTCCAGCGGCAAATGGAACATCATTTTCCACAATTTCTGGAAAAGAGGACAACCTCGGGAACTATACCCAAATTTTCAAAGATTTCTTACTGGGAAATTATGATCCGTTCGATTTTCACCCCAGAGTTTCAGGAATTTTCGGTTAAATGGTTCGCATTTGGAAAATTTAACAATTTTCGGATTTTCCGGAAAGTTCCAAGGAAATTTTCAAACCAGTTGCCTCTGTTTCGCAAGTTCGGGACTTTTTGGTTGTGTTTTGACCCTGACCATTACAGTGACAACGGTCAGCGTTCAGACCCAGACTCTTTAATCCTTAGACCGGCGTGCTAACCATCAGGACACTGCACTATCTTTATTAAGACACACTGATTCACGTCCTTGTCTAATCATTTATTAATCAACCTAACAGATCTTACCAACGAAAAAGAAGACGGTCTAGATAAACGAAATGATCCGAAGGAAACTGGCTATTCAGGAGACGCTGATTCATCTTCCAGTGAAGCATCAGCGCCGCAAAGCTCCGACTCTGAGGATGATATCTCAGCTAGAACAAAACCAACAACAACGGCAACAACAACGGCAACAAGGAAAGGTATGATAGCTTCGAATTTAGAATTAATTAGGCAACTTGATTCAAGAAATCAGGTACACTCTTCGATCAGTGTTTTCGTCGTCTTTCAGCTCTTTTCCTATTTGAGTTTTGAGTTAGGCCCTCGTCTGTTTGGTTTTATTTGATTCATAGATCCATACGCGAAGAAAAAATACAGAGTTATTGTTACATCGGTAGTTGTTTTACATTTTACTCAATTGACGTCCCATAATTTTTTAATGTTTTCTGTCTCAACAGGTTCTGTCAGCAGTCGAGAATGTAAAACTGGGCAAAAAGAGCTGCACGGAGAAGATCACAAAAGAGACAATGAAGACCCAACTGCTGGTAACTACCGAGATCGTAAAGAAATCTTACACTAATCACGTGGTATTTCCTTCTCCCGGAAGCTTCATCACTTGCCAGTTATTATTCTCGGCGCGTGATTGGGTGTCAGGACTATCTGCCAGTTCTCTCGGTTTCTTCAGACCTCAGACCAAATGATCGTAACACGGTATTTAAAATTCAAAACGGCTGCTATAAAACAAAAGACATGTCCTTGGCAATAGAGACTATCCTTGATTCGTCCCTGATCTACATGTAATTTGATTTGAGGGCACCCATTCTACCGAGGTGGAATGCAGACACCAAGTAATTTAAATGCCATGATTCCAAACGTACTGGTGTGACAATTTCAATTTTCAAGTCTTGTTAAATTATTTCTCTTTCTTTTTCACTCTCAAGGCTAGCTGCAGTTATATTGTGAGATCAAATGATAACTCCTTTTGAAGCCTTGTGCTATCAAGACTCTTATTGCTCCTGGAGATAGGGCTTTTATGACTGCAGCACCAAAACTCTGTAACACGCTTCCTGGATAACTAAACAGCTTGACCCACTTAAACTCACCTGACTCGTTCTTTGATTTTTCTCTTTATGCTACAGAGTCTTACAGCGGCAAAAAAGGTGAAATTTGGCAGCAAGGAGATCTGCATGGCAAAGATCGCAATAGAGACACTGAAGACCCAATTGCTGGTAACTACCAGGATAATGTAAAAAAATTTCAGTATCAAGTTATATCGTTTCCCCTTCAAGAACAGGATAAATGTACGACTGTACATACAATATTTCGGCGTCATTTTTAGATTCCTGGTTTAGTTAAATCTCTCTGCCGTGTCCTAGGGGTCACGAAGTAAAAACTTTTAAAATTCCAATTATTTTTGATTGACCGATTTGAGGTTGAGGTAAATAACCGTTCATTCTGATTGGATCCTTCTTTTATAATCTGCAACGATGATATTTGTCTATCCCCTCTCGTTGTAGTTGTTTTTGTGAAAAATACGTTCAAGGTATCTGTTTTCGTCACGTAAGCTGTGCGGTGGACCACGACCACCTAAATGAACAGAACGCCGACATCCAATTTACTAAAGAGATCGAAGAAAATGGAAAACGTCCTTTTCTAGATTGTTTGGTAAGCCGCGACAATAACGAACTGCGAACGACAGTGTACAGAAAACCGATGCATACCGACAGATTACTTGACGAATCATCCTACAACCCGACTTCACACAAAGCCACGACTATAAAGACTTTGACGAGATGAACCCAACTAGTTTGTGACACACCGGACGGCTTACGTGACGAAAACAGATACCTTGAACGTGTTTTTCACAAAAATAACTACAAGGCTGACTTTATTAGATGAAACATTTACCGACCCACTGAAGCTGACGCAACGAACAGGAACCCAACACCTGTTACTACAGTGACTATACCTTGCATTAAGGGCACTTCTGAGACCATCTCACGGATCCTACAGCCCTACAACTTAACAAATAGAAAATATTATCTAAATTCTCCAAACTTTCCGCCATTTTAAAACACAGAGGGAAAAACATTGAAATCATGACGTCAATCGTGCGTCTGTCCTCTAATAGATCATAGTCGAGAACCAATCAAAATGCGACAATAACTTGGGTTATTATATAAATCCGTGTAATCCACAAACCTACCACTATGTTGCAACACTTACTGACCAATGTGAAAGACAGGGACGAACCTAACAACAGACAGTGAGCAGTTTACAAGATCAAATGCTTCGACTGCCAGGCTTCCTACATTGGTGAGACTGGCAGAAACCTTAACACCAGACTGACTGAACACAGACGAGCCACGAGAAATGGTGATGCCAACAATCACATTGCTGTACATCATCAACTGACAAACTACAACATTGACTGGGACTCTGCTCAGTGCTCAACCTACAGTACAAACTCTTTTCAACGACTGACTCTGAAAAGCCGGTACACCAACCTAGAACAAACGCCTCTTAACAGATGTCAACAACTACCGGCGCCTTACAAACGACTTATCCACGACGGAAACGAAACCGACAAACGGACTTCAAACAGACCGACTTAATTTGACTAACAAAAGACGGACAAAAAACCGACCAATTTGACTAAGAATAGACGGATCGAAACCGACCAATGACTGATGACAAATTTTGCACGGGTCTTTGAGCTAATATCATCATGGCTAAACTGACCAATCACGTTCAACGGACCAGGCTTATAACATCACCGACTGACAAACACTATTCACTTGACTCTGAAGATGACTTCTGCTCAGGTTGTCGAAACATCAGTCACCAACAACAGTTCTTTTCAGAACTACCCTCACCCGAACGATCACACTACAATAACTACTGATACTCCTGGGTTCAAACCATTTACAATGTTTTGTATGCAAGGTATTTTTAGATGCTGGAGGGGGTTTTCCCTTTTCACTCTCCACTGAGGTCAGGAGATTCCTTGGCGCGTAGTCACATTCATTTGAGTCATCTATCTGACAAAGCGCATGGTTTTGTTGTAAAACCTTAGCAAATATTTGCCATTATGGTCAGTTTGGGGCCTGCTCTTGTGTGAGTAATTCTATCCTCATGCAAAGATTTTTTAGTGTAATGAAGGAACGAAGACATTTTCTTATGCCCTACAAGAATAACTGTGAAGTAATCTGTTCTTTGTAACAACACCGAAAGGCGTGTTGATTTTTTTTTTCATTTGTCCACAACTAAACAGATCTTACCAGAGAAAAAGAAGATGATGAAATGAGAAAGGATATCTCCAAAGAAACTGGCTATTTAGGAGATGTTGACACATCGTCCATTGAATCAATGGAGGCTCAAAGCTCGGACTCTGATGATATTTCAAGCACGTCACGGAAAGGCAAGTTAGACCTTTATAGGAGTCTGTCTTTTTTATATGCATTTGGCTCTAAATTTTTTCCTATCAAGCTGTTTGAGTCTTTTATGGTCACTGTATTTGTCCACTGTGCCGAATTGGGCAAGAGCCGGTTCACGCGGGAATCAAGTAGTGTTCATGTACATTGTCATAGTTGGCAAATTAATTGATTTGACACTCAGCAATTATAATCTTATTGACTAAATTAATATATTTCTCAATGTCACCATCACGGTGTTACTGTATCTCCCCTTCAAAAACTATTTTAAAGAATGGCTGACTGTTAGGATCGAGAAACACCGGTCAACGACCCATTTGGCAAATCGCTCATATTTTGCCGAAAGATGCCCTTAGGTGACTTAATTCTAAAAATCATATTTAAAGGTTCCAGCGAATTTCTAGTTTTTAGAAATTCGCGAAAATTTGAAAGCGCGGTCGAAGTGCGGTTTTTCGTGTAATAAAATGACCGAAATAAGGTACGAGGACGAAGTGCTGCTTAAGTCTTAAAATACATTCAATTAACTTCAATCTTCACACAAATGTGGAACAACCATTCTAATTTATTTTCCGTTGTGAACTGATCTCAAATATGTTGATATAGTGGTTTTCTGAACCATTTTAAAAGCATCCCCGGAACGTGTTGAAAATGGCGGCAAAATATAGGTCATGTTTAACAGCAGAAAAGTACATCAGGTGCCTCCACTTCTCGATTATTTTACTTTACAGCCTTAGACTGTCAGTATTAAACATTTACCATGCCAGGTTCCATGCTCGAACTCGCAACGCTTCTCTCTGAGAAGTTCGAAAATCTACGTAACCTACTCAGCTCAAATGATACATGATACTGATTCGCGAACTGAGGGTTACCAACTTTAATTAATTGGCTCGATTAAAAAAATCTAAAATTAATCTAAATCCCGTGAGCCGTTTTCCCAAGGGTACACAGAACTCACAGCTTCTTCTCTGTTTTCTGGTTTATTCACTGCACAATAACTCACTGAAAGGACTCACAATAAACTCTAGAAAACTCCCTCGCTACTCGCTACTTTTTGTCACAATCCAATTGTCTTATCCTGCTCGCACGTGTTCATTACCTTATTTGGTAGTGATCGCATGTGTCGCAGACTAAGCGGGGTGGGGTCGGTCAAAACTCTTGTACACAACTCCTCTAAAAATTGTAGATCCCAATTTTTACAATCAAATGCAGCTTGAAACAAATCCGATTTACTTAACGACAGTCCAGTTTTACTTTAAGACAGTTCCTCAATCGTCTTCTGCTTGCAATTGTTCTGCAATTCTCTGAGCAGCTTTTTGAGCTACAGTTCGTCTTGGTCTCTGACTTCTTAGGTCAATTTGTTCTTTCCTCCCCTCGTGAGGTTGCACAATGGTTTCCACTGCTTTTATTTCCAAGGGGCAAACTAGTTGGAGTGGTCGCTCAATGGTGTGTCCTTTATGTAACAACGTTACTCCTCTAATGACTCCATCTTTTCCTTGAATAAGGTGCACCACCTTTCCCTTTTTCCATTTCCCGTGGTTCTTTTCATCTCCAACGATAAGTACAATCTCTCCAAGTTTAGGTGTACTTCCTCTCTCCTCATTAGGCCGGTGGCTTTCCATTAGGCCGTGGACGTACTCCCTTTTTCAGCGTTTCCACGCATGGGCCTTAGCATCTCCTAATCGTTTGGTCATCCTTGTCAGCTTCTCTGCGTCTGAGCCTGCAGTGTCATCCACTGGATACACATCTCGTCCCCACAGGATCGTGTTCGGGGTAAGCACTTCCTCCTCTCCTCCCTCTGCTTCAACATACGGCAGGGGTCGATTGTTCAGATTTCTTTCAACATCCATGACGACTGATTCAAACGCCTCATAGGAAAGATATGACCTCCCTAAGGTGTTGTGAAGGGTCTTCTTGATCTCCTTAATCAACCTCTCGTAGATGCCTCCCCAGCGAATCTTCTCACGTGCTAGATAATTCTGAAGCTTCTCACTTTTCCTAACAGTCTTGACCCAATCTGCTGTGGCCTTAAACACTTTGGCATTATCCGAGATGATGATGCGAGGTCTTGTTCGACGCGAGATGAAGGCATTAAGCTTATTTTTGAATTCGTCTGCTGTTTGGGTTCTTGCGACTTCTAAATGGACTGCTCTGGAGCTGGCACAAATGAAAATAATAACATAGCACTTTCCTTCTTCTTTCTTGCCGACCTTATATGTCAAGGGTCCGGCAAACTCCACTTCGGTCACTTCAAATGGTCTGCTCCCCTCCATTCTGTATTCTGGTAAGGCGCGTGGCGACCGAACTCCATATCGTTTGGTGGAGAACACTTTGCAAACATTGCACTTCTTAATCACCTTCTTGACTTTAGCTCTCAACTTCGGTATCCACCAGCCCTGTCTCACACTCGCCATTGTGTTCGCGGTACCAAGATGCATGACCTGATTGTGTATGTGAACAATAAGCTTCTCAGCAAGTGGTCCTCCAGGAAGGTAAGTCGGCCTGTATCCTTTAATTCTGCCTTCACACTTAAGAACACCCGTATGTTCATCTTTGATTAGCTTCCATCCTGGAGACTGTAGACATGTATCGTCTGCTTTCTGAACTCTCTTCACCCAGTAGTTACTTGCAGTGGTGATTTCTTCAGTTACTAACGGACCTGACATTTTCTTTAACTTGTTTCTTCTCGTTTTGCAGTTGCTAATGAACCTTAGCAACCATGCTGTTACTCATTGTTCGCCAGTACGTGCTCCTCTCCAGCAACGCATCCCACTCATCCAACTTGCGCTCCTGTGTGCGAAGAACTGCCTCTTGGATGGCCTTACTCTCTTTGTCTGTGTCTTCGATGCTGTTCAGCCTCGGCTGCCGTGGCCACTGCCTCTCGTCTAAGAGCCAATCTGGACCGGTAAACCAATTTCCTCTTTCCATCTTCGCAATGGTAGCTCCTCTACTTCTAAGGTCTGCTTGATTCAAATCTGAGGGGCAGTACTTCCAAGTGATGTTGATCGGACCTGTGGCTTCTGCTATCTTCTTTACTCTGTTAGCTACAAACACTTTCCATCCCCTCCCAGGATTGGCTATCCAATACAATGCTACCATGCTGTCCATCTAAATGGTGACAGACTTGATGGGCCATCGCTGGAGAGCAGTGCAAAGATTCTTCGCCATGTTCGCTGCCAGATGACCACTCACAAGCTCCAGTCTGGCTATTGAAGTATTTCTCTTTGATATTCTTGACTTTGATGTCAGGAGCCATTTGGCCACACCTGCCTCAATGCTCTACGACTGCAACAGCCACTGCACAGCATGCTAGAATGTTCGCATCTGCGAAAAGATGTAAATGTACTGCTTCTACCTCTCCATCGAATGTAGTAACGCTTCTAGGCACTCTCACGTCTCTAAGTTGCTCTGTCCACCTAAGCCACTGGTTCTTCAAATGAGTGGAGACTTTTGCATTCCAGCCCTTCTTCTCGTCACAGGCTTCCCGATAGATATGCTTTCCTTCAGCCATAGTGGGTGAGATAATCCCAAGTGGGTCATACACAGTTCCTAAGTAGCTGAGGATAGTACGCTAAGTCACTGGCTGTTCTCGTGGAAAGGGCTTTGCAGACAGCTCCTCTGTGTCCTCATCTTTGTGCCAAGTATGTCCAAGGATCTTGCTTGGGTTTGGCATGCTTTCACTCTCAAGAGACTTAACGTTGGATTCCCACTTGTGTACTGGGAACTTAGCAGACTCGAGTATGACAGTGGCTTCTTCTTTGAATTGCTCAAACTTCCCATGATCTCCTCCTGTTTGCTTGAGATTGTCAACAGAAGTGTTCTCCTTGAGTGCTCTAACCGTATCTTCAAACTCTGGCCCTTGCTGTTCAAAGTGATGCTGCAGAGTGGCTCCCAGTAAGAAAGGGCTTGCTTCAACTCCAAAAGGCACCCGTGTAAATCTTAGATGCTTCTCTACTCCCTTGACATTGAACAGGAATCTGAATGAATCTCTGTCCTCCCCTTTCACACCTATCTGCAGAAATGCCTTCTCACGTTCGTGCTCTAACCATTATGTCCCAGAGAAGTGGTTGTAATGGGGGGCCAGTAAGCATACAGTCATTAATGCTGTTAGCCAAAGGGTGAGGTCTGGCACTCGCGTCAAAACATCATGCGAACCTTCGTGGTGAGTGCACTTTGCTTTACAACTGGTTTATGCGGCATGTAGAATACTCTATTTCCCAAGGGATTGTTAGGCGCTTCCTCTATTACTCCTGCACTGAGCTGCTTTTCGACGATGCAATCGTATTCCTCTTTCAGCTTCTCGTTTCTTGACAATTTTCTCTCCACATTCTCAAGACGCTTTCTGCTAAATGTCTCATTTGTGTTTGGTAATGTCGCTCCAGGAATCCAAAGGAAACCGACCTCACACCTTCCGTCTTCTCTTCTCACAACGCTCTCTTTGAATTCACGCAGAACAATCAACTGATCATTTTCACCTCGGTCCTCCACTACCAGTACATCCAAGCTGTACAGTTTCTCATAGTCACTGACCTCTCTCAGGTACATGCAGGTGCTGCCACTCCCACATTCATCTCCACCATGAACTACCCAACCGAAGGTTGTCTCCTCTACTAGCGGTTCTCCTGGCTTCCCTTTGAACACTCTCTCCGTCCTTATTCTGCTGTATGCCGTCTCCAAGAATGAGATGTATCTGGTGCTCTCCTGTAGATGTCATGTAGAACCTCTTGTCCTGCGTACTTTGGTACTTCCATTTCATCTGGTTCATGTCTGGCCTTCTCACAGTGGTAAAATCAGCTAACTTCGAGCCAGTGAATTCAACTTCTTCACAAGATTTTCCGTCCAGGGATTTGATGTGGGCATCAAAGATTGGCATGGACTGGACTTTGGTTCCGTTGACAGTCAAGATTTCGCGCGTCTTGTGACCTGTGGGCTCTAACTTTAACAACTTGACTGCTTCTCGTGAGATGAAATTGCGTCCAGAACCCGTGTCCAGGTAGGCCCAAAGAACTTCTCCTTCAATGCTGACGGAAATAATTGTAAGTAGTACTTTCTCCTCTGCATAATTGGTGTATCCTGTCAGTGATACTCCGTGCGGACTGCTGCTGTTTTCCCTCTCCTGTCTATCGCATATGCTTGTATGATGCCTGCATGTGCACTTCAAACAACCACGCCTACGGCACTGGTCTGCTCTGTGGCTTGAACGCCCACAAGTAAAACACAAATTGCGATCTACGAAAAACTGCTTCCTGTCCGCCAGTGCTGTTACTACGGTACACTTCACACTCTAGTGATCTTGTTTACGACAGAAAAGGCAATATGGCGTCTGTTTACCTCCCTTCTCCGTTAACAGGTGCTTCTCGCATTTGCTGTTTTCGACGTGATTTCTCCTAAGCCACTTCTGTAGAGCATCGATCAAATCTTCCCAATTCTCGTCCACTCTTACCAGATCAGGTTTGACGTGAGGCAATTTGTTGAGCGTAGTCATAACGAACCCTTGTAATTTTTGACCTTCCTCCAGGGTTTGAAGAGCGTCAGAGTTCCTGCTGAGTTTCTCGTAAAATTCTTGAACCCTGAAGTAATTCGATCCTTTGACTGGGAATAAATTAATGATCTCATCCATGTGTGTATTTACGACGACCTTTCTTTGCCCATATTCTTTCTTTAACCGATCCCACGCCGTTTTGTAACCGACAGTTCCAGACTTTAGGTTTGCTATTCGGTCTCTGACCTTCGGGCCAACGGACTCGAGAAGATACCCGAATTTCTCTTTGACAGAAATCGACTTGGCATCAACTTGGGCTAGAAACATGTTTCTAATCTTACCCAGTCACCGGCAGTTCCTTTGAACGGTGTTGTCTTCAATTTCGGCAATTTTGTGATGCTCGAAACGGCGGTTTTCCTCATTTCTAATTTCTTCTCCTTCGAGATTTTCCTTCCACCACTCTCGCTCGTGCTGCTGTTGTCTTTCGCGTAATTCGTATAATCGCCGCTCGTCTTCCATCTGTTGGTTCCGCTTCAAATCTTCCTTCCGCCGCGTAGTCCTCTTCTCTATCACCCAGACACTTTTTCAGCCTCTCGTTGTCGTTGACCAATGCAGCATACTTCGACTTGATATCTTTCTTCCACTGTCTCACAGTTGAGGGTGGTAAAGGGGGGATATAGATCACGTTTCACGGAAAATAAAGCAGCCCTTTCACAATTCACGAAAAATACAACATTGGCATTTCACGCTTCACGGAAAATAAAAGAGAACGTTTTGTTAAATCACGGTTCACGGCGAATATGGAAATCACGATTCACGAGGGAAAAAAATGGCTATTTCACATTTCACAGGAAATAAAAAGGGCCGATCACGGGTCACGAAAATACCCTTTACCACCCTCACAGATCGTGGTGACAATCCTCGCTCCATTTCAGTATAATCTTTGATATCAACCATTTCTTCAGTCTCCTCCAAGAAATACCTGAGTTTGTTTATTTCCTTGTCGATCTCTTTTATAAGACGTTGCTCGTCTTCGCTCGCTTCCACGCCGTCACTCATGTTTCTTTTGATTCACGATCGCTTCACTTCTGACTCTCTCGCTGCGATGTAATTTCCACAGCGTATCCTGGTCCCGTCACCAAAAGTGAGCCGTTCTCCCAACGGTACACAGAACTCACAACTTCTTCTCTGTTTTCTGGTTTATTCACTGCACAATAACTCACTGAAAGGACTTATAACTCCCTATAAACTCTAAAAACCTCCCTCGCTACTCGCTACTTTTTGTCACATTCCAATTGTCTTATCCAGCTCGCACGTGTTCATTACCTTATTTGGTAGTGATCGCATGTGTCACAAACTAAGAGGGGTGAGGTCGGTCAAAACTCTTGTACACCCGTGTATTTATAGCTTAGTCCTTTGAAAAGATCCTCTTGCCTGTGATCACTAGTGTGATCTACTGAAAGTCGAATTTCAAGCTCGGAATTCCTCTAGGTAGTATCATCAGCTGAAATTCGCGAGCGCTTATGCAAATCAATTGACAAGTTAGCGAAAACATTTCAAACGCAAATTTCCTTAATCCAAGGTGGCCTTCTTAAAATCTCGTATTTTATCTAACAACAATGCAAGTTGAAGAAATCTTTATTTGGGAATAAAACGAAAGAAAGCGTCACGCTCGATTGCACCAAATTTGCGTAAATCCACATAACTGTCACGTTTTTTTCATCCCGTTCTTTGTTGCCCTTTTGGCCTTTTCTGGGATGGAATTATCCAGTAGATTAGCTAAAAACTCCTTTGAAATTTCCACAGAACGCGAAGCGGCCGCCATTGTTTTGGTAGGTTTTCAAAACCGGCGAATTTCGCTACTCGAGGACTAATTCTAATAGTCGTCTAGTAGCGTAGCCAATTAAAACGCAGGATTTGCATTAGTCCACTAGTTGGATGATACTTAGACAATATACCTCTAGCTAAAGTCTAGCAGATGCTCAAAAGAGACGGAGTGGTCTTAGAGCGTAGATAAACCTTTCCAACAAATACCCACCTTGATTAATAATCGTTTACGGAAAACATATGTCAAAATTATTCGACCGCAAACAAATTCACAATATTCATGATCATTCATTACGCCCTATAATTACCGTCCTTAGAATAACGAGAGACATACCCAAATGCCGTACATCCACCATACTGCGAGACCACAATATAAGGGAGCAATTTCCGAACCATTTACTGGCAGTATTTCCTATATACATATTATCATGAAAAGTGTAATTTGTAAAGTTAACATTTGGGAATCGAGAAAATTGTCACACAACCCCAACGCCAACCTTTTTTTGTCTTTGAGGGATGGGGGGTGGGGAGGTGTGAGAGAGGATAGTTTATTCCCTTATTTTTTTTTTTTTATTTTTTGTTTTTTAGAAAAAGAAACATTATAAAAGAATCATGAATAAGTCACCTGCTTATTTGTGGAAAATTATTTTTCGTAAAATTCGCCGTTCGCGAGATTATTTATGTTTTCAGATGTTATAGAAATCTATGTTTTCAGATGTGATTAGTTTCTAAAGGCTGTTGCGAGCGTGGCCATGTTCTTCGGTGGATTAAAACATCAGAGACAGCAACTGGAACTCAAGTTTTATTCGTACACGACGAGAACTTCTACATCACAACATGGACTCGTGTAACAACTCAATATGGTGCAATACATAGCCTCGACCTGCTGTTGAGCTTACAACTACTTCCGGTCTACATAAAACACTTCCGGTTTACATAAGTTGAGTTTGTATCTTAACAAAGGCACTGTTGCGCTGCGTCTGCGGGCAGTGTCGTAAACAAAGTACATTACATCATCTAGTTTTAAGTTGATCAAGGTAAATTAATCGCTGAAGCGAATTTGGAAAGAGTGACGATTCGGCCGTTAGTTTTTCCTCCACAGGATCTGCCTACTCCTCTCCCTCTCCCTCTCTACAAAAATATAACGATCCAGTCTCCCCCCCCCCCCCCCCCCAACGCACTCCCAGGTTGTTCGTCAAAAGACCACCACACAAAAAACCCTCTGGGGGGGGGGGGGGGGGGGGGGGAAGGGAAAACCACCCTTACTCACCTTTTCTTAATACAACCAATAAACCTCAAAATAAAAACAACAATAATCTTTAATAAAAAAAAAACCGAAAAAAACAACTC
>Ga0126339_10001411_pt1 | contig 16231 bp, 10 predicted proteins | sample OrbTmetagenome_2_FD_92532 | JGI IMG/M metagenome (GOLD analysis project Ga0126339, IMG submission 92532) | Coral microbial communities from Petempiche,Puerto Morelos, Mexico - Orbicella T R C metagenome | ecosystem: Host-associated > Invertebrates > Cnidaria > Coral | place: Petempiche,Puerto... | reverse complement strand
TTTTTTTTTTTTTTTTTTTTTTTTTTTTTTTTTTTTTTTTTTTTTTTTTTTTTTTTTTTTTTTTTTTTTTTTTTTTTTTTTTTTTTTTTTTTCATTTTTTTCTGGTTACACTGTTTCTAAATTGATTTGTAATACATTGGCCGATTAGCTCAACTGTTTGTCAGTTTACATCAGCAGTATCGCATGGGGTTTTTCTTCGTATTATTAACTCATTTCGATTCACAGTTATTGTTAATTTCATCGCACAAAAAGATCACTTCTTCGTCCATTTTTCAAACCTTTTGTTTACGAGGTCACCTGTTAACAAATGGCTAAGTTCCTGCCCTCATGTTTAAAGATGAACAAAAACAAGGCTTGATTAGCATACTGAAGGAAGGCAAAACGTACACAACTTACCTCAGGCGCTTTCATAACCCAACGACACCACAGACTCATCAAGCCTAAATTATAAGTTTGCTTTAGGTTACAGTTAATATCTAAAACAAGGCTCTACCGTTTTTAGAGGAAATCGCACCTGCGTAATAACAGAATTTTGGGATTTTTTACCTACAACATCAGTACAATAGAATACGCTTACGTCTCGAGGTAAGTTAAATTTAGGTACTACTGAGATTATTAAATATTAAATTATATAATTCTAAGGCAATTTTAACTAGTCTTGGGCTTTATCTATCCGAGGTAATCATCACCAGCTCTGTAATCTGAAAGCGAAGTGTTTTAGTAGAATGCAGAGTGCAAAGAAAATATGTAAGCAAAACTCACGTAAGCTAAGCTCGCGAAAAGACATATAGTAAACATAGTATTGTATGTGGGCAATTCCTATATTTGACAACAAGGAAACGATCGATAACTTTAATTTTCCATTATTGCAACAATCAACAGCAAAGTTGTTTCGATGTGCTTGCGATCGGAAGAAAATCTTTGCGATACAACCGACTTCAACCCCCTTGTTGTTGCTTATGTTGTCTTTCACGCAGATGCAACACTGACAAAGAACACGGTATGGCTGACTAACATATTTTACGATTTCCTTTGACAGAGCTCTGACCGATTTTGCAAATGTTGAAGAAAGAGCAAGCGATCGATAGAGAAAGAATTACTTAATCGGTCCATGCTGGTTGCATTTGTATGGTAACAACCGACGCCTGAAAGTCCAATCCTAGTAATAACTATCAGACAAGTATTATGTTTGAACGACAAGCGAGCGTGGAAGACGCGTACGATTATCTATTCAAAATCGTTTTAATTGGTGATTCTGGAGTTGGGAAGTCCAACTTGTTGTCACGCTACACCAAGAACGAATTCCATCTCGGCTCCAAGGCAACTATCGGCGTAGAACTGGCTCAAAAGACGATTGAAGTGGAAGACAAAAATATCCGCGCTCAGATTTGGGACACCGCAGGCAAGTTATACTTCTGATATTGAAAAACATTTTTAAAATTTTTGAAAATTTTGGCAGCGTATCGTTTTATGTATATGTGTAATGGAAGGTATAGTATCCCAAGTTAATGGAGTAGGAAAAAAACTGAAGAAGTAAGGTATAGTAATCATTGAATAAATTTCATTTTATAACGGTTTTAGTTCAACTCTAAAGCTAAATAATTCGTTTAACTTCTACTTCTGAATGCTAATTAATAATATCAATATAGTTCGAGATCATGTAAGGCTCACTGTGTCGTCTTAATTATTTCTGTACCGATACACATTATTAAACTCCTGACTGTTCTTAAATAAGTAAACTGCAATTATATATAAGTATTAAATGTCCTTGGAGGCCATGCAGGCTCAACGAAGTGCGACTGCAGATTGGAACACTCCTGGACTCACACGTCTCCAATAATGACATATTGATCAATGCATATTTAACGACCGTTGAACCGATCAGCAAGTATATAGTTTATAGTGTAAAGAATTCAATAACTTTTTAAGAGCAGTTTTCTGTATATATGCCGGCTTCAATATCACTGCTTTTGATAATAATAATAATAACAATAATAATAATAATAATAATAATAATAACAATAATAATAATGATGATAATAATAATAATATCAGTTTAGGTAAGTCACAACGTGTTAACTCCGTTATTCCCGGCTACACTCGATAGTTTTAAGTTAGACAGCAATTTTAGCACTACTGTGAAAAGTAGTAAAGTGAAGAAGTAAGTAAATCTCAGTACCTATGAAATAAAAAAACTCGAGAATCATTGATCACCTGATATTTGTGCAAGTCTTGGTACCCTTCCGGTAACAGTAAACTATTTATACTCTTTTTAATAAGAATATTGTTTCCCGGCCCAGGCGGAACATTCTTACTGTGTTTTTCTGCCGATTTTAAGCTGAAAATAATCTTGCAAATATAATATGATGTATAGCATTTCCGTTTCATGGACTTTCATGGCGTTGAAGCAATTTTGGAGCCAGAACTGCAAACAATAAATCCTTATATGACACACATGACTTCTCGCAGAAATGTTATTAGGATCGAATATACGGCTGGTTCTGTTAATGTTTTTTGTTGTTGTTGCTGTTTTGTTTTTTTTTTGTTTTGGCTTGTTCTGCCGTGTACAGAAAGAAAGAATGTTATACGGTTTAATTGTATTGTATTTACAAATTTTCAACGCACAAAATTACATTCTTTTCAAAATATTCTTAAAATTTCGCAAACTTCAGCCTTGATATTCTTAATTCTCGATATTCTCATTCTTCGCAGGCATAAGCACAAGGGCAAGGACAAGCACAAGGATCAAATTTTTCCTTTTCCTTGTGCTTGCGCTTATGCTTACGTTTACGCTGCAGCAAGTGAAAACGAAATACCGCTCAGGCATAACACAAGCACAAGGATGTTTACCACACGTGGATACGTTTGGCCAGTGAAAACACTGGATCTAGGTTACCTCCCACCTAACCTTTTCGGAATGTTCGGATGATTATGCTTGTGCATGTGTCTGCGTCGAATTTCGTTTAGAATTCATTGCCAGTTGCAATGGACGACAATTTACCAAGACGACTATCGTGGGCTCACAAGTTATTGAGTTTTTTGTGAAGTGCAACTTCCTATGATTCTTGAGAAGTGAACACTAAGATATTGTGTTTGACGCTCTCGGCCCATGCTCTTTTCAGATGGAATAGGCTTATATCATTCCCTATCTTACACTACAGACCGTCGTTTTGACACCATATATAACACGTAATGTCTTTTAAATGTAAAAACACGCTATTGCTTGGTGCAATACCTCAACGTACTTTTTCTCTTCCCAGGCCAAGAGCGCTACCGAGCCATCACAAGCGCCTACTACCGAGGAGCCATGGGCGCCATCTTAGTTTACGACATTGCCAAGGTAACGTCGTTCCAAAACCTCGACAAATGGATAGAGGAACTGAAACAACATACCGATTCAAACTTGTCCGTAATCATAGTCGGCAACAAATCGGACCTCAAACATCTTCGGATCGTAGAAACTAAACGAGGTCGCCAATACGCCACTGACCAGGATATGCTTTTTATGGAGACGTCAGCGCTAGATTCCACGAACGTCACCGAGGCGTTTGAGGATCTTGTGAAGCACATATATGAGGGGATAAAGAAAAGAGAAAACGAGAAAAAATCGAGAACAGTGTTGCCTCTTCCAGCGGATCACTTGGCACACATCCAGAATGGAACTAACGGAACTGTTAATATTGGAAAACTAGCTGCAGAGAATCAGTCTGTTAAACAGAAAAATAATAAGCTTCCTTGTTGTGCCACATAAAGAAGGGCCATCGATTTATCCTTTACAGATATTCAGTAACGTCAAGACTGAAAATTTAGAAAAGTGATGTTTCACAGCCTATATACTCTGATGTTTGATCATTACACTGCCCTGCACTGAGGATTTTGGTTTAATCAGTTCGGGAGGTAATGCAGGAATTTGAAAGTTAACTCGTAAAGTTCTGAATTAAGCAAGAACTAGCGTGGAACAGTTTACAACATATGGCAAACACTGTTAAGACACGTATTACGAAGAATCCACTTGATGCCATATAATTTAGATTCTAAACTCCTCCTATCCCCCTGCATAAAAGGTTTTGTTTCTATGTAAGGCGTTCAGAAATAGCAAGCCTGCGAGCAGGCTCACCTATGAGTCACTCGCGCAAGTGGTGAAGAGCGGAGAGGGATCTGGTGAAGATGCTTCGTCGCTCGCTTGGATCGCCGCTCTCGCGTGTGCTAAACTTGAGCCTACTCGCAGGGTAGGAAATAACTGGACTTCATATATTTCTGTGAAGGAGATATTATACAAACCAAATTATTACCTTCAGAGTAATCGGTTCTCCTAGAACCATAAATGCGATGTAGATTCGATGATACATAATGGGTTCAAATTACTGAGTAACTTTATTCTAGCCTGGGACGTGAAATGACGGTTTTTCATACTATGAATGTTGCCACTCGGAGTGGCAACTCGAGCAAGATATGGCTTGCGTTTAGTTGTGCCTGTATGATTCAGTTGTATTGACCTGTTTCAGGTTTTCTTATAACAGGGGCTGAAGGAAAGAGATTGCAACGAGCAAAACTGAAACATAGCTATAATCATTTCTAGTGAAAACCCTGTTATGTAGTTTTATCTTCAGTTACCGGCTAGGGAACTATGTTAAAGACCTCGTACACAGGCAAGACAAGTTTGCGTGTGGAAACAATAAAAACTTTGAGGGCTCCAAGATTCTAACTCATTGTCTTTTCTGACATATTAATATTGGCCTTAGTTTTCAAAACCTCGTAATGTTGACCGTAGGTGAATGGACCTGAGATGATAAAGGCTTGATGAATCTATTCTAGTCTACAGGTGTTCTGCAGAGTTCACGGTGATCGTTCTTTTTCTTTTTTAATTTGTAAACGTCATTAAGAAGTGCTACCTACTTTCAAACCCCGCGGCCTCTTGGCCAGGCAAACCAAGTGTATACAGGTAAATTTGCAATAACAGAAACTGTGCATGGTGTCGCGGGAACAGAGAAGACCCGGAGCGGAAATTGGAAATTGAATCTTTCACTACAGCGAAAACGTAGATAACTGTCATCTTGGATGCAAACAGACTAATTACCTACTATTTCAGAAACGCATATAACGCATTATCACTATCGCTAGTCATAATCACATTGAACCCAATAATTTTCTTTATCCGCAGAGCCAAAAATTTACCTAACATCATTCAGGTAAACTGCAAAATGCACTTTTTTGGTAGGGCGAGAAAAGATATAGGAAACAAGAAAATGATCCGTTGCAATTATGTGATTGTTTTTGTTCAGGCAAAAGAAAAACAGCTGTCATAGATGCTGCTGGCTGATTCGCTACAAGCAAAAGAAAACCGGCTACTCATGTCAACTGCTTATCATAAGTTCTGTCAAGACTGTCAAGCCATGTCGGTTGAATCTCAAAGTGACCACTTTACCGTACGATGCACCTGCAATAAACTGCACGGTTTAGTTACGTACCGATAAAGTGGACAGATTTCACTAACCAGCGTTCCCTCTCAAGCGTCCGGTGATTCAGGTAAGAGACAGTTTCCCAATGAAGTTGTCTTCTCAGTCGGTTTCCTGTCACGCCAGTTTTTTTGCATTGATCAAGCGATATTGTTTGTTTTCCTTCCCTTGTTGTAGATATAATACAATTCTCGGCAATTTTTAAAGCTTCTCGAGGGCAAACATTACAGCCTAAATTATCAAGGGGAATAATAATCCAGTCAGTTGCCCTTTTCCCATAACTGAGTTAGTACATTTTTTGACTATGTTCTACTTCAGTACAAAACTTTCATTTCATCGTTATTGCTTGGACGCAGTAGCTTTCTATCTAAAGGCGTTCTGTTATTATCCTGTATATTTACACAAGCCTCATGATTTTCAAGACACAACATTAAATCCATAATCATATTTATCAGGTTTCGCTTCTATTCAAAAATGAGCTACGACTATCTGTATCATAATTAATCGTTTTTGTAAATTCTAGATCTATGTCTCTCAAAGAGTTCAGAAAATGAGACCCATATTACCTGAAAGGGAGAGAGAGAAGTATCAAATCAAACGAATGATCCTAACAACAAGGGTTTTCCTTTTTCAGCTGCTATCTTTAAAACATACCACTTTCGAGGTGTCGTTTGTAGTTTTTTTTTTCTTAATAAAAAAACTCAGCAAAACATTTCAAAGGAAAGTGTTTGTTTGTCTGAGTCCAAACTAACACACGTAAAGATCCCATCCCAGCCTGAAAATTTGCATAATCCGTCGTGGGACAACTGCCATATGTCTTCCTATCCTGTTAAGATAAACGTTATTAAGTCTTATGTTGGTCAGTGCAGGTTAAATGTCTCGGAATAGCTCACTTCGTACACATGCTGGCAGTACGATTGCGCTTTTGATGTATTATGCGATATTCACCTCGCCCTTTGTAACGATACAGTGCAATCCTGGTGTTCGAACCACCTATGGGACGAAATTAATTGGTTCGATAAATCGGGAATTTTACAAAACTGAGGGTAGAGTTTTTGTAACATTTTGCAAAAGAAGCAAAATCAAGGTTTCGAAAAATCGGGATTCAACTGTGACAACAACTATAGATTATCTTGTCAGTTTTTTTCTTCTAGGCGATTGTGCAAGAGCTTAATCAGCAGTTTAAACCGTTCATTTATAATAAATTTAAATTAAAGGGGAAAAGCATTGGGTAAATTGTGAGATTGCAACGCTAGGCGGGAGTCCGCTAGGTAATACATTGCAATGGAGTCCGGCAAACGATTCCTTATATTAATATATTAGCCACGAAAAACAAGAAATTTGTCCCGAGAGATGAAGAGATCAGACCAAATCCTGGCGTGACTGCAAAGTTTCACAACTCATAGCTAAATAATTTGAAGAAGGAGCCTTTCGAAAGCACTAAAAAATGTCTGAGTTTTTATATTAGTGGGAAAAAATTTACTTGCGGCTCTCTCATGATCACGAATATTGATAAATCAGTCTTTGTCGGGCATAAAAAAAATTGCCTTCTTTTCTCCTGATTATAAAGAAAAGTTGTTTCTAACCAGGGAAATTCGTCAGAACAAAAAAAACCTAGAATATTTAAATAAGGGTGACAGGATTACATGTAAAAGGTCATATGCTTTTCTTATTAAGACAAAGTAATCCCGAAATTAACAGATTGGCATCGAATTTTCTCGCGCTAGAAATCAGTATGATAGTTGTTTTTTTGTGTGGCATTCGCCAGTACTTTGTCAGTTACAATACTGAACACCTTATTGACCTCATTGTACTAAAGGACGGTTTATCTTCTTCAAAAATGTGTTCACATGATCAGAAATTTTCTCATCTCCCAAATATATTCATAAGTGGTTTAGTGATTTGTCGACAAAAAATCATGGTCTCGACTCAAAAGGTTCTGACTTCTGAGAAGACCGGCGAGATCTTGATCGTGTGAAATACGTCAAACTTCTTAAAAAAAAATTAGCCTCAGTCTTTCAAGTTAATTCGTCGTTTACAAACTGTCTAAATCTTTCTCAGTTACTAAAATCCTCACTTTCTATTGGTTTACTGTTGTTTCTTACGTTTTTTCTGCTTTGGTCAGCCACATTATTTCGAGGCTTTTTCGTTCAGTGGAAGTTGTTTTCTCAACACAAAGAAAATCTTGAAGTATATCGTGACAGCTTCTTCAAATTAATCACCCATTTTGTACAAATAAAGCAATCGACGGGCCATTTGTTGTTTTTTTTTTTGTTTTTTTTTTCTTTCTTCACTTTTTTGAAGTCGAGTTGTTATAGTTGACACTGCTCGGCTGAAAAAATAAAACGCAATGTGTTTCGCTTTGATTCGGTAGGTAAGAAGACTACCGTGTATGTTCCGAACCAAAAAGAAAAACAAGATGAGCTGAAATATTCTTGGAAAATCATCATAAATATATCCTTTATTTATTTTAGATGTTAATAATTTTTCAATTTAAGTTATCTCGTCGAAAAAGTGAATCTGTTTTGGTGGCATGCTATAACTTGCTACGTCAGAAATACACTTGTTATAAAGAACCTTTTAATCAGTACGGTGCCAAGCATTGAAGTACTGTTGGCATATATCCTAAACAATTTTAACGAGAAATTATCATGGTAGGTGAATTTTAGAAACCAAAAAGAAACTTAGGTATACAGGAACTTCTATAACTAGCGGTTTCGTTGAAGGCGAACTTACCGATTAAGCTAAATCCACCACAGCTAAGCAATGAGAGCCCGGCAACCTCTCTTAATCGTACCTGTTGAAAGCTTATGAAAACACTGAGTTTCACAGCCCAAGCAGAATTATGGAGTAACAAAGGTTAGTGAGTGACAGCTGAATTAAAGTTTAGATCAATGAAAGCTGACTTCTGCCCTTTATGCTGTTCATTAAAGTGTAAAAAAATGGAGTTATCCCTTATCTGTATAATCACTCTCTAGAGTGACGCATTATCATAAATCTCTCTTTAAAACTAGATCACGTTCGAGTCAAATCACTAATGTGAAAAAAATCGTTAACTAACGAGGTGATACGTAAGCTAACTATGCGACAATTGTCAAGTTCTCTCCACTGCTTCGGTCAGTCTTTCGTATGGAGTTTAGAGGAGAGAGGGTTAATGCAGAGGGTTGAAAGATTTTACGTATGTTTCTGTTCCATTTTCTCTAGCTCCTTCGTTTTCAAGCGAATATTCCCCTCAACAAACATACTGACAACTGATACCTTTTGAAATGTATGTTCTTCTTGGAAGAATTTATAATCCGGAGAAAAAACAACATCGGCCTTTCTCGGCGTCAAATACATCCATGACATTGTTTTTGTCGCTTTTCCTGTTATCCCATACTATATTTCGCTTTTATCCTTTAAATGGCTTTTTCTAATTGACGATTTATCCCTTCTTCACTAAGCTAATTGGCGACTGGGAAATCTCCAAGTAAAATCCACCAGGAAACAGCTTGATTAAATAATACTTACAAAATGCGCAGCCTCGACCGGTGAATTGACTGATCGACGTCAGGGCAGATAATCAAGGTGATACGAGGTCTACTTACGCATCGCGAAATTAATATGGGAGAAATCGACGCGCTAACGTCACATCTGTTTGCTGAGTCACACGTAATAACGAAAATATATGCCATTTTTTCGTTTTTGTGCGGTTATTTTAGAAAGATTAGTATTGTAACAAAAATATTTGAGTGGCACATGAATGTAGACACATTTCCACCACTATTGACTGATCAATCACGTTTTTCCAAATAAAGATTTTCTTTCAAAGTTTCGATAATTTTGAAAAACTTCTTATCTCTTAATGAGGATATTGAAGGTTAGAATTGAAACAAATTGAAACCCGGCATTTAAGCTGATTTTCCCAAAAAGTTGGAGACAAAGTTTGTAAATTTTTAAAACACCATTGGAAAAAAACAGGAGCCCATTATCCGGAGCCTCTATCTCCCATACTAACCCTGTGAGTCAACCCTTTCCCGTATCTTTCTATTTTTCGTAACAGCTCTCGTGGGAGTTTTCACATGACCCCTATTCAATACCCAATTATACCCGAGCTAAGGCCATTCTTTGTTATAACAAAGACTGAAATGCCACTTTTGTGCCCTGTTTTGCATTTTCTATCTGTAGGAAAAAGATATTTTGTGGGAAGCCAAGAGACCCTTGCGGTTATTACAGTTCTAACTGAAAAATAGAATGATACGGGAAAGGGTTGACCCTACTTTACAGTGCGGATGGAGGCTTCGGGTGATTGGCTCCTGAAAAAAATTATTTTGTGAAGTAAAAGCATACATAAGCTACCAGAAAGTGAATTTTATCCGAAATATTGATACTGGGGCTTTTTCGATTAGTCTATGATCTTTCCAAACAAAAATAGTAGCATCGAAACCAACACGCGAAAGTCCTCAGCTGCACGTGGGTGGCTCGAAACTTAGGACATTTTTATCATCATTGACGCTTCTATAAACTACGCACGGAATGTAATAATTCGTATTCACATCTCGCACTTAAGATGCCATGAGACTGAAAATGCGCGAGACAAGGATGGCTAAATGCCCGGCAGATTTGCTTTTCGAGTACTGCTTGTTCGGGTTGAGCTTGACAATTAGTTGGCGTGGAAACTCTAAGGTATTATTCCCAGATTATGACGAGTACCGCTAAGCTCGTAAAGTGAATCCTGCTTTATAATATTTCGTTTGTGAATTATGGTTAAATGCGCACAATTGCGCTGAAACTATCATTGGCAGCAGTTTATTGACTATTTATTTTTGCTGTCACCTGCGAGCTGTGACGCCCTCATGCTGCTTTGAAATGCCGATGACTCTTCAGAATCAGACAGTTAAGTTAAGAGGGATTTCTTAATTGATTGTCAAGTCATTTACATAAATTGAATCGAATTTAAGTATATGCATACAGGACGTTTTTTGATCTATATCACCGAGTAGAAGATCATTAGCTTTTGTTCGTTTTCATTATTTTTTCCAATATAGAACAGTCGTGACCAGCATATAAATTTTACAACTCTTGCGATAATTGCCAAAAGCCAATTAGACAGTTTTTTCTTTCGACTCTGTTTACGTCGAAAATTGCATTTACGAGATATGGGCTTGGATTAAATTGGTTAAACATCTCAGGAAGTGAATTTCTATTCGCTGCGAATGGTAAGTAATTTCTTTGTCAGCACGAATCAGAAAACATCAACAGCAGGCGACGCTTTTAAATAAGGACATTTACAAAGAGCTTTTACTAGCTCTCTTTGCTATATTGATCAACTATCACAGCGTTTAAAGTGTCAGCCAAATGCAACTTAAGCAGAACAAATGTACGACTTCTTGGCTAAACCGTTTCTCCACTTTATAGGTAAGCTGAATTCTATATATATCTATCACTGATGCTATAAGACTGTCGTGAGCTTTGATCTACAGTGGGTGGCTTGAAACCAGGTTTTCTGTGTGTGGAAGCGCGACTCAGGTTAAGGACATGTTTACTCACTCGTTCGCTGCAGGGAACTCTTGAAAAATTTCATTTCCTAGTGCTATGTTCACAAATTATCTGAGTTTGACTTCTTTATTAAGGAAAGGAGTATTCTTTGCAGAATGTAACATTTCTAAACTAATCTTTCAGAATCTTCAGTTTTACAAGATGACGCTGGTTCGATTTCTTTCGATTTCTTCAGTTCGAACGTACTTAATTAAATGTGCACGTGCCGTGCAGACATTATGGGAACTGCTCATAAGACACACTCCTTAAAAAATTACAGACATCATTCGTAATTCAGTTTTACCATATACGCCGGTTCGACTTCTTTAGATTTCTTCGTTTCGAACGTGCTTAATTAGATATAGTGTGCACGTGCCATGTAGACATTACCGGAACTGCTCATAAGACACACTCCTTAAAAAAAAAACAGAGATCGTTCGTAATTCAGTTTTACAATATGACGCCGGTTCGATTTCTTTCGATTTTTTCAGTTCGAACGTGCTTAATTAAATCTGCACGTGCCGTGCAGAAACTATAGGAACTGCTTATAAGACACTTTCCATATAAAATATAAACCTCGTTCGTAATTGGGTTAAAATTAAATCCTCCAGATGTCTGTGCAATGTTTCTAATTCCGGAAAGTGCCGCCGAATTTTGACTTTTAAAAGCCGGTCCAGTATTCAGGAAATTAATCTATCATAGCCATAAGCAATTTCTGACCACTTTCCGACAGTAACTCAACAATAATGACAAAAAAAGTGACAGCTAAGGAAACTAATTTTCAAGAAGTCAGACAAGCGATATAACGACTCCTCACTCAATTTCCTTACCACTACCTTTCGGCTGCAAGTGGTTACTGCTGAGGCAATTTAATGAAACCTAGTTCTATCTTTTCAATTTCGATCCTCTCACTATATTTGTCTCTTAATTTCCACAGTAAACGGCGTTTCTTTCACAAGAGGCAAAGATTTTCGATCTTCACTGAAGAAATCCCAAATGGAAAACAGTTCATCTAACGAAACAACATCAGGATCTGCGACTTCTGGTTTCGCATCAAGAGCAGGCGTGTGGTACTGGGTGCTAAGAGGTCTGATTGGTTTAACAATTTTGGCGGGAAATGGTCCTGTCATTTACGTCATAGTCACTTGTCACAGGCTCCACAAAGCAGCCAACTGGTTTATTCTCTCACTATCGTGGGCGGACCTATTTGTCGGGCTTTTTTTGATTCCCGTGTCTACATCTTGTGCTCTTTGGACGACTTGTAACTTCTCAGTCCTGATACTGAGTTTCGACCTTGTGCTGTTCGTTTCCATCGCCAACATGTGCGCAATGACCGCTGACCGCTACCTCTCCGTGGTGAGGCCGCTGACCTACTTTCAAAACATGACAAACTCGCGCGTTTTTCTATGGATTTCTGTGGCGTGGATCGTACCCATTCTCTTCTCGCTCATCCCATTCGCGTGGATATTTACTAATTCCCCCGCGCAAAGAGAGAGTGCATTCGAGATATACGGAACTTTGCAAATTATCACCTTCAATCTGCTGCCTTGTGTCGTGATGTTACTGATATACGGACACATTTTCATCATTTCTCAAAAACATTCCAGGCAGATCCGCGCCCTGACTAAACACCAGCATCTATCCCAACCACAACTGGCAGTTAGTCCTCGTCAAGTAACTCAAGAACGATCAGCAACAAGGGTTTTTGGGCTGGTCGTGTTATTTTTCGTGTTATGCTGGATGCTGTCGGCTTATCGTCATTTGTGTCAGTATTTTTCTCTTGAGTGTAGCGTTTCTTTTGAATTAACTCTCATTTCTCGTCTTCTGATGTTGACCAACTCCGCCATTAACCCATTCATTTACGCCTTCCTAAAGGAAGATATAAAGAGAGAAGTAAAGAAATTACTTTGCAGGCATAAACCCAGAACAGTGAGTTTTAACACGCACATCCCATCTGTCCATAGTTACAGACAAAGGGGTGAACGCTCCAACGATTTGTCAATAGTTATAAATGCATACTGAACTGTTACAAACATACGAAAAACAGTGTAAAAAAGAGCATTTTTATCTAGTATTATATTAAATATTTGTTGGATAAGGTAGGTTAAGTCTGTGTCTGGCTAAGTGGTCCATACCGCTTGAGCTTATCCAGTGTTCGGTAGCATGAAGCGAGTAGGTGTATTTCTGCTCTTTCCCCCCGAATAGAATCCTAGTCCTGCACGGAGGGTTAACCTCCCCCCCTCCAACCCCCCCTTCCCGTACATATATATACATATGGATACGGAGAGGCACTGTGAGAGTAAAGTTTCTTACCTAAGAACACAACGCAGTGACTCGAGCCAATCGAACACGGACATGAACCCGGCTCACAATTTCAGTGTTTTAAAACTACTGCGAGAAAGAGAATCGAAAGGAAAATCACTTTTATATTATTACGTCAACAGCTCGTGCTAGTTCTGCGTTTCTATCGAGTTTTAGTATAAATCTACTAGCGTTCTATCACGAATATCACGAATTAAACAGGGAGAACGTTCCCATTTAAATAACTACAGCCCTATTTCTGTAATTCCTGTTGTGGCTAGGGTCTTTGAGAGAATCGTATACAATCGATTTTACGAATATTCAACTGAAAATAATCTAATTTCCTGTAATCAGTCAGGGTTTCGTTCACTTCACTCCACTGTTACTGCCTTACTCGAAGCCACTGATAATTGGGCTTTAAATATCGATAAAGGCAATGTTAACGCAAGTAATTTTTCTAGATCTGAAGAGAGCTTTTGACACCGTCGATCACTCTATATTGCTATCTAAATTAAAAGCCTATGGTGTCGGAAGAAACTCGTCTAACTGGTTTAAATCCTACTTGGATAATCGTACACAGAAATGTTTTGTAAATGGCTCTCTCTCGAATAGCCAACCTTTAACTTGCGGTATTCCTCAAGGTTCAATCCTTGGATCTCTCCTCTTTATACTCTATATAAATGATCTACCGAACTGTCTTGTTAACTCACATCCCAGATTGTATGCGGATGATACTCATTTGACCTTTTCCAGTAACGATGTTGCGCATCTAGAGGAAAATATGAACGATGATCTAACTAAAATTACTGAATAGTTAACGACAAATAAACTCACTCTTAATAAGTCAAAGACTGAGTTTATGTTGATTGGTTCAAGGCAAAGGTTAAATACTTTTAATAGACTCCCGTCTTTTACTATCGACTGTAATTCTATTAAACAAGTAGAATTTACGAAATCTCTTGTAGTATATATAGATGAAAACTTAACTTGGAACGTACATATCGAACATATTTCCAAAAAAATTGCCTGCTGCATTGGCATCTTGAAGAGAAGCAGGTTTTTTGTTCCTTTTGAAACGCTCCTATGCATCTATAATGCTTTAGTTCAACCTCATTTCGATTACTGTAGCGTCGTATGGGGTAACTGCAATAAATCTCTTTCAATTAAACTACAAACACTACAGAATCGCGCTGCGCGCATTTTGTCCTCTTCTTCGTATGATGCCAATGTGGATGATCTCTTTGTTAGACTTGGCTGGCAAAAACTTAATCTTGAACGAGAATTAAAAACAGCCACTATGGTCTATAAATCTCTGGTCTCGCCCCTGATTATCTGAAATCAATGTTTACTGATCGGAGTCCAATATCTACCTTTTCTCTGAGGAATTGTGAGGGCAAACTAGCTGTTCCACTCCCCCGCGCCAATATTCAGTTTCAGCTAGTAGTGCGGTGCTGTGGAACAGCTTACCTACCAATCTGCGGCAAGCACAAACTCTTGCTAGTTTTAAATCCGGCTGCAGGGGTTTCCTTTTTCATAATAAATAAGTTAATTAATCACACAACATTCATGGAAAGCAGGCACTTCGTTATTGTTTTTATTTTTGTTGTTATTAGATTTAATTAGTAGTAGATTAGTATCTTAACAATGCAATCAATGCAATTTTAGTATTTACTTTAAGTCCTGATGTTTTACCCGTGTATAAATAAAGTTAAATAAATAGATAAATAAATAAATAAATAAATAAATAAATAAACTATAAATGCTGTCCTCTGAGTGGCTACACTACTCACTATCTATGCTGCTGTAGATAGTGAATAGCGCGGTACAAGTGTGCGCTTGTTAACAGGCTGACGGCCCCTTGTTCGCGTTTTCGAGGTTTCTATGAAGAGAATTTAGATAAAGTTTTAAACGACTAGTAGATTTATACTAAAACAATTAGATTATCCGCTCTCGATTTCTACGCGTGATAGCTGACTCGGGCTGCCTCGTCAACTATCACGCGATAGAAATCTCGAGCTTATAATCTAATTGTTAAATAGAATTACATGTTAGGGCCCATGCAGAGTAACGATATCACTGGAAAGAAGAACTTGATTGCAGTTACGTAGGAAAAGTTCCCCATATTTCTCCTCCGTATTTCTCTCACTCATACCACACTACTATTTCATTTATAAGCTTTCCTTCGATTTGAGAGTATACTAATTAAAAACAATTCGCAAAAAAAAAAAAAAATAGATAAATAAATAAATAACTTCGTGTATCGGCACAAAGCGTCAATTTTCAATTAATTATTGTGTCATGATACGTGAAATAAACTTAGTTTACATCTTTAGTGCTGAGAAATTGTTACCTTTATTAAATATTGCTAGATCTTAACACTGAAAGGTTTTGTTGAGTAGAAAAAAAACACACAAGAAAACAAAAAAATGTACTAAACTGCCGCAACCTGAAATTCAAACAATACAAGTGAATATTCTCGAGATCCCCCTTGTCTGTGACCAATTCTAGGTTTGAAAATTCGTATTACCCGAGAACGGAAGACCAACATAGGCAAGTTACTTAAGTTATATATGGAGTTCTACTAAGGAAGATCGTTTTGGTGAGATTTTAACACGCGATTTTCAATGGCCTGCCTTCTATTAATCTGGGCTTTGCGAATACCCTGATCAAATGTTTTGTAGTCTGAAAGACAGCTGGATAACTGATAAACGTGAAGCATTCAATTTAGTATCCATTTTTTCTGTCCGTTATGTTCCTGCAGTTTCTGTCAGTTTTACAAAAACACTGAGTAACTGCTACCCGAAATGGTCCAAACAATAGCACTGGATTCACCGATATTTCTCACGGGAGAATGCGAAAGCTATACCCGCATCCAACACTGTCATCTGCGTAAAAGTTAGAAACGCCAATTTCCCAACATCTTAATCCCGTTCCCACGACTACAAGTAACAGCTGAG
>Ga0126339_10001410_pt1 | contig 16236 bp, 11 predicted proteins | sample OrbTmetagenome_2_FD_92532 | JGI IMG/M metagenome (GOLD analysis project Ga0126339, IMG submission 92532) | Coral microbial communities from Petempiche,Puerto Morelos, Mexico - Orbicella T R C metagenome | ecosystem: Host-associated > Invertebrates > Cnidaria > Coral | place: Petempiche,Puerto... | reverse complement strand
CACAGCGTGAAAAGGCCTGGATACAAGTCTGAGTTTAGTGCCACAGTGTTTTGCAGGACACAAGGTTAGTGGTTTTCCCTATAATTTTGTGTAAGAGACGACAACAGGAGACAAAAGAACTGTCCATTCTTTTCATTCCTGTGACGCCATGCTAGAATCTGCAAAACTCATGAAATCACCCATGCTTCAAGCAAAAGGAGAGAGACTGGTAATGATTATTGAGCTTTGGGGCGTAGTGTGGGAGGACCCAAGAGTTATGTGATATTCCATGAAATATCCACAACACACTAAAATTCTAGTAGCAAGGTTTGACGTCCGAAAAGCAAATTAATAGTGATAAGTTACCATAAACATGAATATTCAATCTGTGCACCGATAGTGCGATCGATTTAACTCAGTTAAAGCTTACCCGCATAATAAATTCAAACTTAGGCGTAAGCTTAAATTTAAGCAAATGTTCCATTCAAATAATCTCAAGCTTATATCTGTTTGACGTTCTGAGTATTTAGGTTTAAATTACTTTCATAGAGCTCTCGTAACTCTAGTACTGCAACCAAAATATGTCAAATATCAGCACATGATGTGACTTCGTTTATTTGGACAACAGTCAAAACATAACCTCAATGACAATTTTTCCGCCATTTCCCTTTACACAGCTTTACAGCCATTTTACAACCACCAAATACGGGACGAGAACTAACAGAAAAAATTCGCTTGAATTTTTCATTCCACCAAATTCTTTGCCAATTTGCAGTTTCGTCGAGAGAACGAAACACAACATCTGTGGGAGACTTCATTTCAGCTTCGCGGGAAGAAACAGAGTTTACACGATTACGACAGGTTGTTGTAAACGGTTGGTTTGTTAGTTACGTTTTGAATTAAATTCTTACCTTTCCTTTCAGAACTCTGCACCGCTACAACCTTCACTTTTCCTTTTATCCTCTGTAACGCACAAATATTTCCCTTTTCCCCGCGTCGAAATTGGTCTTGCCGTCCAGTACCGTTCAGCTTGGTTTGTTGACAACTTTTCTTGGAGATAATCATGTGACACATAATTGGTCCAAAGTCCGCTCAAGATCGGCCCAATGACGTCATTAGCGGTATTGTGCCGGGAAAATTTGCGTTCTTCTGTGATGACCTTCAGGATATTGCGCTAGGTACTGGCCGAGAAGAAAAGCAGCTTGAGGCTAAACCAGTTGAACAAGGTAGTGACGAAACAATTGGTGATGACTCAGATAACCTGTGCGTTCAAGAACGACGGTTCTTTGGACCGAAACCTCTATGCCCATTTTGTGCTGTAGGCTATTTACAAATTTCATCACCACCAACACACTAGTACAGTATAAAAGCTTACAGACGCTTCACATCGCATCGCCGCCAGATGATATTCATTTTCCAACGACTACATGAAAGACCATAAAATCCCTTCCACACCCTCCCCACCCTCCCCACCCTGTAATTACCAGTTATCCATGACCCATCAGGGAGGGGTAGCGAAGATAGTTTTACCTAATTTCTTGTCGGTAGAGCAATTCTAGAAAATTTTTTTTCTTTGAAATGTCTTCAAACGTCGTTTCCTTGTTCTTTTACACATTCGGTTCTTCAGTTTCCGATAACCTCGCAGCGACCTCTCACAAATAAGCGTTCGGGCATGGGGAGTTTCTTACACCTGAGACAAGACAATAATGCGCAGCTCAGGGAATAGTAGCCTGGTTATAGGACGGTCCAAGTCTCATTTCCTAACCTTCAGGTTTTTTTTTTAATACGCATTCTTTCTGGATGCGTCGTTTCACCAACGTCTACACACAAACGCCGAAAAACTCTGATGATACGATGACAAAAACAAGCGTCATAAATTGTCGCGTCCATCAGGCTTTTCCGGCGTTTTAGCGTCAATCAAGCAATCAATCAATCAATTAATCAACCAACCAGCCGACCAATCAATCAATCAATCAATCAATCAACTTTATTTAGAGAGGGTGACACATGAGATGATAAACTGATAAACTAGTGGCCCTCTGTGCTAAAATCCACGAGTAACTATAAAATAACTGAGTACTGTAAGTATAGTACAAAGTATGAACAATAAAAAGTCACAATGAATTAAAAAATATGTCATAATTACAATGATTTAAAAATTCCTAACTATAATAATTACTATAATTAAATTAACCTGTCTACATACATGCAATAAAAGAACAAAAGTTAAAATATTAAGAGTTTTCGCCTATCGTGGACAACAGGCGAAAACGTATCAAAAACGGGCAAAAGTATTTAGTATTGGTTTTCGAATGAAATGAAATGAATGAAATGATTAATGCGGACAGGCGAAAACAACACGAAAACGCTTGAGGAGGCGATTTTTTTATTATTAATAAGAACTCAACTTGCTTCAGAAAGGTCTTACTCTAGAAAGGCGGGCAACTTTCGCATAGTGACCATAGCTTCTATTCTGCGTCACAAATGCTGAATTTAATTTAACTGGAAATCCTGACGTTGCTGTACAAAAATAGCCCACTAGCTCTAATTTTCCTTTCTGACACCAGCTTTTCCCGCCGTACTTCAGCCAGTAAAGACAGTAAAGAAGCTTTTTAGGTATCGGTCAAACCAAAACTATGGTCAAACAATTATGCGGAAAAGTTAGCGAAAAAAAAGTTGAAACTTTCTGCGAGCCCGCAATGACCACTTTAAGTACTTTTAAAAAGTATGCGCAAGTGCGCTAGCTTCCAGACCCCTCTCTTGAGTCATTAACACCACAGCCGGCGAATTGAACGTTGAGACCACATTTTGCACATGGTAAAACACTACACCTTATTTTTTAAGCTTATTTTCCAGCGCGGTCTTCAGTTTTTTTCTTAGACACAAATACATATATTTCCACTGGCTATTTTCCAAGATGACTGAATCAAAAGATGAAGTTCAAGGTGTTGCAGATTTGCTGGCAAAAACTAAAGTTGAACAAGTCAACGTTGTAAGTTTCAAAGGAAAAAGTTTCAAGTTAAACTCCGCAGATGATGGTAAGCCAAAGTTGTTTAACAGTTAATTTAGTGATCGTTCCTTAAAATTGTAAGGTGAATGAACCCCGTGCCTAAATTCATGGGGAAAACGGTGAACAGTGAGCTAAGATTTTTAATGTTATGGAAGATACATGTGTATGTTGGATCATGGAGGGAAACCTCTTGTGTGGCGGAATTTGAACTACCCTGCGAGAGAGAGATTCCCATCGCTTTCTGGTCAGTGAGAGATGAGAGGGAACCTCTGCTCACAACCGTTTGCAACCTCTTGACAACCAGGGGTGACTTATGGTGTGTTCCTTTGGCATAGTCCAGGATCAGTAGCAGTGATCCAAGATCACTCAGATCAGGGTGCATCAAAGGAGCTGATGATATTGGTTTTTGACAAGTTTTAACCTGTTTAAAACTTACGCATGTCAGACAGATACGACTCATAACGCTGTCTGTTTGCGAGACTGCCAAAAATATCTGCTATCCTGTGATTGGCTACAAAATTACGAAATGGCATCACTGCGCTGGCATGAGTTCGTCATGTTTCACATGCTAAAGCACGACACACACGACATGCTGACATAGTTCGCACATGCACTATAGGAAATCGAGCAGTTGCGACCGGTGCTTCCCTTTCATCTCTCACCAAGCAGAAAGAGAATCTCATGGATTAGGAGACAGGGAACAAGTGATCGGGGACAGTGGGTAGAGACCAGAGAGTTGTGGGGCGTAGGAAGTCTTCAGGATGCTCGAGAATAAAGAGCAACAAGGAGGATTCCCAGGATGTCAGGAACAAGGGGAAATAGGAAAATTCTTTCAACCTTTTAATTCTCTATTACAGCTGCAGAGGTTGTTAATGCAATTAAAGCCAGTAAAGATGTTCAGGCATTGTGCTTAGAAGGCAATACCATTGGCGTTGAAGCTGCTGAGGCAATCGGAGAAGCACTTGCAACAAGACCAGAGTTAGAGGTGTGCGATTAATTTAACTAATGTATAACTAATCATTTTATTGTAATAAATTACTACCAGTTTGCTGTTAATCAGTCTACTATGATTTATAATATAATTATTGTGTATTATTTTTATCTTAGAGAGCATTATGGAGTGACATATTTACTGGAAGATTGAGATCTGAAATTCCACTGGCATTGGTATGTTTGAGTGGGATCATTTGACAGTTTCTGTAAATTTCATTGTTTGATCTCAAACAGAGAAGAATCATTGTATACACGATTTACAACATTACCGTTAACAGTGTGATGGACTTTTGATCTATTCAAGTCATTAGCTTTTAGAAATTTTGTTCTGCTGTATTATCTTGTCTTGATGCCTGCAATTCAAAGATATCTACCTATGCAGCTCAAAGCTTTCTTGTACCTTTGACACTGGAATCAGACATCACTTGCAATTAGTTTAATACCAGTAAGCCATTTCCAAGTTGCTTTTACCTCTGTTGCAAAACAAGTCTTGGTACCCAACCTTTCGTATGGATATGAGATTTTCTTGCATGTCTGTTGTCTTGCAAATCAAACTCATTTCCATATGAAAGGTTCTGTACCAGGACTTGTTTTGAAACAGAGATAAGCAAGTCGGAAATGGCATATTGACTTCAAAGGTTTGCAGCATGCAAAGAAAGTCTCGTCTGATAGCCTGGAGCTGTGGGTTATTATTTTCAGGAAAAAAACAAGGATGAAAGAAATACCATAAGAGATTAAATGATCATATTAGTTTAATTTCAAATGAATTAATCATGTTTATAATAAATTTAGTAGGGGTAAGTAAGAATGCCTTTCAGGCTAGGACATTCTACATCATAGTTGCAGCTATGCAAACTAGAAGATTGATTTTCTTTGCTTCCTTAAACTGTAATAAATGATAACGTAATAACGTAAGTAAACAGATTTTGCTGTTCTTATTTAACAGCTCCTGTTATTTTTTCTACTCTAGGGGCACCTGAGTGATGGTGTCATTGCAGCAAATGCAAAGCTTGCTGAGCTGGATCTTAGTGACAATGCATTTGGTCCTGATGGAGTGAAAGCCTGTGTAAAACTCCTCACAAGTCAGGCTTGCTACTCATTAAAAACACTGAGGTTAAATAACAATGGACTTGGTGTTGGTGGAGGAAAGGTGAGGGGCCTATTTTATAATGGCTTTGGATGTTGCTTTTTTGTGGAGATATTGGCTAAGTAGGCTAAGTGACAATAAATCTAATAAATCCAAGGATTGGTCAGCATAAGTGGAGGCAGTGTGGCTGAGTGGTCAGCATGTCGGACTTGCAGTCCAGCAGTCCCAGGTTCGAGTCCTGCTTTGACCACTACCTGGATTTGTTTCACGGTAGCCACGAGTTCAGATCCTTGGCCACACTTGTAAATAGCCAACTGGTTTTCCTCCAGGCTGTAAGAATTCTTAACAATGCTATGTTGAATTTGAATTATTTGTTTCAGTTATTTGCTTGGCCCCACCAGCCTTTGTACAATAAACACTGCCAAGGGTAAATAAAGGTCATTTATGTTTTTTTCTTTATTTATGTACTTTAAAGGAGAAATGCAACTTACAGATCAATTGACTGAGATGTTCAGAAATTAACAACAGGTGCAGTGAGTGTTCACGTCCTATAGCAGCCATCTCTTTACAAAGGCTGGAACCATTCCTGTGGGAGTTGAACTCTTTTCTTATGTAAACACTTCCTTTTGTTCCAATAAATTTCCATGGGCGCTGACCACATGAGTGAAAATGCTCTATACTAGGCTAATAGTTTGCACTAATTGTTAATATGTAATGTGGATGTTTCTTTGTTTGTTTAAAGATTCTTTCACAAGCTCTGATTGAGTGTCACAAACAAAGTTCAGAAGCAGGAACGCCACTACAGCTTCAAGTATTCATATCAGGCAGAAATCGACTGGAAAACCCAGGAGCCAAATCTTTAGCAGCAGCATTTGAGGTAAGGGGTGCGTTCATAGCAACTAGCCTTGTGACAACAAGGTTAAGTCTGCATACAAGCCAGGTGGCCCATTAGGCCGGAGCTTATCCCGGTTTCTATAGCATGAAGCGACTAGGAGTATTCTACTCCCCCTGGATGGGATGCTAGTCCATCACAGGGTTACCCCCAGCATTAAATTAGCCAGTCCCCATTTATACATCTGGGTGGAGAGAGGCACTCTGAGTGTGAAGTGTCTTGCCCAAGAACACAACACAATGTCCCTGGCCAGGACTCGCACCCGGACCACTTGTCCCACTGAAGGGTGGTTCAACTGCACTATTATTTTGTACCTGACATGATCCGCATTTTAAGAGGTACCATTTTTTGGTCAAAGTAATCTCTTGTGAAACCCACCTTCTCAAAAAGTCTATCAGTTTACCTGTGAATATCATCAACATTTTGCTGTACTCCAAGTATTTATTCTAAGCGTTAAACTATAAAAAAAGGATCTCTGATTTCATTAAATATTTTTATTATTTTTATACTTTTTATTGTTCTGTAGACAATAGGAACACTCGAAGAGGTTCAAATGCCACAAAATGGAATCCTTCATGAAGGCGTAGCGGCACTGGCTGAAGCATTTAAGTCCAATCCAAACCTTAAGGTTGGCAGCCCAGTTGTGAGATACACTGCACGGGCATGAATTATCTATTATATAAATTGGTTCTTTATTATATGGACATTGATGATATACCAGTAGTTTTCTTGTTCCTAAATTTTGATTTCTTTGTCACATGTGTGAAGATACTATTTTTATCTTTCACGTATGAGGCTATTGATGTTGTCATGGTTACGGAGATAAAACTTTCTTCTTTCATTATCACTGACTTGGTGAATTTGGCTCTTTTAACAGAAAATTGCATTTTCTTTCTTTGTGTTTTGTTAAAATGGTTGTCATATTAAGTTAGACATTTTCCATTACGGTCCTGACCTCAGTTAAGGTGACCACTGTAAGTAAACAAGTGAGATGTCTTAGATTTGAATGTTTCATCAATATCCACATGATAAGCAAAACATTACATGCCTGCTTGGAAATATGTATTTTATTTGCTCATGTCGCAGCACTCAAAGATAAAATTTAAATCCCTGCCTGGTCATGTAATGTCCTCTATGTGTTATTAAATTATCGATAATGGTGCCATAGAAGTGTTTCTTGCTCAGCTAAGATAACTTAATGTCCAATGCTGCTACATTATTGTCTTTAGGCTTTTACAAGTATTTATTTAATGGTTTGTTTACTTGACATTGTTTGATTTTAATCATCTTTTTACTGACAGATTTTGAATTTAAATGACAACACATTCACTCCTCAAGGAGCTGTAGCCATGGCCAAGGTAAAGTTTGTTCTATTTTCTTTTAGTTTACGTTCTAGTCCCTTTTGGCATTGGATTCCCATTTAACTCTCCTGAATGGAGAAGAGAAGCACTGTGAGAGTAAAGTTTCTTGCTCAAGAACAGTACGGCTAAGGTTAAAAAATGAAAGGCTAGATCTAGAGTGATGTGAGAGTAAAGTACCTTGCTCGAGAACAGTATGGCCAGCATTTAAACGTGGACTGCTCGATCACAAGTCCAGCACTCTAACCATTAAGTCTCCTTGTCTCCAATTTATTGTGTATTCTGTAGTGCCAGAAAATATCCATACCTCCCCCATGGAAGGGATTTTTTTCTAAGGACTCCCACACACACACCCCTCTGGAAACCTCTCTCCATTTCTTTAAATCTTTTGGTCTTACAGACTCCCCCCCCCCCCCAGGAATTTCCAATCTCTTCTGTTGGGGGAGTATGGATATTTTCTGGACCTGCACATTTTCTTGGAGTTATAAAACAGCTGATTTTTTTTGGCAGGTGTTGCCGAACCTAAAAAATCTTGAGGTCATTAATTTTGGGGATTGCCTAGTCAAAACAGAAGGAGCAAAGGCGTTGGCAGAGTGTTTGCGCAGTGCATTGAACAACTTAAAAGAACTGAACCTTTCTTTTGATGAGATCAACAAGGAGGGTGCATTAGCAATTGTTGAGGCTTTGGCAAGTAAAGACTCTCTAGAGAAACTGGAATTAAATGGTACACTTTTCAGCTGTAAACTTGAATCTTGTTAATAGTTACTTGTGTCAGCATTATATATAGCTGTTACTACATACATTTAACACATTAACAACATTTAAAATATTAAACCATGTTGGTGCCACAAGTCTCCTGTGGCTGACAGTATTATTAGAGCATCTGACCAGTGTGCTGGTCATGGGTTCCATTCCTGTTGAAAGACCTCACAATATTTTGTTACATGCACCAGTAGCCTGTGTCACTAACCGATGAATAACCCTTGTGTCTAAGGAAATAACCATGTGTTGTTGTCACTTAGAAGGTAACTTGCTGAGGAAAGAAGCTCTTAGTCACAACGTATACCTTAAGTAAGATGGCTGACTTGTAAAAACATGCCTCTTGCTCAATGGCATTTCCACTTCCTATTTAGGCCAAATCACAGGTTATCCTCTCGTTGTACATGTATTGGTGGGACTTTTAAAAGGACGTTACTGTGCCTTTAATAACACCTGAACTCTGAAGTTCAAGCCCTTAATAACAAATATATTGCATTTTTGGCTTCCATCAATCATAATTACAACAACAACCAACAAACCTGGAAAAAAAAAAACAAGGAAAATGGATTGAAATCTCTCGATCACAACCCAGAGACATGAAGTAAACTTCTGTTTTCTGAGAGGTCTACTAGGATGGTTGATAACAGTGAAACAAAACCGTTGATTGAGCAGAGTTTGAGTTTTAACGAAAGGAGCAGTGATAAAATCTTTTTTTCTTTTACAGGGAATAGCATTGGAGATGATGGAATTGAAGAAGTGAGGAACTGGCTTGATTCTAAGGGCCGGCTTGATACCTTAGGTTCAATGAGTGATGACGAGGGAGAAGGTGATGATGATGATGAGCTGGAAGGCGGGGGCAGCGAAGATGATGATGGAGATACTGCAGATGATTTGAACTTAAGTGTGACAGGTGTCAGTCTTAAGCCACAGTCACCGTTGCTTGGTGACGATGAAGAAGTGGAGAAAGAACTTATAAAGGTGAGTTTTTAAGATAAAATTTAGCTTGCAGACTTGAACATTTAGGCTACAATTGAAACAGAGATTTTGCGTGCACCGGGTGAATCAAACATGGCTGTAAAATGTGTTGATACTTCCTATTAATACATTGACTTTATTTTTTAATGTTATGTACAATGTAACATGTTTCTGATGTTTTGCATGTGACGTGATGCCATGTCTGGCAAAAGAAAAAAAAAAATCTCTATTCTGGTTTATTATAATGACAATTTGCATATTGCAAAATATATACAATATGTGTACATGTACCTTCTAATAGTGTTTTTATGCCTAATTAGCTGAAATAATAGTTTTTTAGCCTGCATTAAATATCTGCACACAAGCCACGCTCAGTACTAAAGATATTTTAAAAAATTAGAGCTCACTCCGAGAATCAAATCATTGAGTCGATTAATGTTGTAACCCAGTTGTGTGACCATTCAAATGAAGGTCATTTCAAGTACATTGATCTGATACTGTTAACTATGCTGTAGAAGTGGCTCTAACTTTAAATCTTTAAAGGGCAACTTCTATGAGCATTTCTTCTATGCCATTGGTGCAGTTTATATTTCACTATTGTTCAGACTTTTTCTATTCATATTTGGGAGTGGTCATGCCAAAATACCACCTTCCTAACTCCAAAACAGAAAAACAGAAAAATTTCTCAGCTGATTTTTAATAGGTGTCGGCATTTTGTAGTGCTAATTAGTTTTCTCATTGCACCCTACACAGGGATGTAACTCACCAAGAGATGATTCCAATAAAGAGGGAAAAAGTTCATGATTAGGAGCCAGTACATGTACAAGTCTACTGAAATGTGGTTTTCAATGAACTTGATTTTACCTTGCTGAGAAGAATTTTATTTTTATTTATTGCTGATAACAGTTGTCGATTTAATATATACTAGTCAGTTGAGGCTTTTCAATGAGGCATCACGTCACAGCATGCAGTTGGCAGTCTTTTATCATGGTTATTAGTAGCTGTTGTTGAATTGTACAGGCCTTTTTAGATAAATCATTCATAAAATCAATGTAAAGAGTGGTTTCCAAATGACTACTGTAAAAGCAAAACCAAAGTAATTTCATCTTTGGCCAATCACACACAGTAAATGTAGACAAGATAATGAACCAATCAAAAATTGAAGCAAAGCATGGGACAAAATGCAGCTAGTACCAAGCATGGGAAAAGGCCAGGTCACTACTAATTTCAGGTTTGCTTGTGATTGGTTGAAAAGTACAACAAGACTGCGCTGATTGGTTACTGAATGCTGCATGTTTCACAGACTGGTGCAGAATGAGGAACTTGACGGAACAAGCATTTCATTGTAAACTGCGTCATATTGGAAACTGCTCTATTTTATGCCAATTTTTTTAATGAGACATGCACTAAACGTTTGTATAATATGTATAATAGCATGTGTTACTCTAAGCACATTATTTTGCATGTAACTTGTACTTATACAATATTTGTAGTTAGATAAAAGAAACAGAACTCGACTTGTAAAGTGTTTGAAATTTCTTTATTTAATTTTGCTCCAAAAATCACATCACAGTTACTGTATAATTTTGCTCTATAAAAATGCAATTAGATTATGCGATTATTCACTATTTATAATGAATTTTGAAGAATTTCCAGTATTTTTATCATTTTTTTCACCATTGTGTTGTTTAGGGGTAAATGATTAATTTCATCTTGGAATTTCATCTCTTGACCTCATAGGTTTTTATTTGTATAGTGGTATCATTGAGTGAATAAATCTATTTGTGTTGTCTTAAAAGTAAATGATAGTTAGGACGTTTGAATGAAACATTAAAGAGTGCAAGATAAAAAGTGTGATGTTATGAAATTCGTATTCCAAAAAAGAATTTTTCTTTTCCAGACATCCTCCTTTGAATGTTAGGAATCCAATAATTGTCTAATTGCATTTGTACGATAATAGAGTGGGTTTCAACTGGGTGTCGAACGTAATTAGGCAGTAAGTTTGGTTTTAGTTTTACTACCTTGAAAAGATTGGCTGAGTAGTCTAATTGGTAAGTAATTGGTTTGGGTTTGGTTTTATGACACTCAATGTCCAATAGCTCCCTTTATGAGATGAGCCTGCAGGGACTCATGGTAGTTGTATTCATCATAACAAATAAACAGTCCAAGATGATGAATACAACTACCATGATTCCCTGCAGGCGCATCTCCTAGAACAAAATTGCTTATGGAAACACGCAAAATGTCCAACAGTCGTTTTTTTTTTTCCGACCAACATGGTTTATTAATTGGTGAAAAGCTTATGGCTGATAGTGAGCCTGAAAAACTCAGACAGATTTCCGGCTGTAAACAACAGCCCATAACCACGCGACTACTTCTTTTAAAATGTTGTTCTTAATTTGTCCCTAAGTTCATAGAGGCTGTAGGAAAACATGAAAATAAATTCAGAGGAGAAAGAAGGTTCTTCTTCCCATTGTCCCACTACCAAATCCCCAAGGGTTCAAACGAGCGGAGAGCTGCTTACAGACCGTCTTTTCCACCGCAACTACTTCAATCTTTGGAATCTTGTTTACACTGCAAAATGGAAAACATATAACAATTCCAAACGAATTGAAAATACTGATCAAAGTATTTGACAAGGCGATTCAAAAATGGCGTTAGAGATTTGAAATCAAGTTTTTCTTGTGAACAACAAAAACTATGATCCAATATGTGTTATTTACCATAAGCCGATTCTATGAGAATTTGAGAAAATTCTTACTTGCTGCGAACGCGATAATTTTTTCCTCTGATGACCTTGTTAAATAGTTTGAGGATAAGTTGAAAACAACAAGAACAACAGAATCTGGCTTGCGAGCAGACTCGTGTGTCTGGGTTTCTCGTTCGCCTTTGAGCGAGCGGGTTACGATGAAGCGGAGTTAGCAAATATGGCCATAACTTGTTTAGCAATAATTAGGCATTTGTTTGATGCCATTGTTATATCATCAACTCAATAAAGAGTGCTAGTACTGATCCATCAAAGGAAAATTGCTGAAAAATGGGTTTAACTGTTGTGTACCTCTAAATACAACCTATACCTTTCTTGTGACCTTGGCACTAGTTGTTACTGAAAAAAACTAATTTTTGCCGAGAATCGTCTCTCGATATCTCTTTGTCTTTTGTGCTCTAAAATGGTGTTAAATTTATTTATTTGCTTGTTTGTTTATTTGTTTATGTATTTTTTCTTATTAAGGTGGTGAGCATGGAAGTTGTCCAAGATTTTGTCAACTCGCCGTCTTTGGAAAAATTCGAGAATATTCCAGGCTCACAAAGGAGATCATTATTAGCGGAGTATTTTAAGGTGTGTAAATATGGCCGTAATATGGTATTTGGTATTTTCATATTGGACAATTGGTTTGTTTGTTAATCCCGAAATAGCCTGCGATCAGATGTTGTTTTAGTTCGCAGAGACCAAGAAAAAAGAATCCGGCGCAGGTTAGTCCGGAGAGTAAGTTAGAGCACTTTTCCCGCACTTGGCACCGGTTTCATGTTTGCCCGCGCTTGACTCTGGTTAAATGTTTTCAAGCGCTTGGCACCAGTTTCATGTTTTCCCACGCTTGGCACTGGTTAAATGTTTTCCTGTGCTCGGCACTGGTTAAATGTTTTCCCGCACTTGGCACCGGTTTCATGTTTTCCTGCGCTTGACTCTGGTTAAATGTTTTCCTGCGCTTGACTCTGGTAAAATGTTTTCCTGCGCTTGGCACTGATTACAGTGTTTTTCCGCGCATACCATTGATTGCATGTTTTCTCGCGCTTGATTCTAGTTACAAGTTTTCCCGCGATTGGCAGTGAATGCATGATTGTGCTTCAAGTTAGGATTGATTCTCTGCGTTATTTGATTCGCCAAGTGTGAATGTGTTATTTGATTCGCTAAGCTGAATGTGCTCTGCTCTGCATTTTAACAGGATGACCTGCAAGACACTAATAAAATCGCGAAGTATTTCGTATCGGTGAGTATTTATTGCAACACTTACAGAAATAACAAAGGTATTAGTTTCTACAGAAATCGGTGGAAAAGTGAAACATTTAGCTATTTATGAACTTGAAGTTTAACACGGCAGACTTCGAACAACTTTTCTCAGTTACTCAACAACTTTCTGAGATTTAGTTTAAAAGATTTACCTTAAGCGTCACAGTTCTTTTACGATATTTTCTTTCCTTCTTTCAGACTTGCGTGTCGCTCAAAGATAATAAAGATGCACTCGTGGAATGTGCAGGTTACTTTTGAATCAAAGATCCATTCTATTACTGGCTTTATTGTATGACTGAGAAAATTACTTCTTTGTGAATGTGATTGGCTGACAGCAGACCAATTTTTCGTTTAAGTCAATTTGCAATGCACTAGTGCAAATTAATGCAGGCGAGTTTGTCTCCGTCATATAATAAACGAGTAATCTTATGAAAGCTCGAGCAATCCACCGTAGGAAAAAAAGATGGCGGATGTACATTTTGCCACAAGGCCTTGCGAACCTAACACAGCCTAAAAGACACAAAGAAAACCAAATTTTTACAGCATATTTCCCTGTACTAAGGACATTAAGTAGCCTAGGTTTGAAGATTGTGTAACGTTTCTGTGCGTTTTTATGAACATTGTTAAGGTTTTCGTGCGCTAAGAACTATGGGTAAATGTACCAGTCACCATCTTTTTTCCTACGGAGGATTAAGGATTCACACCACTCGTGATATTTGAAAATTCTATGAAATTGCACTCGCGCCTTAAGGCTCGTACAATTTTGAGAGAATTTTCAAATAGCTCCCGTAGTGTAAATCCTTAATTGCACATCCTTCACACGATTACCTAGGCTCAAATTACCAATGTTTCCCACACCGCTGCAGCTTTCCTTTCTCTGCAGCTTTCGCCTCTCCGCTGTCAACTCAATCTCAAAGTTGCGAGTTCCATCAAAAACGTTACTCCTTTGCCAGACTGTAATACCTTTGTAGTGACTTCAGTACTATCTTGTTTCAGACACTATTTTGAAGCCTGCCCTTGAATCAGCTGACTGTAAAGAAGAGGGACTTATCTCTTCCCTGTTAATTCATATGGGACTTCTCAAGGTACTTGAACCAAACTGTTTGTTTCATTGAAAGGTGGCAAGTCTCAGGAAAGAATTGGGGAGGGGGGAAACGGGAGAGTAGAAGAGGGAGAGCTTACACGGATTCCCCCAACGTTATTTTTATCCCAAACGAAGAGTTCCGTCGCTATTGAGCAAGTTCTTGAAAAAGAACTGTATTCTAACAGAGGTACTGTTAATTAAAACCGATTTCAAACGTACATTTGCTATGAAGAAAAATCTTACTTTGTTGATATTATTTTTATGTTCGCAGGGTGAGGAAAAGATTGAGTTTGCCAAAGACATTTCTGGTCCTCTAAAGGCTTTGGATTATGCTGTCAAACAACCTTATTTCCCGAGACACCTGAAATCATTTTTTGTCGCCTTCATTTCAAAGTAAGTATATTGACTTTTATGTTTGGTGCAATCGTAATCGCTTCCTACACTGCCCCAACAAATCAGAGAACATGTTAGTTAACCAATCAGGAAGAATCCATGGCTTGGCTTGCCCCCTTTTCCCGCGTTTAGAGCTGAGTTTATGTTTATTTTTCGCGCGAAATACCGGTTGCATGTTTTTCCGCGCTTAGGAGGGGTGCTTACCATTCAGCCAAAAAAACTGATCTTGAAATTTTGGTTTAAAGCCAATTGGAACAGTAATTTGCCGAAAAATCCGTTTGAAAATTATAGACTTCCTACAGAGGTAGTCCTCTTTTTCCGTTCAGAACAGAACGGCGGAAATTTCCTTACCATTTGCTAAATTTTCCAGTTCTCAGTCTCTCATCAGCCGAAAACAATTAGGAGAAATCGAATTGTAAGTGGTAAGCGCCATCTCGTTCGGTTGGTGCGCTGATTTTGTAAAACCCTTACCATTATTCAACGGTTTATTCTGACGAATGGTAAGCAACCCAGGGTACATGTTTTCTGGCGTTTGGTACTGGTGGCATGGTTTTGGTTTGAGTTCTGATTGGTCCCTTATATGTTATTTGTGTTTATTGTGATTGGACATTGTGATTTGAGTGACGTTTTAATAGCAGTTTTTTGTTTTCTTTCCAGACCTAACAAGCTTTTGGATTCTTGTTCAGAGGCGCGTCACCACTTCTTGCAAACTCTGTATCGGATTTAATGTCACCCCGATGCAGCGAACTATGATCATTTGTTTATCTGTAACAATGAATCAAATTTTACTTTTCTGCTTAGCATTTTATTAGGTACCCTTAGTGGAAGAGAACGTTCTGTCACTAAGTGTCGTTTAAGTACTTGAAAAGTTTCCGACTCGTTGTGACCAATCAGAAGACAGTTCGACCGGGAGTTGTCTCGTGAGCTAATGGGGAGTTACCTAGCAACCTTAGTTAATTACCGGAGGGGAGTAAATGAGTCAAACCAAGCTTGGATTTATGTGGGTCTAAATTCAAGTCTGTATATAAACTGAAACCCAAGTGTATGTCTAAGTCTATTGAACAGTTCAAGGTGGCTTAAAATTTACATCATGAGAATGAATCTCTATAATGTGACCATTCCAGTGAAAGTCAGTGAGGAAGTCCCATTTGTTGAAAGGATGAATGACGCTATCCAGCGGATAACACCCTTAACCCCTCTGTCCTCTTCCCCTCTCCCCACCACACACACACACACACACCTCTAGTGTTGGTGATCTACCTTAACATTCTCCGGGTTAAAAGAAGTGTAGTGTAGTGTACACTTAGTAGATTGGAAGAAGAATTTCTAGCTCGAACTAGGAAATAAAAATGTCAAGGAAAAAAACAGAAGTAGACGAACAATTCTTTTTACTTCTTTGTGGCTATTGGTTTTTTTAATTTCATGTCTCATTATCCTGATAGTCAATGACAAGTAGTTACATTAGGCGAATTTGAACGATTACAATAAATGACCAAACAAATGAACGAAGGCGGTGTAATACTTAATCGTATCTTAGGCCACTTTAGGCGAGCGATGGTTCGTATTTTGGAGACTAAACGAGTCGATCTGATATGCCGCCGAAAACTACCAAAAAAGGTGTGATTAGGTCATTTGTTGACCCATGTCCAGTTACAAGTCCGGCCATATCGGATCTGTGACGTAATATTGTAGGATAT
>Ga0126339_10001409_pt1 | contig 16243 bp, 9 predicted proteins | sample OrbTmetagenome_2_FD_92532 | JGI IMG/M metagenome (GOLD analysis project Ga0126339, IMG submission 92532) | Coral microbial communities from Petempiche,Puerto Morelos, Mexico - Orbicella T R C metagenome | ecosystem: Host-associated > Invertebrates > Cnidaria > Coral | place: Petempiche,Puerto... | reverse complement strand
CAGCAGCAGCAGCAGCATCCGTCGTCGTCGTCGTCGTCGTCGTCGTAGCAGTCGTCGTAGTAGCAGCAACAGCAGCAGCAGTAGTATACTTTATTTACCCTGGGATTGTAGAGTAGCTTTAACAGCTAATGTCTCCGAGCATTTCAACAGCACAATGGGCAAAGACCAGACCACAACACCGGGAACTTCGTGCCCTGCTCTTTAAAATGAGTGTGTGGGTTCTTTAACGTCCCCTGCTGACCATAACAGTGAAGATGCAGGAGACGGGGCCTATGACCATTGTGATTTTCTTTCTTTTTGACAATCTCATATCCAGTGCCCGCTCGTTTTCGGTTAGCCGAGTGCCCGACGCACTGACTTACAGAAAGTCCTGGTTCCGAATTGATTGTGCGCGTTGCGTTCAGAGCGGAAAAACGCAATAAGCATGCGCGAGTTTTGGCTTCGCATCAGAGGCTCCAAGTTTGAAAAAATGGCGGAAATTTCGTTGACGTGTAAACCAAAACAGTTAAGAACTTTATACGCTTTCCCAATTTTCCCAGTAAGCAGCAACATTTTAACCTCACTAATGAAAAGGTGGTGTATTGTTTTCGTGGGGAATCGTTTTTTTTTTTTTTTCGGACAAAATTAACCTAGGGAAGGTTTCCGAACCCTTTATTTATCCACGGTATAAAAGCATTTTCGTTGCGAAGACACATTTTATCCACAAATACTCTTTACGTATTGCATCCATATAAGCAAACCACTGAATATGTAATCAAGAGAGCCTTTCAGCGGGTAGGGAGAGACAGTGAAATACCGAAAAAAAAATTCATGCTTGCCCAAGTATAAAAAATTCAACCGAACGACATTCTCGCGTACCTTATTACAGTCCGCCGTTCTTTCCACCATTGCAGCTCGCATTATTACCTGAGACCGCAAGTAGGGCTGGGGATGCGCAGAAAGCTGCGCAGTACGTTTTTCCGTTCTGGACGCGTTACGTTCAAGTTCAATAACGGTTTCTGAACTTGTGTAAGGAGCGTAACCCGCTGCCACTAAATCTGGCTCAGACTGTTCCCAGATAATGGAACGTAATAAAATTCAGCTTGGCAATGAGGCTTAGAGGACACAAACAAAGGAAATTGAATGACCATGTTTATTCATTTCTTTTGTTTCTGTCCTTTTGGCCTCACTATCAAACTGAATTTTAATATATCGAAACTGACCTATTGTTACTAACATAAAGAATAACGCCCTTTGGGGACGAACTTTCGACAAGTAAAAATGCTTCAAATGAGCGTGTTGTTTTATGATTTGTCTCATTCTTCCTCAGTCCTAACCTGCTGGTTGATTAGTATTTATTCTGAGATTTTATTATTCTTTTAGATAATTTTGTCCCGGGCCATAGAAGATGGAAGTGAAAGTTTGACAGTGTAATAAAGCTGAATCGAAATCTCGATCAATAGCCCTTATGCGTGATGACATCAGACAAGCAAAATCACCACCACGCCACGGTTTGAGAATGCAAATTTTAAATTTTATATCATGAACTAATTCTCAAAGCAGCGAAGGTGAAAAGAATACCCACTTGAAAACATCACAAAGGCGAAGGCGGTTTGAGACAATGTCGTGCAAACGAGGTTTAGGGGTAAATTTTGAGCGTGTTACGTAATCGTGCATAAAACCTATTGCGCCTGGGTTTCAGAATGAACGGCCTGTTGTTACAATTAAACAAAGAGTCACCACGAATTGTCGGGAATGAATGTTTTAAAACAATGACGCTTTCTTTTATAGAAGGAAGAACTTTAATTGCATTTAAAGCTTTGTTCAAGAGAGCATGAAATCTAATATATTTATTTACATTCATATATCAAGAAGATCCAGAGCCGATAATAATTATAAGCTGCCGCCTAATATCATGAATTAATTATCACTTCTTTATTATTGTTATCATTTTTTGGCCAATTGTAGAATAACCCAGTATAAACTATTTTAATTCAATTTTCAGACGGCAAATATGTCGCAGGACAAAAATTGCAAGAAACTGAATATGTACAACAAAATTTTCATTTCAGACCATTAAAAATCTCTCGCATATTTTGACACTGTTTTAGTGTAATTTCAATGTTCGGGTAAGAATTTATACCACAAAATTTTTCCACTGTCCTCCACAAAGCGACAGTAGCTGTCAGTGTTCCATAGCGCTTTCCAGAAAGGAGTGTTGTCATAACTGTAGTAATCTCCCAGGACCGGTTTAATCGCTTCAGTGGCCTCGGCGATGTGGTAGTGAGGCATGTAAGAGAACAGATGATGAGCGACATGACAGTCTGTAAGGTGATGGAAGACATGGTTGAGCACACCGTAATCTCGATCGATAGTGCACAGAGCCCCTTTAAGCCAGGTCCATTCTTCGTCAGCGTAGTGCGGTACTTTGACATCTGAGTGCTGCAGATAAGTAACTATTACCAACCACATATTGACGTTACACAGCGGAATCACGTACAGGAACACCAACCAAGCAAATGAGTAGACGTGGGCGCTGAGATAGTATAGGACGCCAATCCACACCAGCAATGCAACATCGCTTAAAATCACAACCCAGAAATCATTGGGCGAGAAAATCGGAGCATACGGGTTAAAATGATTCGGTCGCAATCGGTGCTCCTTGTAAGGCCTGCCTCGTGCGTTGAAGAACAAATATGCCGGCCAACCGATTGATAAGTATTTAACGAGGTGAAGAATCCTGAAGAAAATATTTGGAAATTCTAAATCGTTTTCCGACTTGAGAAGGCTTCTAGTGTTCGGGACAAACGCTTGATCGCCGTCCATTCGGTTAGTGTTTCGGTGGTGTTTGGCGTGTGTAATTTGCCATGAATGATAAGGCACAAACAGCGTAGTGTGTAAGACCAAACCGATGATATCACAGAGGCGCTTGCTGTTACAGAAAGAGTAGTGGCCACATTCATGTGCAATTATCCACACGCTGAAACCAACACAACCTTGACAAATCCAATACAGAGGCCAGAAAACGGCGTGCACGTAAAGCGGCAACGACGCGTTAAACACCCAAAACGCGAAGGCGTACAGGAGAAAAACGCCTGTCAGATCCAACAGCAAATACGCCATTGAGGTGAGAAGAGACCGTTCGAAGCAATGTGGCGGAACAGCATCTTTTAAATCTTTTAACGTAAAAGGAGGATTTTCAGTCGGCATCCTAGAGTCGGTGATATTTGTAGCAGGTTTACCGTCTTCGGCTGTCGGTGAATCATCCTTGGTACGTTTTCTGGTTGAATTTTCCATCCTGATGCCTGAAAGTATTTTAGTGAATTTCAAATATATCCAGAATGGAACGATTTAGGCAGCTCTCTTATTAATGAGTGTAAGTCAAAAAAAGGCTTGATACATTGATTGATTGTTGTGCATGTTTGTTTGTCTCGCGTGGTATATTTTCCCGCACGAACGAATCAGCGACGTGAAAACCTACAAACGAGAGTTAATAACCTGAATTATTCACCGCACACCTGTTTTGAAATTAATAAATAAATCAGTGTAAATGGCGGGTGGTTATTTCGCTTGAACCGCAATATAAAAGGCGAAAATCCCTCGCGTTTATGAGATTATATTCTTCGCAATGACTTGAATTCGACACAAATTAAACCCAAGCGTTTTAATTTATTATAATCTCACGGGTAATTCTAGACTGAACAATTGCGAAGAGCAGAGCAGCACCAAGACTTAAATGGCAGCATTAATCGGTTTGTATTTAATAATTACTTACCAATTTTCCTTCAAAGAAAAGGAATTTCTCCATAACATCGTAATGTGGTGAATATCAAATCATCTTTCCTTATTTTTGGTTGCTAAGAAACCATAGTGACGTCAGGCGTAAACCGCGCGCAGCAGCGGGCTTTAGCTCGTCGTAACAATTCATTTGACCTTCGCTGAATATACCAGCCAGCCACAAAGTTTTCGACCACGCGAATTAATCACCTCTCAAAGCAATTAACTTTCTTTCGCTATTGTATGTTTAAAAGAAAGCTTCTAAATTATTCCTGAGGTGGTTTCGTTTGAGGTTCCGCAGCTTTCTTCTAACAAATCGTGTCGTTAGATTTTGTACCATTATCTCCGTTTTTTTACTTTCCAAAGCTCTTGCACGATAGCCCAATTCAAAAATCATGTTAGACTTTAATTACAAGTACATCAGATGTCCATGGTACACGACTAGGCACGGAGAGAAACGACGTAAGCTCGGTTTAAATTAATGATGAGGGATAACAGTGACAGAAGAATCCAGAAAAAATAAGGCGCGTAAATATTTCCCTAAAAAGCTGTAAACAGAGCATCGCCTTGAAAATTCTTGAATCTCAGTAAAAGAGGAATTCTCAGATTTGGCCTAACCTGTCGTCAGGCGTTCTTTTTTGGGGACGGGCAATTGTCAGTCCTGAGTGCTCAAGTGGTTAATTTTTGTCAGTGAATCCTTGCCTTATTAGTCTTCATTAGCTGTATGTGCCCAAATTTTGGTGAAAATAAGTTGCAGTTCAGGATTTGCATATCAACCAGTTAAACTCGATATGTACAACTCGTTAATTACCTAAGTCTACTCTGTTGCGTCTCATACCGAGTAAAAAAAATTAAAAATTTTCTCATTAGCGGTAATTTGCTAGTGATAATTTATTTGTTTGTTTATTTGTTTAACTTTAAATATATTAAAGTTTCTATGGTTTAAATGTTGTTCCGGAAGTGGAGAGACTAAAATTTAAAGACTGAACTCCTAAGTGTAAAATTAAATTACTGGCCGAAATAGTCCTTGAATTAGTTCCTGAACCTTTTCTCCGAGAAATGAAATCACGCGAGCCGAAGAAATATCTCGGCGGGATCCGAACTCACGGTCAGTCTTGGTTAGATCACTGTTGCTCTACCAACTGAGCTACAAGACCACAAGTGATTATAAAGACGTTACGATAATGTATTGCGATGCAATGTAGAGCCACACACCTGTTAGACTGAAGCCTAGAGAAGTAGTTAACCGTGTTCAAATTAAAAGTGTCTCAAACGTTGTAAAGTATTTAGGTTAAGACGAAAAAAAGCCAAGACTGTCTTATGTGTGTTCTTGGTTAATACTTTCAAATCGTTTCTGTCTTTCTCCACTTGTCCGGACCGTTCTGCAATTTAATAAAAGTTTCACAGTGTTTATAAGCGAGAGATGAGATAAACAGGAGGTCGAAGCACCGGCTTTTTTAATTAGATTGTGAAAGTTAGTCGTTTTCCCCCCCACAAGGTTTTCAGCAGAACAAACTTTCAATATTCGCTTACGTTCTTTGAATTTATTGTTTGATTAAGCCGTTCTTGACCTTGGTTATTTAAATTAAATATGCGGGCGAAGTCAGAAAACAAAAGATTTCAATAAAACAGTAACAAGGCTGAAGATTTCAACAAAACAGTAGCAAGGCATAAAATTTGAACAAAACAGTAGAAAGGCCTTATTTCTGGCAAACCATTCATTGGAGTTTATAAAAATATCTACCAGAAGCGACCCGCCGAACTGTTTACTAAAGAAAAAGAATATTAAAGAAACGTAAAACACTTAAATCTAATTTTTGAATTAAAATTTCAACTATTCCTTATACAAATTGCAAAATTTTAAGTGCCCAAATTGGGATCATTTTCCTAAGATTCCTATTTGTTGTTAGCCTATTCTAGCCTTGCATACGGTGGCTGCGCCCGCAGTACGAGCGCCAGTCAAAACTGAGCTGGCCCACAGAAACGACACGATCTGATAGCCTTTTTCTTCGTAGCCAACAAAAATAAAAATAATTCTAACGTTGCTTTTGTCTTTCAGAATACATAACAAGGGAATTCTGGACCTAATTTGGAAGAGGGTAATTTTTGTTTTCCGCCAATACCTATGATACACTAATTTTGCTAGTTTTTACGCAGTGTGCCATCGCACAGGCAGTCAGCACCATGAACGCACAATTTGGACAGTTTTCGATTTAAAATCCTCAATTTGATGATTTCATTTCCGGAGGTGTCAGCTCAAAGGTAAGGCGCTGACAATCATATATAAGCACTTTGTGCAGAACCCAAGAGTAACGGACTTGGCTTGTCTACAAGGTTAGACATAAATGTTCATGGGCCTTCTATTCGCGTCATAAACCTCACTAAAATGAAATCAAGCCTTGCTAAGTGGTGTGAAGTGATTAATATTATGAGTATTGTACTTCGTATTACTAATCCATCGCAAGTGGCCCCCTTTCCCCTTCCCCACAAAATATTCCCCGTTTGAAACTGTCTCAATATTTTGCCGATGCCCATGACACCCGTACAAGTTTGGGCGGAGATAGCATCTCGGGTACAAGCGTGTCTTGCCAAAGAACGCAACACAGAATTACAAGATAAGCCTGACCTAACTGTCAGTATGTCAATACGCCCTCCCAAGTCTCCACAAGAGAAAAATATGACCTGTTTTAACAAAAACACGGACAGATTTTCGCTTTTATATGGTGAGTTTGTTTTGACCTGTGGTGTTTCAGATTTGTTTGCAATTGTCCTATTAGCGTGTGGTGTGACTCAGCCTGGGAATCAATTCAATAAGCAAACTTTGTTTTCTATGTCTGTGGCCTTCAACTTTTACAATAAGATCAATAGTTCATAAGCAATTTGAATTCTTCCATAAGCGAACGACGAAAATGACTTTGTGTTTTCCGACCTTTCACAGCCTTCGATTACAATAACTTTTAATTCGTAGTTCATTAGACGAAATAGGAAGACTTACAAACTTTCAATATGTTATTATACAAAAAAAATTTGAGTAATAAGGTTTGGAGGAATTTCTCTATGAAACAATCTATGTCGAAGGACGCGTGCACCAATTCAAAACTGAAATCTTGCAATGGTTTACTTTCTAGATCATAAAATTAAAATCTTGCAATGATTTACCTTCTAAATCAGCGCAGGACATGAAAACATTTCCCCTACAGAGAAAAGGGCTGATGTGCTTCTTGAAGGGAATCAAGGTGTTCCGCCATTTTGAATTCTGACTGGAGCTTAAAAGTTTCCGAACCGGTAGCGACTGCGAGCGTCTGTTAACGCCAAACGTTACCCATTGTCCGTAACACTTTTATCTGACCCCTACACACTTAAAACAAACGGCTCTGAACAGGGTTGCCGGGGAAACAAAAGCCCAAGTTACCATGTGACAAGGTTGGTTCTATGCATCAATATGCATGAGAAAACATTGAAAGCGCTACCGTGAAGTCACCGGTACCGTGTGATGAATTTAACATGAACCTAGCAAAGCGGGAAAGCGGGGCAGGAGTATTCAATTTGTGGCAGAAGCTTTCGAAAAGCAATCTTGGTTTTATCCTTGTAGTACAGGGTTAGAATTTTTCTTCAAGTGATTTGCTGGAGTAATTTGGGCGATGCTGCCATTAAATCGGTGTTAGAAGTTTTTGGACATTTGAAATACGCTTTGTTCTTGATCGGTAAGTGATTGTCATCTTTTGAGGGAAATTTCTGTCTGTTCTCTGTAGAATCAGCTACTTTTCAGTCAAGCACGTCGTTAGAATTTAGTCAATTTTTGTGATAATACCGACGGTCGAAAATTGGTATAGAAATTATTTTCTTCAGAAATGTGACTTTCACTTTAAATTAAATTCGACATAGCTTCCCTCGCTCTTCCCAGTGAACCTTTAGTCTGTGATTTTTATTTTTATTTTTTAGACTCTAGTTTCATTTCTTTTCACTTACACACTGTTAGTTGTAAGTTTATAAATTGAAAGTTTTAATTCCATTTAACTGATCCTCGAAAATATTCCTCGCTTCTCCATGATCGCCAGTGATCTTTTGACTTAAATTCATAACTTGTTCCTTTTATTCCCATGGCAGGTAATTGAAGATGTCGCCTTGGTCTTGTGTTATTCTTGCTTTTTTATTCATATTTGCTGCTTGCCGAGCTGAAGCTGCCTTTGACAAAGGTAAAGCCAACGTCCGCGCATCGTCAAAGTGCGAAATGTAACTACAAGAAGACAAAAACGGGAAAGGCTAAAAGCATTATAAGTTTTAGATTTTCTTGACACTTCATTTAACGCTTGATCAGAATTTTTTTCCCGATTTTCTCGTCATTTATCTTTTGTGGTAATAATTTATCTTGTTGGGCGGTGGTTGTCTGAGATGTGTCTTACAGCGATGAAAATATCAGAACCCAACTGGGTGATAAACATAACTTCCGAACATGTCTAACCAGGAACCTTTTTGGGCTTATCTTTCTCAACATCGCTATTCTAAAATTAATAAGTAACAGTTGAACGTATATTTTTAATTTAGATGTCTCCCCAGCCTGGAAATATAGAGACATATAATTAAAAAAGAACACAACTGCTTCCTTGTTTCAAGTGGGAATCAAACGAAATGTAGCTTCTCGGGGTTTACATTTCTATTTTTAACAGGGGCGCGCGCCTTTAAGTAAATACCGTTCCTTTACTAAAATAAATGCCATAGGTTTTCAAAACTTTTACGTTAAAGTCAAAATGCCATTAGATGTTAAATCGGATTGATGGCGCTTTCGCGGCTTTCAAACCTCCTGTTGTACAGTTTACCTAACCTTAGCAAGTACGATAATGTAGCACCTTGCAAGAGCTGAATGGTACCCGCATAACAGAAATCTAGGAAATGTGAACAATTTCAAAACAAACGTTTAACCTAACAGTTAAACTGTTAATCGAGATTAAACGGTTTTTTTTCATATATCTAGGTCTATCTTTGTTTTATTCCAACATAATTTTGAGTGTTCCAAAGTTACCTCCACGAATGAACTCAATTTTAAGTAGTTAAAATTAACCAAATGGGAGGTTTTCTTACTTATCAACTGGCTTATTAAACAAGTAATTCCCTCCTGTAGAGGTGTAGAAACTGGCATGTCCAACAGAAAAAAAATCTTTTTTTCTCAAGGTTAAAAAATATCATGGTTTTAGTGATCTCAGTGCTATGATTTAATGAAACAGACAAAAAAAACTCTAAAGGAAAAATCGCCGTGACGTTCCTTGTTTTTGTTGTTTTGGAATTGTAATGAATAGAGTGTGAAGAGTTTTATAAGTACCAACAGAACCTCTAAAATAGGCCGATAACTTTGATGTCGATTTCGACCACTGCAAAACAGCACGTCTAACTCTGTAGTTTACTTTCTTCTTTGCTTTAAGTCCAGTTCTTATCAGAACTCCTGTTCATTAGATTTACACGACCAAATAACAACAGTACCATGTGAAATCTGAATCTGGACAGAATAGGGAAAGCAAGTGAGTGATGGTACTTCCTTTCCGCGTATGTTACATAGCGTCAGGCATCCTCCTTCAGGAGGGCATTCCTCTCTCCATACTACCTGCGTTGGCGTCTGGTCGTTAAACGGGCTGGCTTTGAAGCACCGTAGTGTTAAAATTACAGGTGGGGGATGGGGCTGTTGACTCAAGCCCACCCCTCTTTCGTTTTCCCACACACCAGCTGCTCATCCGAGAAGCCCCTAAAATTTATAGGTATCCAAGCATATTAACACTTGCACTTACACTTTCGACTTTACTTTTCGACTCCACACAGATGACATCTCGTCAGCTGAGCGACTTCTTCGAAAGATTGTTCCACTGGGCTCCATGCCTTCCATGCCGGACGGCTTCCCTTCCTTATCAGAGCTGAAGACAGACAAGTTTGACTACAGCACCAACAGAGGTAAAGTCACAGTCACTGCAGACCTAGAGGACCCTGTCAGACTTCTGGGTCAAGGAATGACACTTCATGACGTGCAGATGACTTTCAAGTACAACAAGAACATACCTGGTGGAAGATGGCGGTTTAACGCTGAGGGTGAGTTCATACATCATAGCGATATAAGTTTTCCTCCATTTCCTCTTACCTGATTTTCGTCAATCTCTTTTAAGGACGTGGGGGGTGGGGGGCAGAAACTCAATGCAAAAAAATTTAATGTGGGCCACCTATGCCAGCGGCGAAATTTACAAGCGACCTTGGTGATGAAACGAGCAATCAAACCTCTGCTATAGCTTGTTTTTCAGATCGTATTTGTTTCTCATCGTCAAGGTCATTCGGACACGTGTCGACTAATGCGTCTGATCTCGCAAGTATAACAGAAAGTTTCCCAACTATAATCAATTAGTTTGTACAAATCTTATCGCACTTGTTAACTGTTCTGTTTTCACAAGCGTTTTCCCGCCCTTGAAACCATGTGTGCATTTTTCGTCTTCGCTTTAGGTGTTTTTTTGTTTTGTTTTTTTTGTTTGTTTCTGTTTTGGCAAGTGATTATTGCTGTCTGTGTTTGGCTCTTATTATTTACTTACTTGATTTTGTTCTAACGACAATCGTTAAAAAACTTATCATGCCTGATTTCGCTGAACTCTAACTTTCACTTTACCACAGGAAAGTGGGAACACGGTAACATGACAGCAACAGTTAAAATCGAGGAATCAAAAATTGGCGACCATCACACTATGGTGGCAGCAGCGGACAGACTGAACGTTTACGAAGTGGCATCTAGCCTATCAGAGAAGAAAAGCGTGGAGCATGCTGGGATGAATGTGGATACTCTAAAAGAACTCTCTCTCAAGGACGTTGAGATGTACTCAGTTTTCAAAGGAAACGATGATTATGTGTTTATGATTTCTGGAGACCCTCTACTCGCTGACACGCATTCGTCAGATTGTAAGGTGTTTATACGCAAGATGCCAGGAAAGAAGAGTGTGTTTTCTGTTTTATTGGAATTCCAACACGATCTGCCCTCGCGCGCTCTACTAAAGCTGGTTAGTGACGACCTGTTTAGAATCCCGTTTATTAACCACCTCATTGCCAAAACCAGAGTCTTTCGAAAGACAAGAACAAACTTTGGCTTCGTTGCTTCCACGGGAGATGTTGACAAGCTCCCACTTAGATCTTTTGGTGAAGGGATCCTGGCAGACGAATTACAGTCCCACATTTCTAAGGGCTTAACTCTCCTGTTGCCATTTCGCTTAGGAAGCGAGGACAAGAAACCGGTAAAAGTTGCCGTGGTTGTCAATCCTCCACTGGTTAAGTTCGTCACCTCACGTCATGAGCAAGTCAGTGTAGCACAGACCCTCAAAGCGCTGTCACCGAGTTCTAGGATAAAAGTTCTGCCATACGGTTTTCCAGAGCTGTCCTCTGTAAACATTAATCACTTTAGTTACAACATCGATCAAGAAACCTTCACTGTTCATGCCAAAGTGTCTGAAACCTTCGCGGCCATTCCTGGTCTCTTGAACGTTTCTGATACCGATGTCACGTTTCGTCACCGAGTTGGTGACGAGTTTAACACGTGGTCGTTTGAAGGACATGGGGTTTCGGAGCTGGGAGGGGCAAAAGCAAATATCTCTTTGAAAACAGAGGACGAAACTAAGGTGGTTTTCATCACAGGAAAGGCAGAAAGGATGTCGGTTAGATTGCTGGCTAATCAATATGGTCTGTCGTTTATCCCTGATGCTGAAAGCGACGCCATTGTCCAAAATAGTCAAATGAGTGACTTTGATTTCATCCAACCAAAACTCAAAACAGCCACTTCGGAAAAACAGAAAAATCGTTACATTCACATCTCGGGTCTTGGCAACTTCCCGGGAGTCGACAAAACCACTGAAGCTGAAGCTGTTGTATACGAAGACAAGGGACAATTAAAGACCGCTGTTGGTTTTATCTTTCCGAAGATACCCATGCCGTACATTATTGAGGCACTGACAGGCTATGATGTGGACAAACTGAAAAAATTATTAAGAAACAGTTTCAACACGTCTTTGGTTCTATCATTGGACGACGATGATTCTTTGTTCGAGAATCCAACACTGTCAGGGCTTTCATTCGAACGTGGTATATCAATGGTCGGCCTATTTCGAATGCCCGCGGATTGCCATCACGATAAAATGTGCAAATCAGCCAAAAGCATGCTTGAAGGTGAACAGTGGTACCGAATCCAGGGCCTCGTGAAACGCGATGGGTTCAATTTGGCAGGGATGGTAAATCGTAACTATGTCCTAGGTAATGGTCTTGTGCTTAGGGATAACATGTTGCAGTTTACGCTAAACCAGGACGATTCGTCCTTCACTGTGCAAACTAAGTTAAACTTTCCTAAGGAACCCCTTTCCTTTGTCGGAGATATAAAGTTTGACAATGGGAGTGTAGAGCTGTCCATGAGGAGCGAAGACCCCATCTATCGATCGTACAATGGAGGATATCTGACGTTTGATCAACTGTTACTTAACACAGAAATTATGAAGTCCATTCCTTTACAAAAACTTCCACTAACAGGAAGAATGACTCTGGGTAAAGTAGGCAGCGGCCATGAAATAATGGCCCCTTGTTCGATATCATATCGAGCCATGCAGCCTGACATTAGCCGTGTTGAGTCCAAACTTTCCCAAGTGACCATGTACCACATTGTGGAAGCGATGGGAATCAACGCAACACTCCCCTTTCCTCTGGCCTATGCTCCGTTTATCGGGGGGTTGGACGTACTGTACGAGCCAGCCTTACACACCAGGACCAATTTATCTATGAAAGGAAGACTTCACATCTTCGATCGACACTTTGACTGTGAGATTAAGATGAATGACTCAGATCACATTCATCTGACTACCTCCAACACAAAATCTCCGTTTGTGTTGTCTAACGGCTTTATCGTAGTTCAAGAGAGCAAAGAAGAATCCAAAAGTGGTCCAAGACTCGATGTGGAAATTGCTCCTTTCGATGTCAAAGCCAAACTTGTTGGGTTCGCCAGAGTGCTTGGTACAGGATCGCCAACAGAAATAAAGATTTCTGATACTGGCACAGAATTTCCCGTGGAGGGAAATCTTTTTGACATTTCATCAACAGGTTTATATATTTCATCACCTGAAATCATGGGAACTTCAGACTCAACCTCGTTCCAGGTAAGATGAGTGTTCAGGGAAAGCTGAACGGGAAAGGACCAGACGTTTATATTTTGATGAAGATAATAACAAAAGAATCGAGAGCTGTGAGCCGTAGCCGTAAACAGAGTAAGATCCATTCTTCTCGGATCGTCGTTTTTAGTGCTAGCTTCTTGATCCGTTGTCCAATTTAAACGTTGGTGTTTTTAGAATCGCACGTTACCGCATAAAAAGTAGAAATGAAAACACATCTGATTGACCAATCTCCTCGGCCATCAATCAGACAAACAAATAATTTTTGAAAAATTTTCTCCTAGGCTTATGGATGTCTTCCTGGAATCCACGACAAAGTCCTGAAGGCAGTCGACACCCTCATTAAGGCTGCCGCCATAGAAGCAGATAGTTTCATTCACCAAGCAACAGAAAATCTCAAGGAAGCTAAGAATTACTACCGCAAGGCCACCAAAAATGAAGAGTTCTATCGACAGAAACTGGCTGAAGAGGAGACAATTCTGGAGAAGAGAAATAGAGAAGTTTGGATGGCAGAACAGCGATACAACAGCAGCTGTACATTGGATCAGTGCAAAAAGAGTAAGTTCCTCTCTTCATGGAATTGGCATGAACAACTAGTCAGTGGAAAATTTCAAATTCCTAGAACGTAGATGTCGGCAAAGATGGGGAATATTTAGCTAAGAAAGAGAGAAAAATTTATTTTTCCTGTTATTTGGGGGTTTAATAATGCCAATTCCAGAAATATTGTTAGCACAGCAAGCAAAAGAAAAACATTGCAGTTATCAAGCGTGACTGTTTTCTCAATTTATGCGAAACTGGAAAAGATTGTACTGTTGATCTGAGTTCACCAAAACTCACTGGAACGTGTTTTTCTGCAGTTAGAACTTTGACTTCCACACCACAAACAAGTATTTAACATAACAACATTACCATATCAAAACCTGACCCTGAATATCATTGTTGTTTCATATTTAGGCTGCATTGGATGCCCAGATTGGAACAGATGTTGTGCACGTGACGTGTTTGGTAGCTGTGTTGAATGTCCATCTTGGAATAAGTGCTGCTACAAGACAGGAGATCCCGTATGTGTTGCTAAGAATCACGGTTGTGACCATATTAGGAAAGTGGCCAGCGGAAACCTGGAGGACGCAAGAGTAAGTTGATGCTGTCATACCTATAAGTCATATTCGGTAATTATCATTTTGCGGAAGGAACCAGGTTGCTATAAAAAGCGGTAAAGATTTTTCCAAAATCAGCAGAGCAACCGAAATTGAAATCCCTTGATGAAAGACTGGAAATTGACGAGTTTAGCAAATGAAAAGTAAATTGACAAAACTCCATTCCGAACAGGCCAAACAATGAGACAGGCCTCTGGAGGTAGTCTACATTTTGCGAGCGGATTTTTCGGAAAATAACTAACTAATCTGAATTTCAACCAAACTTCCCAGATTCTTGGGTAAAGGTTAAGCACCTATTATAGCTACCAAATGATAAACCGCGCTCTCATTGGACAAAACACATCACGTGGCACAGAATCGAGTGAAGGATATCACTCAATATTTCTTATAAACAGCCTACTGTCATATTGCTTGCTTTGGTATTAACAGAATTACTTTCTCATGATATTCCAGGACATCTACTTGGATCAGAAGCGACGAGTAGACAACGTCACCCAGAGTGTATTTGACTCAGAATTTTCCAAAGGCAAAACAAAAGCAGTTTTAGATGCCGCCGGTAAAGCTCTGTCATTAATTGACCGGGACTCAACCATTGGCATTGAAGCTTCAAAATCCATTAAACATGTTGGTCTTGAAAATGTGCTCAAGATACAAAGTATATGTTTCCAGGCCCCCGTGGACTCCTTAGCGTCGAGCTGCATTAACATGAGTGTGAATGCTAGCATCATGGGCTCAGATGAGATCAAAACACTGCCTTTCCACGCATGTCTAAACAAAGAGCTAGTACCCCGGATGGCACGTTTCCTGGCAAACTATCTGTTCCCGGATATTGGAAGTGCCAAACAAAAAAGAAGCCTTGTTACTGAAGAGAAGAACTCTTTACCGGAAGGACTTGGAGACGGTGGCAGGCTAACAGCTTTCTTAAGAGGTCGTGGATTGTTACGGAGGGCGAGAGGAGTGGAGACAGCCGATGAACGAGAAAATATAGAACCTTTCTGGGATCTTATTCAACAGCACGATCCTTTGAAAGAGGTAAAAAAAGCTTCACCTCCGAGTCACCCCAGCATGGGCAACTTAAAGAGAAAGTGGAAGATACCAGGTTTGTTGTTTCATGTTTGTGAGATGTTTATTTGACCACTCATTCATTCCTTCGTTCGCTGGTTCGTTCGTTCGTTAGTTCGTTCGTTCGTTTGTTCGGTCGGTCGGTCGGTCGGTCGGTCGGTCAGTCCAACTATGGTCAGTCAGTCATCTATGCATTCGTTCGTTCATTCATTCATTTATTCATTCATTCATTTATTTATCCATGCATTCTTTTATTTGTTCGTTCGCTCATTCATTCCGATACACCATGCATTCGCTCGCTCGAGAAAAACTTGTATTATTGTTTTTCAAGAACATTTCATTTTCACATCACACATCGCATACAAAAATCCTCTCTCTTGCGCCGAGTTACAATATTAATAGGATAATAGTTGGAAGTCGCATCTTGGAAAAAATTGGTTTCAGTCGTCGCCATCTTAGTTTATTATGGCCTTTTTATTACAATTTCCCCTCCTTGACCCTATAATCTTGTGTATTGCGTTGAGATCGTATGGCGTAATCCAAGCCAGTCTAGACAAAACTATCACTGAAAATAAATTTAAATTCCTGGAGATTTCTGTCGTCAAGTGAAATGATATTTACACGCCAAACTGAACTCCTTTCTGTTTCCCAGCTTCAAAGACCGGGAAATGCAAGATTTACCACCAGCTGTTGGATATCTGCCGAGATATGATGAAAACAGTGAAAAAGATGTACGGTACATACATGTATGAGCGATATCTGTTCGCCAAGGAGAAGGACCGTTTCACGAGAAAACTCAAGCGGGTCAACAAACAGCTGGAGATCTCAGGTACGTTTGATAATATAGTATGCTGTGTCTTATATCACTGATGGTAGCTGTTATTTGGGTAGCTGTGCGACGTTTCTTCTACGTTGCGTCACGGCAGAAATAATGGCTGCGGAGACTGGAGAATGGCAACCATTGATGAGGAAGATCAAATACCACATATATTCCACATCGTATAACACCACCAAAAAGTACCCGACGAGCAGCTAAACTACTACGATTATCAGTTGAGTACGGCGCAACGGAGCTTTGGTGACGAAGTTTGGACTTAAAATTACGTT
>Ga0126339_10001408_pt1 | contig 16248 bp, 7 predicted proteins | sample OrbTmetagenome_2_FD_92532 | JGI IMG/M metagenome (GOLD analysis project Ga0126339, IMG submission 92532) | Coral microbial communities from Petempiche,Puerto Morelos, Mexico - Orbicella T R C metagenome | ecosystem: Host-associated > Invertebrates > Cnidaria > Coral | place: Petempiche,Puerto... | reverse complement strand
TTTTCAGGTTTCCTACCATTTAAAGGTAATTTTGTATGTGGCCAAAATAACTCAAAATACCGTGACTGAGCTCCTTTAACAGTTCCAATACGCTGGTTCTGGTTCAAAGGTTTGGGAATCTGTGCCCCTCAGAATTAAGTGTCCAACAATATCTTAAGAAAGAGTGCAAATGCCATCTTCTGATTAATCAAACTTGATTTTGTTGCTCCTATGTTTAATTTTTTTTTTTTGCTATTTTCATTACTTTACCAAATAAAATGTGTGTAAATGCTCTTCAAATTGAATTGAACACTGGACATTAATTAATCCTCCTGGTAGAATTTGACTGTGTATCATGAAAATATCTCCATGACTTAGTGTTCGTTTTTCTCGTTATCGGTATTTCAAGGCATGAAAAAATAAGTAAGAGGCTCTGGCCATTGAACTTACGAGGTGGAACTAGTATTTGTGGCATTGTTTAAGACCACGAGAGCAGAAACGTAATCGCCATGCATGATGAGTAACAACTATCTGACACCTCACAGCGAAGAGATATAGGGTCTCTCTTTAAGTAATATATGGGTTATTGACCAAGCGTGAAGCCAAGGTGGCTGGGTATCTGCCAAGTTCTTTTTTGCGTGTCTATGAATCGAAACGGAGTCATGATCGAGGTCCAAAAACACGCAAAAAAAAAAAATAAAATAAAATAAAAAATAAAGGAAGCCAATATCCAGCCACATTGACTGAACAAGCTTGGTCAATAAAGGATTTGTTATATGGAAAAAGAACACTATTTCGTTGCGGGACGCAGCGGGTAACCCCGAGCGGGTTAGATAGCGCCATCTTGCCCGTTCGAGTAGCCAATCACAGCGCTGGCTTCGGTCCATCTTGGCCGCTCACGGAGCTAGCCATATAATATTTTATGCTTATTACACTCACGCAAGCAAATAATTTTACTTACCAAATTTCAGGTTGCATCTTTGAATATCAAATGGATACATCGTCATGTCCATAATACACGAGATACTGAGGATTGCCGGCACGGAAAGTTTGATATGGCCGTTATATCGGACCTCGGCTAATGTCCCTAGACCATTTTCTCCACTTTCAACGATTGGAGCCACACCTGTTTCAAGCCTGCAAATTTTAACAGGAATAAAATTAACATTGTTTGATATGGCCGTTATATCGGACCTCGGCTAATGTCCCTAGATCATTTTCTCCACTTTCAACGATTGGAGCCACACTTGTTTCAAGCCTGCAAATTTTAACAGGAATAAAATTAACATTGTCCTTCCAGTGGCAAGCAAAGCTACATTAACCGACATTTGTTCAAACTAAATTACAAAAACGTTATCGATTGAACCACTCACGAGTTTAGCAGTCCCATGGGCGGTGTCCAAATCGCATCCACCGGTAAATTAATCCGCTTCAAGTTTCCATAATGAGCCGGATCCCAAGAAAGAGAAAAATCTTCCCAGCTCTGCAAAGGGTGCAAACGGTACAATACGTAATGGGAAGGTTGGATAAAATACCGTCGAATATACGACGGATTTTCTGTATTCTGATTGGCTGTATTTCCTATGGCATGGTATAAAGACAGATACGAATACACAGATCGACATACATGTGGAAACATAAATGGATACAGCACATAAATAGACAGAAGGGCCACGATTGTCCAGACGAAAGGATATAGCTAGATAACAAGTTACATCAAGTTAGTCAAGTAAAATAAAATACCCACTGACCAGTCTGTACCACAGGCTCATTCTAACAAGCTGTTCAACCTCGTCCTAGTGCAAAATACAATTGATGACGTGAAATAAAAGATTTACTTTAAGTCAAACGATCGCCAGACCAAAAGTTGCAAAAAAATACAACATCACAAAAGCACTTTTTCCCACCACTCTCAAAAGTCTGTAAGGTTGTAAACCCAGCGCCACCTCTAATACTTGGGATTTGTTCTCAACTGGCCGTACATCAGTGTTATAATTCTTTAACAGGTTGTCAATCAACTTTCGATCAAAAGAGGTACTTTGTAAACCTGAAAGGTGGAATATCTTGTGAGTATAGTAACCATGAGCCTTAATGGATATGGCTTTCGCCCACATAAAGCAATTACTTACAATGAAGTACTGTAGCTCTCTGTGGCAGCGAACACACTATGCCGTAGAAATTTGAAAACGCAGTTTTATTTCTATAGTTAGGCCTACCGTACCTACTAATCCGTCACGAAAACGGAGCTTTTCAAAAACGCTCTTTAAACCGAAGCAATTTGAAATCGTTGGCTTTGTGTTTTAGTGTGGACGGGATAACATTTTGAAAACGAAGCTTTTTGAAAACGATGACGTCTCGATAATCATGTGATTTTCCTGACCGTTTTTCCTCAAACACCACGACCGGTGATTGCTGCGTTTTAATATTCCTCCTGCGTAGTATGAACGGAAAACATTTGATGCGTTTTAATTTTAGAGTGAAACTTCAGTTTCCAAATTCCATCGGCGTATTCTGGGTGGAGCCTATTTTGTCTTGCCATCTCTGCGTGGTTCATTTTATCGAGAATACTCTCACTTCCTTCGAAATTCGGCAGAGTTTCAGGTATCAAAACGTCTCACAATTATCAACCCAAAAAGATCGTTAACATTAGCTTCCTTTATATAGCTGCATATTTGTGTGCGACATTTATTTACCCGCTGGCAGCCACATTCGTTTTAAATTTGTTAAAAGAGGATGAAAAACTTGGTACTTGTCCAGTTTTTTATTTTATTGACAGGTGTCAGTTGTAAGCCTAGCGTGTTTCTCTTGGTTTTCATGTTTGTTTTGCGGGTGTTCTGGCTTTCTTGTGGTTTTGTAGACGCAACTAAAAACGCGTATATCAATTCAAAAAACATCGTAATATACGGGGAAGCACATTCGAACCGACACTGGATTAAGTTACGCTGTTAATAAATTCTACACGGCAACAGTGAAAGAAATTCAACTAGCTTTCACGAGAGGCAAGATTTTTAGCACTTGCAAATTTATTTGTTTTCCCTGTTGCATGCAAGGTCGATACATAAAACTGAAGACGGTTACATATAAAGTTTTCTTTGGTAAATATGCCCTTAGTAAGAATTTTTCCCTCATCGAAAGCAGTCTGTTCGGCAATATCAGGTTTTGTCCTCAAATATTCATTGTACTAAGATAGAATCTCTCATATTTCACACGTACCTTGAGCCACGACTGTTAACAAGAGCACTGTGGCAGTCACGGTAATAATCACAGGAGACATAAATGTTTGGTCAGGAGTATTGCATCCAAGCAGTAAATTCTCGGTCATGGAGTACAAATGAAACTTCTCAGTGAATTAATGAGTTGGCAGATATCAGAGTTTGTTTTGTCCGCAGTGTTTAATCAATTATTGATGACACAATTTATTAAATGGCCAGCTCCGATTTAACGGGCAAGTTGAACCAGATTCTGCCCTGTGATTGGCTACCCGAGCGAGTAAGATTCCCATTCGGTATCCCGCAAGAAAAAGGCGTTCTTTATGTCATATAATAAATCCTTGAGGAAGACGCAATGAACAGCCTCAACTGCAAACACATGTACTTTGGCGTTTATTCTACAACGTGAGGAAGTTGTTGTAAACCTTTCAACATAAAAATAAATTCAACACAACACACAGGAAGTATTTTTTTAGATCTTTATTTTTCTTGAAAGGTGGGAGACATTATGGATGTGATTGTACAAGAAAAACTCTCAGCAACCACAGTATCACTAGAAGTAAATTGGTTTTTAGCCACTGTGCTATTATACCAAGGGAAGATTTTTCAAATTCAGCCTTTCCTTTTTCAAATTGAGATCATATCTGCAAACTAAACCTTGTGGTGACTTAACACTTAACATGACATTTCGTATATACCTCTAGGGTACTGGTGTAGTATTTTGTAACATAAATAGACTATATCAGCAGGTGCCTTTTCAGCCCATTAGTTTTAGGTTGCCATTGATCTATAAAAAAATCGTTTTGCTTTTTGACTTTTCGAAGTTATAACTGATAACTATTTGTATCACTATTATTTACATGATAGTTTCTGTGATGATCTTTATTTTAAAACTCTTCCTTCAGGCTCTGGGTATTGCTTTCTGAATAAAATAAACCATTGATCCTGATAAAAAGAACCAATTATTTTCAACTTCAGCAACAATAATAAACACCGTTAACTGGTTTTGTAGCAAAAATGTAGGAATGAGTGAACAAAGGAACTTTCCAAATGCGAAATACTTCATTTGAGTCACTTCCGCCATGAACCGAGAGTGATTGATGTTGTGGACGAAATGAATCAACGTGAAGATTATACCTCCGGCTTCACCAGTTTAATAAATTCTGTCGAAAGGAAAACAAAGACCTTTATTTGAAATTGCCACCAGTAAATTGGATATTGATTCAACCTAACTTAGTTCTCTTATTTATCTTTTAAATAACTGTTATATCATAACATTGCAAACTTTTTCCCTATTAAGGTGTTATTATCGTCTTGTCGCGGTAGCTCGTATTGGTTCACAGAGTTTTATCAATGGCAGTAAACCCAGAGTTTACTGATTATTTTGTGGGTGTTTCTCTCCAGGTTACTTCGTTGTATAGCAAGCATAAACCTCATCATTTGCGAATAACAGTATTGATGAAAAGGTCTGGAGATCGAGACGTGTTTTGTCAGAGATGTCTACGGAAGTATTCGTGTAGAAATCTTTAGTGATTAATCATGATTAAAATAGCTAAAAAAGAAATTTCATGTAATGACAAGTAGATATAGGGTGCTTTCATTATGCCAAAGATTCCGGAAATTTCGGTCGGAAATTCAAATAGGTCGGAAAGGTCCGTTTCGGTTTCTTCGACCGGAATATTCGGGATCACCTCTACAGGTGGTCCACTTATTTCGGTCGGGATACTCCGACCGAAATTCGCCGTTTCATTTTTGAAAAACTGGTTCTTTGCCCTAACTGGGGAATTCGGAAAAGAAATACAAAATGGTAAGAGCCATCTCTATTGGTTGGCCCGGTTCAATCGGAAAATGTCGTTCCATTTTACTCGGGTATTCCGCTGATCTCTGACTGGTCGATTTGGCATAATGGAAAGCACCCATAGACTGCTAACGGTCTGTTTTTCTCTCGAGGTCAGCCTGACAAGGAGTATGAGGTGAGACACGGGTGTGGCACACTCGCCCCAACCCCTTTTCGTCCACATTACCTCTTAACGTTTGTGTCTGCGAATAGCCACTCGTTTGACCCTAAGACTGAGGAAAGACTGGCTGCCAGCAGCCTTAATGACAAGCGAATCTTGCAAATGATTAATGATCTGCGCAACTCCAGACTGTACTAGCCAGCTCTAAAAAGGCTGATTTGTTGCGAGTGACTTACAAGGCTTATATTCGTCTTTGTTCTACACCATTCTTACCTTCAAATGTGATCTTTCGTTTTCGACTTTCTTCTTGATCCTGTAATATCTCGTTGATGTCTTGTTCTGGAATACTTTCTCCCATGTGCCGCATCACATAACGAATCTCGTTAGAGAATATGTAACCTTTGTCGTCACCATCAAAAGTTCTGAATGCTTCCAGCAGTTCTTTTTCATCAAGCGTGTTGTTATTTTGATTGATCATCATGTTTACAAATTCACCAAAATCCACTACGCCGTTACCTTTGTAAAAATATACATAAAATACCATTACTGGGGTGGATACAGGATTTAGAGAGGAGGGTTCAAGACACGGACCACCGAAGGCGTTCCCGTGTAGGGGGTCCGTGTAGAGGTCCTCGGAAATGCAGGGATTTGGCATTCAGGTGCCTAGTCAGCGTGAATGCCTCACCTTTTTTATCTCGGGGGTTAAACCGAACTCCTCGAGCCTCCCTAGATCCGAACTAGATTACTCGATTGTGATTGGCTAGAACAACACCCAACAGTTTGACTGTTAGGTCGGCTAATAGCTTGCTATCAAAGCCGAGCGGTCTACTTGTCCAGTCTTTGTCCAACCCAAGGACTGATCTGTTCAACACTGAACATCTACAAACCGATTAATTGGCAATTTTTCTTCTGAGGTTTTTTTTTCGAGCACCAAGGGCCTTCTGACGATCAATAGTAGGTTTCGGTACATGTGTAGAAAATCACATTGCCAGTTTGGTAAAAGGGAGTCAGTGGGTTGCGCTAAATACGATGGAGGTCTAAAGCGAGTGCGGGAAAGGACACGAAAGAACACAACACAAAGACCCCACCCTGTCCGGGATTCGAATGCAGATCATTTGATCGGGAGTCCAACACCTGACCACTGGGTTTTACAATTAATTTTAAGACAAGTATGTAATTTATAACACATTTTAAAAGGAAAAAGGGGTCAGCATTTAATTTAACTTTACCGTCATAATCCACCTCGTTGACCATGTCTTGCAGCTCGTTTTCCGTGGGGTTTTGCCCCAGGGATCTCATTATAGCTCCTAACTCCCGGGTGGTAATATACCCGTTGCCGTCTTTGTCAAAAAACTTGAAAGCATCTCGGTATTCTAAGAAAAAGAAAATTAGTTGAACATTGGGAACAATGAGAGTAGCCTTGTCAAAGGAACAACAATTATTACATGAACAATATAATTTCTGGATACGAGGAGATACTGATAAAAAACCAGGCGAGTTTGTTATCACTTCGTATCCAATTCCAACAAGGGCGAATAGAATGGATGACTAAGATGCACCATGTGGACATTTCAGTTCTTTCTAAACGAAGTGGTAGCATGAAAAGGCAGGAAAATTTGTGGCGCAGTGTTGACAGTGTTTAGTCGACACGTGTGGAAAGCAAGTGAAAGAGAGTTTTCTTTCGAAGTATTCCTTTCACAATCTCTTCCTACATTGTCTATTATTTAGGAAAATTGTGACATATGGGAATGGTTTGCCGGAACTGGATCCCAAGGAATAGCGTTGCTGAAAGTTATACGCCTTGTGCAAGTCAAATGAAGAAAAAGTATAAATTAGCTTACTTGTTTACGTGAATGCCATCTTTATGACGACAGCTACTGATCAAGTTCATTGAAGTAAGAGAACAAGACCCAGATGTGAGGTAAAAAGCTTTATTGAAGTGCTAAGTTTAATTCTATGTGGAATTTCCCAAATGAAATGTGTGGGCTTTTGGATCTTTCCGTGAATTTTTTTTGCTGCTTTTCCTCTTCATTCAGTCAATTGTGTTGTCATTTATATATTGATAAGCCTTTTCAAATATTTCGTATAAACCTACGTAGTTTGATTTAATTATTGCCATTTTGCGACTTTTGTGGTTCCGCGATGGCATTGCTCATTATTTCTTTTATGTCCGCGATACAAAGATCAGGAAATCTGCTTTTTTTGATGGAACTTTCCAACGGAACTTTCGGTTTCCGCCGAATAATTTTGCACAAAAGAGCGTTTTGACTTGACGTCAACGGAGCCTTAGTAGTGTTACAAAACATTGAAATGGCGGCCATGTTGCTGTACCAAACCAATTCTGTGGGAGTTGAACTCTTTTCCTTTGCAAACACTTCCTCCCGTTCCAAAACCTTGCATGGCAGCTGGAAAACGCTCTAAACGCTCTAAAGTGAAAACGCTCTAAACGTTAAGCGACACTAGCCGCACTTATTCGCGAAAATCGCGATATTAAAGAACCGCGAAATGTAAATACCAATCCGAAGGCCACATATAATCGAGCTGATTACTGAGATTCAGCGAACTAATCAGCTCAGAAAGTTATTAAAGCATTATCCGAGGTTATAAGAATTTCGCTCAGCGAATAATGTTAAACTCCTTTTGGAACAGGGTAACCTTCAGCGTATTTTCATCCACGTTTAAAATGGTCAAGTATCCAGAGTTCGAATGAACTTTTTCACACACTAGAGGCCAAAGTTATCGATAAAAATTAAATCATTTTAACAGCTGTTTCGAGAAAGGTTGTCGGATGAAAGCGTGAAGCCTATACGCGACATGTTTTTGCGCGTGAAGTATCAGCAAGGATACATTAGATTTTCCACTCATAAGACCATTTTTCGGTAGCCTGTCTTTCACTGTTACATGACTTTTAGTTGAAAATCAGGTGGCAAAAAACTTGTACGAAATACGCTTGCCATGTACAGCGTGTACAGTAGGCTCGATTTCCAGCCATATTGTGAGCCCGCGTTCCTTGTTGGGAGGAGGATAAACAACCGCACTCCTAAAACAGCTGGAAATCGAGCCTACGTGTACAGCGGCTATCTCCTTCTTACCACACTAACTTTTGGGGTTGTCGCGTGTACTTCCTACGCTTTTTACCGACAATCTTTCTTGAAACAGCTGTATTCGAGATCTTGATAACATGCGTTTGATATGTATGCCAGAGTTCATGTTTTGGAGCTGAAGCCAATGCCTCTCCATCAAAGAACTTGAACTGGTCGCCGACAACTGCATGCTCTTGAAAAACTACTTAAGTTGTCGCAACTAATTTTCTTTAGTTTGTTGTCAATAACCTGCTTGGTACACTTCTGTTTGTTTAATTATCCACAGCTATTTGTTGCCGGTGACTAGTAACTGTTGACAGTGGGCTTCAAACATAACAAACTCGGTCAAATGATGTCGTTCATGGTCAGGGAATGATACGTTTAGTTTATAACACACATCGTACATATTCCGTGTAATGGCCTCCGTGTTAGTAAAACCCTACACAAATGCCTTAGTTTAAACAGTTGTTATTTCCATCCCTGACGAGTCGCGATATTTATACTTGTTGGACTGCAAATGCGATAATAATTCTAATAGAAAAGTTCTACGTTTTCTCGTGTAAACCGGGCGAAAAACGCAGTATTTTCAATGAGAAAGTCTAGTGTAAATTAGCGTTTCTGTAAATGAGAAGTGATTAAAAAAGGTCCTGACATATTCAGAGCTTGATTGTGAAGGATTTACGTGTACCAGGAAGCAGTAGTCTGTCTCAGTTTCATCAGTTCATTTGTCTGTAATATACCGAATTGAAGTCCATGGTAACATTTGAATCAGACAGATGAATCGGAATATTAAACTGACTTATGTCACAGCAGGTTCAAACTTTTGTTATATTTTTTTTGATTTCCCCTCGCCACAGAAAATGCGCAAATTTGTTCAGAAGATTATTCAATAGTGCGGTTTTTTTGTAGTCAATGCAATTAATCAACTAAGTCTGCTAAATGCCAGTTGACATATCTTTTGTATTCATTTTCGATATTTACATATTCTGTTTTTACGTGGCCCTATCTTACAGTACCAGATTCTTTAGACTTGAGCTTTCTCAATTCAATCGCTTTCTTCATTCGGAAGATCTTTGCGACATAGGAACAAAGGGCACACAATTTAATTAAATTACTTTAAAGCGCGCTGTTTTTGAACAAGGGAAGTTAGATGTCAAAAATTACCTTCAATCTGCTCTTCGGTGAGTTTATCCTGCAAAATAATAAAAGAAATTTAATTGGCAAGTCACCTCAAACCAAGATGTTTCTGGGAAGAAAGTAAATGGAAAAGAGATGGAACGGTCATGGAAGGAAAGTTGGATGTTTCAAAATCTTACGACGGACAAAAAATCGCTGAAAACCAGACAAATCGGTGAAAAGTAATTATTGTTCGATCGATCCAAGTCAAGATTTGAATGATTTGCATTGTCCCTTGCCAAACACCTTTCTGGATTCTGATTTCATTTTCAAGAATGTTTTCTTCTGTGAGCGACACATTAGATAAAATGGTACCTCGATATCCATTTCAGTTTACTCAGCGACCGAGAGATTCCAAGCTTTTCCCCAGAAGTGAAATACCGCTTTATATCAGCACGATAGCAATCGGTATTGCATGTACTTTTCCTTTGATCCCAGCTCACATCGAAGTAATTCAATTGAATAATAATAAGTCTTTTTCTTGCGCACTTTAAACAATCTATTTTTAGTCGATATATTTTCGCATGCGTCAGCTCAACTGGATAAGCAAATTAATGATCCACTTTGCTTCCTGGGAAAAGAAAACAAAAAAGAAACCAGCCATTAAACGTAGCCCTAAGACATTTCTGGAATCCGTTTTCAAATATGCTTCAATAATTTTTGTTGAGACGTTTTTCGAAGGTTTTTTTTTTTCACTCGGATGCTGAGATCTGAAAGATAATTTCTATTTACAAAGTCTGAACTGAACCTGAACGTTTTCAACTACACAAAAAAGACTAAACTATAGCTCTCTTTAGTTTGCGTTAACGGACTTTAAGAAATTCAACTTTCCATATACTTTCCATGTGTCGTAGATTGAACAAATACTCGGCTAGCATTTCTCTTTTTTCTTTATGTTGTAATTATTCAACATTTACAGTCTGTATCAAAAGCGAAGCTACGGTGAATCTCCGGTCGTAGATCGGAATAAGTGTGTAAAATCTAGTTCTAGACGTCAGCAAGCATAAAGTGTACGTCAGTTCAATCTTCTGTACAACAAATTGTAAAACGAAAGTTTTAGCAAAATGGGCTCAGAAAGTTATCCCTGAATTATCAACTTCCCCTTGTCTTTCCTGAACGGCAACAGGGGGCGGCGGAATTGGAATGTCAAGATTTTGTTTGGTCATTGAAAAAGGAAAACGAGAAAGATCTAAGAATGAATGTTGGCAAATATTAAAAATTCCTGCTTCGGTACGTACGATTGCACCTGCTGAAAACGATATAAAAGGTACAAGCTTTCAGAAAGGCTTTTTTTGCGGAACATCTATCAGTGTATGATATTTAATTAATTATTCAGTAGACTAGAGGAAGATCTCGAAGGGCTCCAGCTGAAGTTAAATGTCAGATACTGCGATGTCATTTTGCATAACAAGCTGCAAAATATTGTTTTCTGATGTTATGAGTAACACGACATTCAAGTCACCGTATTTACCCAGTTTGAGTACTTTATCCCAGCAGGTGTTTAGACCAAAACTATACCAAACCAAAGAAGATTCATTCTACAAAACAGTGACAGCGAACTCGGAATTCATTTCACACACGGCTTCTTTGATAACATCTCTTTAGAAAAACGTTCTATGGTTCTTATGTTATACCAAAATTTATAATCAATGGCAGTGGGCCCAAAAAGTAATTTGCCACGTTTCAAGGAAGAGCCGACCGAAATTTAATGAAATTATAGTTTGTGAAGCACGAACGAAAACATCAGTATCGGTTTTGACCTGTACTGAGAACTAAGTGATAATTGCTTTTTTCCCTCGGTTCCTCTACGATGAATTATGGAAAACATCTTTTGGTACACACATGTATGCGAAACGCGAGTAAGGCATCGGCTAGACAAATCTTTATTTTGCTTCATACAAACAGGGCCGCAGCCAGAAACAAATTATGATTGAGGCAAAGTCCATGGTTAAATTCTTTTCCTAGGTGTTTATCAATGCTTTACTTTCACCCTTCAACGAAAAACCAACAAAAATGGTTGAAGCAAGTGCGGCGGTTTGCCTCATACTCGGCTACGCCCCTGCTAAGGGATATTGAGTTGTTTAGCAGGAAAGCGACGATGGAAACATCTCAATTTGGCTAACGGTGGTCAGTTTAGTTCAACCAACGATGAAATTCAATAGTTTTCTCGTAAAGATTACTTCCCCATTCCCCCAAAACAAAGCAGCCCAATTTTCAGCGATTTCTATTTTCATCTTTGTTAGATAAATATAGAAGCACAGAGCTTTTAAAATTACGGAAACTTCAAAGCAATACTTAATAACCATACTATGCTAGTTATGTTTCCATAACACAGTTGCATTAAGCTGTCACTTGTGTATAATTATAGCTGAAGGTCATGCCTGAAGTCAGTGGTTAGTAGCCTACTAGGAAAATGTCCAAAATGCAACTACTCCAGAGGCAAGGCCGCTTGTTACTACAAAGAGGTTTTGCTCTTTTTCTTTTTCATAAAAAATTGAGCAGTTCTTCAATACGGAAATCCTGAAAACAGTATATAGGCTTCAACTTTTTAAAGAGAGTCTTAAGAACACACGAACTTTGCATGCGAAGTCGGTTCGAATTCATGCAATTGAACGTTCTACCAAGTGAGCTATGAAAGCACTGAGAGTTTGTCAATTATTGCATGTTCTGCATTCCAGTGAATTATGTCCTATTCTGGTGGTAGTGAATATATTCAAAATGTTATAAAATGATTATGCGATCATCGAGTTTTCCGAAAATTCAGCAGTTATAACGATAAACGACAACACTGCTGCACAAAATTGCAAAGTTTGCCCAGATTGGTATAGTCAGATAGTCAGAGTTTGTTTGGTTTGTGTACAGTTCAGCGTGGAGAAGAAGGCTTTGGTGTCCAAAGACATCACGTTCATTTTATAGTTATCCATATTGACTTAAAGAGGAAGGCTTCTTGCGAAATTCACCTAATTTACTCCTCGCGAAATAGTCCGTCTGTACAAGACGAATTAATTAGGACTCAAGGATGATTGCCAATTAGCCGTCCATTGTTGATGAAGAAGTTAATCATCAAGAACAAATAAATCTGACAGATCTAAAAATTATGTTCAAAATAATATAGTCGTGCATGTTTGTAGTTGATATTTTTGTGCGTGGCAGTCTAGTTTTAGCAACGCAATATTTAGCTGATAATTTTACGATACGCGCCAAAGAATAAAGTAGAAAAAAGGTGAACGTAACCATGTAATGTTAGAATTTCTGGTGATGTATATTTTTTTCTTAAGGCTATTTAATTTTGCATATAAATGACAGCTTCAAAGAAATGACATTTTTGTGTGCATTTCAACATTTTGAAAATGCGACAACCTTTTTATTTCGTTTTCATGTGCTCCCTATAAGTTTTCCTTTTTCATTTGTTTCATATGGGTTTTCGATCAAACTCGTCATCTAGTTTCATTTCCAAGCGATTTGAAATTCAAATTTGGAAAATCTTTCGCTAGTTGATCTAGAATTCTCAGTTGCGCTCTTTCACGTTCTGATCTTCCTGTTGTAGCAGACACGAACTCAACTAACCGTTAAAAAGCTCTTTGCTGTCGCAAAACTGATTCACCCACTCAAGTGTTCCTGTTTTGACACTGACAGCTTAAAAATTCAATCACAAATGCAATAACCATAATCGTTATTTCTTATTGAATTTTTTTGAATATAAAAGAAGAGCCGCAGACTTCGGCGAAACTGTTCTTTTTAAACGCTATTCTCCAAATTCAAAAGAAATGAAGTTTCCATGGCTTCAGGGCCTGTCGCTCGAGGCAAAACAAAGTCGAATCTTTCATGACTGATTTTTTACTGAATTTTCAGAAGGAAATTTTATGTTGGATTCTCGATAACCTAAATCTGAAATCTTCTGTTTCGTTTTTTACAAAAAATATTTGTTCGTGAACGAAGTGCCGGCAAAAGCGAGATAGCATAAGCTAGAGCAACGCACCAGTTGCAGTAACTGTAGGGCCATTTGACATTTTTCACACCACTGAGATTCTAGAAATAAAATATATATTAAGCTCTGAATGTAAATTCGAGAAATAGTAACAAGAAATACCTCAATTTTAAACCGCTGCTCAGCTTTAAACGACATCCTTCGTCTCAAATCTTGAAGCTGGGGAACCTGTGGCCGCTAAAACCTTAAGAAGAGCTCGCAAATTTTGAAGAAACCACGCATTGTCAAAGCTTGATTTAAACTGAAGGATATAATTAATTCTTGCACATCGCTGAAAGGCTATTTTCTAGCCACCGAAATGTAAACAAATAGAAATGAGTTTATTTAGAAGGGCCTTGTTACGAAATCTAAATCAACTGAATGAAAAACCAGTGCGAACACGAATTCCGCATGGTTTAATTTCTTAACCCGCCGTCTGCTTTGATCGGCATACTGAAAATAATTCGCGCGCGGAGGTAGTCAGCGATTCAATTCTCTTTCTTCGTTCAGTTGTTTGATTTTTTTTGAGACAGCTTTTGCGAGATTTATTTCCTCTATATATTCAAGTTAATGAAAGCTTTGTGACATCAAAGCTCGGATAAAATCACATTTCCGGAGAATATTTCTTTTAAGCGAAGAGCTGATGCCCGCGTATTGATATCTGGATGGACAAAGAAATCACACTATTTACCCTTCCAAAATGAACATGGCACTTCGGGCGGCATAATTACTCAATTCTATATTGCAAATTAAATATTCTGTTTTTGAAAGCAAGAATTGAAACATGGTTAATGACAAATTAGTCCCTTTTGGATTTTAATGTCGAAATGATATTTCAGGAATATATGTCTAGAAATTCTCATTTCACTTGCCGGTTCGAATTTTAGTGGTAAATATTCGTTTTTCTTCTTCATTACCGTTCATTGCTAGCTAATTTCCTTAAAACGCACGGCAGAAATTTGACTGTACCCACTACAAACCAGTCTTTGATTAAATTCGTCGTTGAACATTTTTTTACCATTCTGTGGTCTAACTTGGATATTTTTTATCACACATTTAAATGAATATTCATAATATGTGTATCTCGACATTTAAAACGTCTGGGAAATTGAATTTAAGTGTCACTTTCCCCATGTTCGATAAATGTCAAAAAGGTGAAAGAGGAAAGCATTATCCTTCAAAATTGATGGCGTTTTCGTATCGGGTTACGAAAAAAAAATCAAAATCGCCAAATGGAAGGCTGTTCATTTACTGTAATTGCTAATATTCTTTAAGTTTGCATTTTTTTCTTTGGCTTGTCAGTATATTTACCGCCAACACTTTGCCCTATCGCCGAGCGAGGGAAAATTAGCTTGCACTTACCATTAGTTAATTCGAGAGGTAATCCAGGTCCTCGGCTGATTCGGTAATTTTTTCACACTATTGAATCATCAATTTTACAAGATTCTTTTAACAACAGCAGTCACGGTATACTTGCTTGTGGTGCACCATCGTAACTCGATACTTACAACCCGAACACAAAATTTATTCCTTATAAACAATAGCTTGCGATCTACCAATCGTGAAAGGGATTTTTAATTGGGTATTCCATGACGATTAAAATTTCATCATTTATTTTCCAGGTTTCATGTCAGATGATCCCGCGGCTCTAGCTAAACCAGAGTAAAGTTTATTATCAGGAAATTACATTTGATTCGTGTATTCAGAACAAAAAATATGAATTTCCCCTTGACTTTGTTTGCTATGGGGAAATTACGGCGGAAGTCAAATGGCATTCTCATTTATCAGAATAAAACTGAAGATAAATTAAAGAACGCTAAAGATTTGCCATGGATAGTCTAATAGCCTTCTTTGCAAAAATCTTTTAAAGGCATATTTAATATGGAGGAAGCGAATTAGTTTTCCCAAAGGCAACTTTTTTCCACTTCTTTATTTTTGGAATGGCAGGGGGCAATGTGATGGTCTTGACAAAAATATTATCGTTGACCTTGCCAGCAAACTGGCTCTAATGAAAAGCAGGGTAATCTATTCTGAGTTTGGAGATTTTCTAAATCACTAATGGTATTGTGAATTAGGTCAACATATTGAAAACCACAAAGCTTGTTAGGTTATCACTAAATGGTTTCATTTATTTATAATTGATTCCGCAAAGTTGAAGCATTGAAATGTTTTTCGTTTATCCCACATCTGTCGCCCCGCTAAAACCGCAAATTATTTAGGCGCTTCCCAGATGTGAACTGTGCAGTTTTAATCTTGTCCAAGTTAACGAAGTGCATGGAAACCAAACCTATTATGTTGCAATACAATATCAAACCGGCAGACAACACGTTTAATCTGCTCCATTAGGTTATTTTTAGACAGTAACTCAGCATCCGATTCATAAAAAGCTTAGGTGATTGAAATTGACACTGCCGGGAAGTTGTGCGCCGGAAAAGCTGTGTCCCTGAAGAAATACAGCAGCAGAATTTACCTTAATTACTATTGTTCAGGCTCAGTAACAAGGAATCACTAGAGCTCCTCCATCTGGGAAAGATCCCAGATTTATTATGGATCATGTCAAAATAAAAGCAACCGAGATTGTCGATATCATAGTCCATCTAATGCGTGTGATCGTCCGAATCTCGAATTTTAGCACTGTTCAATACCACATAATATTGGAATATAGCAATTGATTAAATAAGGTCAAGATTTTAGTTAGCCACGAATATGTTCTTTAAGTTTGAAACGATTGTTTTTTCTTTTAGTTATTTACTTACACGAGAATCGAACGTGCTGTTACGCAGTGATAAACGTGGGCATATTTTTCGATGGTTTGAAATCTTGATGGACTTTCCTTGTCAAACAACCTGTACAATAGCTCTCTTGGCGGCTTTAAT
>Ga0126339_10001407_pt1 | contig 16251 bp, 3 predicted proteins | sample OrbTmetagenome_2_FD_92532 | JGI IMG/M metagenome (GOLD analysis project Ga0126339, IMG submission 92532) | Coral microbial communities from Petempiche,Puerto Morelos, Mexico - Orbicella T R C metagenome | ecosystem: Host-associated > Invertebrates > Cnidaria > Coral | place: Petempiche,Puerto... | reverse complement strand
TTGAAACAAACTAAAATCGGTGAACAACATAAAAAAAAAATTAAAAAAAAAAAATTTTAACTGTGACTGCTTAAAAAAAAAAAAAAAAAAACACTTGAAAGAACAAAAATGTGTACAATATCAGTGTAACTTTGACACTCGCAAGACCTTTCTATGTTGAAACTTATTTTTCAGAAGAAAAACATGACAACATGAAACTTGAACCAAGTCTGTTTTGGTAGACCTCAGATTTTTTTCTCATCCCATTACTTTGCAAACTGATCAGTCACTTAGTACAATTTGACATCAATTATATTGTGCCTGAAACTAAATGCTACCCAGTATGGATTTAATTAGACATTTAAAACATCATTAATAGCAAAATAACCAAAGCCATTACCCCATTTTCTCCATGTATAAGGAACTGTGACATCAAAATAAGATCTCCTTCTTTACTAATGTCCTGGAAGGAATCAATAAGTACTAATAATATAGCAGGCATTTATAAATAAATCAACTATTATCAACAGAAGTTCAAGTTAGTCAAGTGAACGAGTCTGTATACTGCGGCTGACCTGTTAAGTGTATTAGCTGTATTAGCTGTCTAGGCTTCATTTCGTCAGTGATAACATTAAAGTTCAAGGCAGTTTTGGTCTGAAGTTTCAAATAGTTGAAATTTTATAATAGATCTTCAGGATACCTTTTGTGATTGTTCAAGATGACAATTCCAGTTATTGACTCTTGAAGCATTTCACACAGATGCTCAATATTTATCAATTCTACATTCTACAATATAAAATATATTCAGATTTAACTGAGCCACTAAGGGCTCTAAAATTTCAAGACTGTAACTTCATATGTCATTACTGATGGATTGAGCACAAATAATAAATTTAAGTCTTTCTATACAAACTTGTTTTCTAGTGTTTAAGCAATCACAACAAAATGTACTTGTACATTTAATAAAGGTACTGTCGGCACAAATCAGGAAAAAAGCTGAGAAAACGCTTTTCATTTACATCCACTGAAACAGTAACCTGGTACAACATGTAATGTTAATGTAATGTAAAGCAAGAAAGATCCACCCCAGATATAACAATGTACAAGAACAAGCAGCTCCATATTGTAGAAGTTCTGTTCTATGTACGTGCAGTTATCCAAAATAGTGTCAAAACTTCACTCTTTGGTCAAGTAATTTGGCCAAGATCTCACAACAGTTCTTGTCAGTATCATTTTACCTCTTCTTCCCATCCTTCTATTGTCCCTGTCAACATTTCTAACTCTGTTTCTTTCCTTTTTCTCGTCTCATGACAACTTGTCTGAAATCGGAAGAAATTACACATCCTGAGGCTGCAGCTGTGAGGTACTAGACGCAGCAGTAACATTGCACTTAGCTTTGTCTTGAACCTTATCAATTGCAGTCAAAGAGGAACATTCATTAAAACAGTAGTTAATCAGTGCAGATGTTGTAGAGATCATGGTATAGCAGGGATTTGTGACCATGACAACTATGCTGATAACAAACAGGGCAATATAGGAATTTTTTACAAAAACCTTTTATTAGCTAACAGTGATTAGAAGATAATAACACATGAAGACAACAATGGGTCATGCAAACACAGCAGCAATACTCATTAATGTCCTCACGCAGTTAAAAAGATTTCATTCTACATAATGTCATGTGGCACAAAACTGAGTTGATGCAAGTTAATTACAATTTAACAAACAAAAGGTATGTGTATAATTATACATACAGTCAAATTCTGAAACACAGCTATTGCCTTCTTAGTGTCTAATTCGTCTACATGCCCTTCCTGCAGTAAAAGAAACAATAGAAGTCAAAGTTTAAGCTGGCTTTTAAAAGATGATTAACTCTAAATCCCTGCAAAAAAAATTCTGAAGAGATTCTAGGACATACCTTACTATTCTTAGCTCTTTTTATGAAACAAGAATAGAGATAGTTCTTTTAAAATTCTTGATCACAGTTCACAGTTTTTTCCTGAGCATTACAGCTTAAAGATTTTTTTTTGAGAAACTTGACTGATTAAGAAATTGTTAAAATGCACAAAAGCTGAACAGCTCAAGGGAAAATAAAATATCAAATATGGCAAACACATCTGAATAAGACAACACCTTTGGCACTGTCAAATCAATATCAACCAGAATTCATCTGTTGTTGACCTTAGCTCTGGTATTTAGCAATGTGACCATTGACCGCTTTTCTTTTTCACTAATTTCACAGCAACACTACCTGTGACACTGGTAATTACTCTATTACTGCGTAAACTGTACCTCAAGGTGCCGCTCCAGTTCTTTCATGTGATTTGGATACTTGCCTAGGTGTCTGAAGGGCTGATGGAGAAACAAGTTGATTTGTGTTAATTTGATGCAGAAAGTGCGACAACAGTTAGTAATTAATATTAATGAACAATTAACAGACTGCAAATCGCATTATGTCAATTTTCTTTTGTTTTAAAGCATATTTGATTTTAAATGTTATTGGTAGTAGTTGTTTTTTCTCCCATATTTTACCCAGTAAATAACCATTTTTTTAAACTATAGATTGTGCATTGGAATGTTAATCCTTAAAGACATATTTTTGGTTTAAACTGTGTGGTAAAAATTCTCTTTATGACCTTTGAGGTTAAACTAACATCAATTTTGGGTTCACATGTAGGGACAATTGCGATATTTAACAGCCACCTTTTGCAAACTCGTGCAGAATAATAAACAAAAATATCTTCAAAACATTACGTAATAAAACCTGAAATTCATTATGCAAGAAACACTGATAGAATATAATTATGGTACACAACATTGACAAAATGTAGCAATGTCATACTGTTAATAAGAGTGTGTTTTCTAGGACAAAATGAGAAAAACAATCTAACCACAAAAATTGCGCATAAAAAAGTTCCGAGTGAGATATGTTTTTAGTGGTTTAGACTGTGGATAAATATTGATGGCTACAAGAGACAGCAGTACCATGTTTAGTCTCCTTTGGTCTTCAAAATGAACCATGTGAGTTCAAAGTTTTTGAATTTAGGAATAGCCACCTTAAGGAAAATAATGCACAATTCAACACTTAATCAAAATGGAAAATTATTTCAAAAACATAACTTCTGTGAATGATGGCTCAGTAGCATTTTTGACAATCATAGAAATTGAAAGGAAGTTAGAATGATTTTACTTAACCTGTGATAAAATAGTTAGTACACAATTAGATACATGTACTATTAGACACTGATTCCATTGTTTTCTTTTGTTAGTTTGGTTATTTTTAGCCTGTGAACACTGACGTATTTCCGGCTGCCACTTGTCTCTAATTACCAACTTAGAGACCACATGTAAATATCAATATTACTAACAGTAAATTCAGTCTGTAATTCTCTAAAATAGAGTGATTTTATCTAACTGCCCTTTAAAACAACATCTCACAATTGCAGAGTAGTCCAAAATAGCCTTGAAACCAAATATTTACCTAAATCACCAAGGAATCTCTCTTGTTTTGATTTCTACACACAAGGTCACATAATTTTATTTTAGTTTTGAAGCTTACTCATAGTGTCAAATATTTTGCTCTAAAAGTCATGAAAAACAAATTTGCATGAGCTCTGTTCTGGACAGCCTTGGGTAACATTTCATTCTTGTGAAAATGTTAAAGATTATAGTGCATTTTCGACTGATGCAATGGCAGCCATATTGGAGTCCCAAACCAATCCTACGGGAGCTGAACTCTTTTCTTATGTGAACACTTTCTTTTGTTCCAATAAATTTGCATGGCTGCTGGCCACGTGAGTGAAAACGCTCTATAGACCATGGCTAAAATGTTCTGTCTTCATTTTACAGTCAATAAATTCAACCTACATTACTGAGACTTGTTGTCAACGTTAATATCCCAGGTGCTGGTGCTCCTTTACTTTCAATAAACGCTGACAACTCGTCACTATGAATAATTAAAAAACATCAATCAGTAAAGATATTAAAGACTCTACATAAACACAGCTGCATACAGTTCACATAATGTCTCAATATTTTAAGTTTTTTCTTTTCTGCAATGCCCATGTTGTGATTCAATTTTACCCTTGGTACAATTTGATATTTTCTTTTCTCATATCTATCAACATGCACCAGAACAAAGGAAACCACCACATTGTACTGAGGGAAAAACTGAATCACAACCTACAAATGTGCGTACATCTGTATCTGGGTGTTTAGCTGCCAAGTCAATTGGCCTGTCGCTTGCTAACCCCCAACAAGTAGATGAGCTTGGACCTGACAAGTTGATTAACCCCCAATTAAATCTCGCCTTTAGTTGATTATTATTCTGTCTCTTGCTGAACCAGAAAGCTTTGACAGCTGAGTCAATTATACCTTTGCTTAAAAGCCTATTTGTAATTAGCATTACAACATGGTGAGGTTTATCACACAAGGAGTGTAGTACACAGAGGAATGAAGTTTACCTGGTTTCCATTCTTGTCACATTATAATCAAATGAAATCCCATTCTTCTATCACATGCACTTTTATAGTCACGTTTAGCTTCGCGGTACTAACCAACCCATTCCTCTATCAACACACACACTCGGCTTCAAATCAGCAGCCAGAAATGTGACGTGACTCCAGTTCCCTTTTGCAAACAACCAACCACATGGTGGTGGCCTCATAATTAGTGTGCTCAACTCGGTCCTGGTTCGAACCCTAATCGGAGACATTGTGTTGTGTTCTTGGACAACACACTTTACACTCACAGTGCCTCTCCCCATCCAGGTGTTTACATGGGTACTAGCGAATTTAATGCTGGGGGGTAACCCTGCAATAGACTAGCATCCCATCCAGGGGGTAGTAGAAATACTCCTAGTCACTTCATGCTACTGAAACCAGGATAACCTTCAGCCTGATGAGCCACTTGGCTCGTATGCAGACTTTAACTACCAACTTATGTGGGGGCTTTATCAACTTCCTGTTAGGGGCTAGCAAGTCTCTAGGCCTAATCAACTTAGGGGCTAAATGACTTACATGTACATGTACATTTAAAATATGGGGCAGGGAGCATGGCTTGCAATTCTAGCTAATAAATGCTGTTTGGAGAAAAAAAAATTTCTAGGGAATATTTACACAAACAAAATTACCAGGAATATATATTGAGCACATTACACACAATTTTGCAAAAGCTCAGGTCCTGGTCGCTCAAACATGCTAAATCCAATTTAGGCAAAGTCTGACTCAAGCCAAAGCTGGTCAGCAGCCTTTGAGGGAAGCCATGCTCTTTGGGGTCTCGAACAGCAGCTGTGTAAGAATGTGCAGAACTTTGCAACAAATGCCAATTGTGCTTGTGGCATGCTTTTGCTATTAATAATGCTATTCACCAGGAAAATCCATATCCTGTGTATAGAACAGTTTGTCTTACAGTCAAACACTTTTCCACTGGAAAGTGATAAAATTTACAGATCATACCATTTGGTCAGAGCAAACTTTACAAAGTTCTGTTTTATTGAGCTGAAGAGTGGGGAAGGATTTCAAGAAATTCCAGTCACCTGTACTTGGTCAACACCTCAACTGCTCTAGGGTGGTTTGCACAGTACATCATGTACAACTCCTTCATCTATCATTATTAAATGAAATCAAAAAGACAATACCGTCAATCCTCATTACCAAACACAACTAAAAAAATCATCATTAATGGCACTGCCAATCAACTATTAACGAACAAGATTGTACCTGAGGAGCAATCTGTAGATAGCTGGCTCCCATTCTTTGCTGAGGTAAAGGAAGGCTGTATTAAAGAAATTCAGTTAAAATTCAATTTAACAATTCAATTAAAAATTACTAGTAAATAATTTACTAATTAAAAGAATCATAACATTATGGTGCATGGTTTAAACTGAGAAATTGTCTAGAACAATGATCTGCACCACTTAAAAAGCTCTTTTTTTTGAATTTTTTTTTTGTCATACTAATCTGCACCTCTTTTGTTTTTAGGGCTTAGGACATTATTTGTGTTCTTTACCTATTGTTTCGTTTGGCCAATAATTATAAAGAACAGTGTGAATGGTGAAGGTCACCCCTAACGGCACATGATTATGTAGCATACATAAATTAACATAGCATACACACACGGTGCATAAATTGATATACAATGCAATTGACGCTTACTGGGAAATTGTTTCCATCAAACTTGAACTACCACAAAGATTGAGAAGTAACATCCGTTGTTACTTTTGAACTTATCAACCTTTTTTCTATTGTGACTTTCAGAGATGGTTCTAAATAACTTTCAGTGCATAAGATAATGGCACCCACACGGCACACCTGAAGTACGCTTTTAAGTGCAAAAAATAAACCACAATTATACTAATTCATCCTTCAATTTATACCCTTTGATAACATCAAAAAAATTAAAACTGGATAGTTGTGAGAATAAAGCATGTGTTAGACCCAGGAATAAAATAGTTGGACAGATTAAAACAAACTTCTACATGTACTTCTCAAACTCCTTAATAATTCATCGATTTTAAACAAAGGAAATCATGACCATGATGGTGCTTGGATATCAAAATTATCTTACTAAGCATGGATTTTTACGATTTTATTTATCCGTTTTCTCCTTCATTTTAGTTTTGATTGAGAAGATATATCAAACACTCAAGACAGTGTTTGACGATAATTTCCAAACACCCCGAAGTTTGTCAAAAATACTCCACTACGTGTCGTATTTTCAATTCTCTTCTCAGTGTTTGGAAATGCGGTCAAACACTGTCTTTCGTGTTTGATATATTACATGTACTTGTAAGCCACTGTGATTTCACTTACTGTGAGCACTCGTCCATGACATTAAAAAACATCTGCTGAAACTGTACAATCTCTTCAAAGTTTCCAGCGAGAACTTTCATGTCTTTCGCTGGTAATCTGTGGAACATCACATACAAACATTAGCTAAGGATCAACAACACAACAATAAGATGCAATGAAAAAGGTATGTATGCTCACTATTAACTACGTGTTCATGGTAGATATATACCACTAGAGGAGAAAAGTGGACGAGGATATGAAAGTTGAGATGTACTCTAGAAGCAGGAGGAGCTCAACATGCAGAACAAGACTACATTGCAGGGGTTTCATAAAGATGGCTTTTCAATAATTAAAAATAGCAAGACTGACAGTGCAGTCTTGACTTGTCACCAAAAATATAAGATGTGTTCATATTACAGTGATTTTCAATCATTTTCAAGAAGATGAGTGCATCTAGACCTCTCATCTAAACACACTTCTAAGTTAATAGATCTAACAACTGCAATATTTTCCTAGACATGTGTTATTTCCTGCTATGCTGACAACTTATAACTTGACCACACAAAATTTCACTTACAGGTTTAAGACATGAATACTTACACGTTTGATGCTTGCAGGGGTTTTAAATAATTTTGTAGTAGGGCCTGCGATATTACAAAAAAATAACTGTTAAATCTAAAGCTCAAAACATTCCTCCCTGGCCAGTGCACGTATATATCTGTTTCAGTGTTATTTAAACAAAAAATAGATGTATCTGTGCAAAAAAATATATATTCCGGTATGTAAAATTATGTGAATTAAAAATGTTTGACTTGTATATTTTCATTTTACGAATTAAAACATGTTCAATAAACCCGTACACTGTGGATTAAAGGAAGAGTATCTAGACTATAAATGAGGACTTACTTGCAGTTCACTAACATGGGCTCTCTCTGTATCCAATATATTTTGAACCACCTGTAGTTACAGTAAAACATCAAAAACTACTTCAAAAACAAGCCAAGAAAACAGGCAATCAACAAACCAGGCACTGGGGGAACAAACAATAGCCTAAGAACAGATCATTGGCCAGCTGACCAGATGAATATATATGCTACCCTACGTAACACAATGCAATGCAACGCTATGATATGAAACGATACGATAATAACTGAAAGTCTCAGTCCAGGGACTTTGGCTATGTACAGACACATTGTTGTTCTGGCAACAGTCCTGCAGAGAGAGGAAGATATTCAGCTCAAATGATGTTCTTCTTGCTTCAAACATTTCATAAGTTCAACCAGTGACAACCCGATGCTCATTACACCCCAAATACATGTACTTCCATGAAGTAATGACAATTTTTATTTTGCTGACTGGAGTCCTTGAGGAATTTTAAATTTGGTTGGACATGTATACATGTTATGTTCAATTTTTCATTGATTCCCAACAAACATATATATTAATTATTTTCTGTTTTAATTGTTCTCCCTAATTCATAGCACCTCTGATTCATCAAAACAACTTCACAGTAACAAAATACCACTCTCACCAGGTTATGATAGACTCTTGCACTTTCTCGTTTGCTTGATGATAATGAGGATGGCACGGGTGTAACTGGTGTTGTCGGTTCAGGACCTGTTCACAAATGAACGGTATTTTTTAGTACGTACACATACAGGTACATCCTAAAGCTGTTTTTAGTACATCACGTTTATACATGTACTTAAGGCAGAACAATACAAAAGGAGAGGTACACACTTGCTGATATTTCTTTGACATAGTTGCTGGGAAACCATCCAACTTTGCCATTTAAGGTTCCTTCCCACCATCCTCCATCCACCGCCTAAAGAGAAATATTGAAAACGAATCAACCAAACACTTACTCAACTATGGCTAATTTACATGTGCAGATATATTGGCCCCATTGGTTAAACACCTACCTTAGTGACTTCTAGGATGTCTCCTCTCTCAAAGCAAAGCTATCAAAAAAGAAAAGTAGGACAATATCACTTATAGCTCCATCAAACTTCCAAGAACATTCATCATCATCATCATCATCATCATCATCATCATCATCATCACCACCAGTCTCAATGCCATGCGACACATGAATAAGGCTGTACAGTACCAATCAGAAGAAACCTAACAGGGAACGCGTTTGCGAACGGGAACAGAACGGATACATAACAGGTACAAGAACGCGAACGGAACGGGTACAGAATGGATACAGAATGGATACAGAACGGATACCGAACGAATACCGAATGGAAATGGAACGGATACGGAACGGTTACAAATCACAAAAATGGAAAAAAGCGTTCTCCAGAGCACAAACTATAAGAGAACGCGTTCTTTAGAACACATGGTAGTAAGTTACGCTATCAGAGTGCTTACCAAGGATTTGGAAACGATGTAACTTTAAATACACGTGCATTCAATTTTTGTCCAGCGCGGCGATCTTGAGAAAATGACAGAACGAATCATCTTATTTCTTTTTTTATTTCTTTTTACATGCACTAAGCAAGCATCTTCCCTACATCTTCTTGTCCATTTCACGTTCATCGCGGCCATTTTGTTATCGTCAACAAGCTCAGCTTATGTCCAAATAAGGAAATGGATGGACAAGTTGAGAAAGGTTTCCTCGTGAAGAGAAACAAAACAAAACATTGATGTCTTGGTTGACCTTTATTATGGTGTTGTTCACCAACTTTGCAGAAGGATCGGCGAGGATAATGTTCAGTCTTAACTGAAAATTCACCTATGAAAATAACATCATAAAATGCTCGCTTCGGCTGTTTGTCAGTACTTTGCACCACTCGCGTCCACCAGCCAAGTTTCTGCCGCATTCGCCAAACAGCTTTCGGCGATACTTCAATGTTAAATCTCACTTAAAGTATTTGTGTAAATACAAGAGCTGAAAGTTCATCTTTTGCTTGCATTTTTTCATCCATGGCGTTGAAAGTGCTTGGCAAGCTGGTTTACTTCTTCCTTTCCTCGGGCAATCGCACATTACCGGTCACTTTGTATCTTTTCGGAGAAAGACTTACTATAAACTGGCCTTGAAGTTACATTATCATCTTCCCGTATATTTCGAGTAACTGGACTCATATTTTCACCACGAAAATTTAAGTTCACTGTCTGTATTCTCGCAAAAAGGCGACAGTTTTAACCCATTTTATGAAATGCAAATGAGTGTCGCTAATCTTGTAAACAAGTTTTCGGAAACCTCGTTCCTCTGAACGAGTTCCAAGAACGCTTACCAATGGAACGCTAATAGAACAGGAACAGAACAGCACAGAACGGACACAGAATGGGAACGGAACGGATACGGAACGGATACAGAACGGGAACGGGAATGCGTGTGGAACGGAAACAGAACGTGTTCAGTCAAGCGTTCGCTGTTAGGTTTCTTCTGATCGGTACTGTATGTCAGGACATTCAGGGATTTTGTTCTAACCAGGCTTTTAGCTAGATGGTTGTCCAGGCGTCCTGTGGATGGCCACTTTCTAAAGAAATGTCTTTTTTTTTTATTTTTAATATGTTGCCTTGTAAATTGCTCATTTGAGCAGGCACTATTATAGCACATTTTGGACAGCCACTTTCCAAATTCTGGCTAAAACCCTGATTCTAACTTGAAACCAATGCTCCCAGTTGGAGCTGGAGTTTTTGTAGGATACTTATGAAACCCTGCATCAGGGTTAAACACCAACCTATTAAAACATACTTTGGACGGGACAGATTCTTGCAAAATCAGGAATAATTACCAAACATCACAGAAATCAAGGACACCCCCAATATTTGAGTGATCAGAAATGCTTTCTCTTTCCCTCATTTTTCTGTGAGTAACCATGATGGTCAGTGGCATCAACATCTACATAGTTTGGAAACTCCATTGCTTGTACTGAGGGGAGTAGGATAGTGTACTGGCTAGTGTGCAGGACTTCAGGTCAAGTGACCTGACAAGGTACTAAAATTCTCAGAGTGTCTGTCTCCACCCAGGTATACAAACGGGTATCAGTGACTCTAATTCTGAGGGTACATGTAATCCTGATACGGCCAAGTAACCCTCCAGGGGGTGGGATAGCAGTTGCTTTGATATAAAACCCAATCTCAGCACACATCTTACACTACATGTAGGCTTGCATGCATGCAGACTTTACCTCAGCTTTAACCCATGGAAATTTGAGTTTCCCCTTGATGATAACATTACCTTTCCTAACCATAAAATTTATCATATTTAACCAACAAGGAAAGGGCATAATGGCTTAAAATGTTACAAGCCTACAGGTGGCACTCATACCTCATCTTCATCTCGTCCATTAAATGGAAAAGCAGCTTTAACAAGGTGGATACCACCTCCATAATCTGTCATTTCCTGAATCAAAGAACAAAAACAATATTATTAGACATGGTTTTCTTTGCCCTCGAGAATACATTTTTACCACTTTCCTTTGAAGATGGGACTTCAATGCTTATTGTCTTTTGACAGTCCTGAAATTCATATTAACAACTGGAGTACTTTAAGAGATTAATGTATTTGAGGACTCGTGAAAATTACTTTCGAGCTACATGTAGTGCATTGTATTTCGAGCTTGCTGGCAGCGCAAGCCCAAAACTTGGTTCTCTTTGCAACCTGCATTTGTGAGCAAAATTATACCTAGACCAACACCAAGGAAGCTAATTGGAAACTCCAATGTAGAGAGAGGTTTCAAACACCAAAGGTTTTCAAGGAAGGTATAAAGCTAAACTGGAATTTCCAAAAAGGTGCAGGATTAAAACCAACAAACCTTCAACAAAAGGGGTATTGGCAATTTTTGAATAACACACTCATACATATAGGTTACATAAGTTTCTATTTTACAGGTTCTCAAAATTCATATAACACAACGATAAAATCTTCTCCACTTACAAGATGTCTTGTGTCGTCAGCAGCAATGTCTTGCTCTGACTCGTGTGTTGTTTCTCTTGTTGTTACTTCATGGTGTTGAGTAAATTGCTTTCCCAAACCATATCCTGGATAGAACAAGAGAGGTTAGTTTAATGAAACACAATTAAAAAAAATGATTTTCTAGTTTACAGGGAGAAGGAGTTCTACCACTCTTCCTCAATGAGATGTTTAATCCTGCCCAAGCCAACCCTATGGAGCACTTGGTCAGGTTCCACATATGTTAACCTGGTGATGGATTAAAATACAGTTGTGGTATCCCATACACTGTTCATGAGGAGAAACCTGTAGTCATACGCCCAATTAAATTTCACACTAAAAAGATCAGTTTAACCACTGGTTGTACATGAAACCTCTATTAGGTAACCACACATATAATTTTCCAAGCTTCTTCCATTTCTTTTAACGCTAAGGCAACCACTTTGGTACTGATATTTTGTGCTTGATTTTTGAGAATGCTTTGTAAACAGCAATTAAACAGACTGAGATAAAATCCAAATTACCATAATCTTGAATTCAACTGAAAATTAAGTACCACTTTGTAGCTCACAAGTTCATATCACATTGCTGCATTTTACTAAATATTTGTGCATTTTTCCTCACAATTTTGCAATTCAAGAAAAATCGATACTTTTTCCCAGTAATTTTATTATGTTTGTCTATATCAGATCTCATGAGAGGAGCAATAGCCAAATAATTAGTTCACTGGACCATGGGATTGAGCTGTCCGGGTTCAAACCTGGCTGGCTCATTGTGTTGTGTCATGTTCTTGGGTAAGACACAGTTTAGTTTGCTCTCGAACCAGGAGAATAAATGGTACTCACCTGTTAAATTTAATTCTGACGGGAGGGGTAACCCCTAGATGAGTATCCCATCCAGGACCCGGAATTTATGCTATGGAAACTGGAGATATGAATCTGTTTAATGAGCTACTAGGTTTGAACACAGAATTTTATTTGGGTGTACCTACAGTTCTTATATTAGACCTCCCATTATCCCGCTTTTGATCATTGTATGTTACAAAGCATGATACAAATTAATAACTTATTAAATTGTTATTAATTATTAGCCACCCATAATTTTGTCAAGCCAAGTCATAAAATAGTCAAAACATCCACTTAAATATAATTACATGACATGTTGTAGGATTCTTGAGGTTCAGTTTTACCCATCTGGAATTCTCCTTTTTTCTTTTTTTTTTTTTGTAGGGTACAACATAGTATACACGTAGTATAATGGATATGAAACAAAGGGAAATACTAAACTGTAGCAAGGCTACATGTACATGTAAATATAGTGAACCACAACTTATACATCAAGGTCAAAACCAGGAAGCAGCTTTTATAGGCTTGACTCAGATGGTGCAACTTTTGTGCATATGCACGCATGACTTCTTTTGTGGTGCATGCACGAATTGCCTGCACCATCCCAAAAAAATCACATATCTACACACTTAGAATATTGTCAGTTGAAATATATATCATTGGTGGAGAAAATCATTGTCCTAGCTAGGGTTTAAAAAACATGTTTCAACATGCGAAATTATGTTTAGTGATGTACCATTATATTAGCAATAATTGTTGTACATAGCACTAAGTTTTTGCTGGCTTAAGTTGCAGGCTTGATTTACATGGGTATTATACCTGAAAACAAAATTTCCACATCACGTGTTTAAGGAGAGCGAACAAATCTCCAAATTCAGAACGGAAGAGATAATCTCCTTCGATATAATTAGTACACGTATCTACTTTAAATGATGAAGATTATGTAAGAGGAATTGGTACTGTACATGTATGTAAATTAAATCTAAAATAAACGATGTTAGTGGTAGCAGTGACTAAAGATATTTTGGTCCTCTGACAATTGTTCGCAGCAGAAGTCACATTTTAGCTAGAGTTGGCCAACTGGAGACCCTCCTGCACAATTTAAAGGTCAAGAACTGCAAGATGATCTTTGATGAACGAGAACTACGCCAGAACATATTATTGATAAAGTTTTCTGCTGAGCGTAGTTTATAAGCTTAAGATACAAAACTTACGTAGTTTGACAGACTTGATTCTCCGCAGCATAGAAGTCTTCTTCTTAGCGGACTTAGCCGCCACAGTTATCAATTTTGATTGACGAATAACATCAACAGAAAGCATTGAGGCTGCGATTGCTAAGAGCTTGAAGCTATCGAAAATGAAATACTGATGAAGAGTTTTCGGCGCGTTCAGCTTTAAGCTGAAGTTGAGTTTCGTTTCATAGCAGTGAAAAAATAAAATAATGTACGTGAAATTCAAACCTTTGTAGTATTAAAAGACAAAGAGTCATTACCAAATACGGCGTGCACTTCAGGATTCACAACACTTCCTCTTTGAAAAGATTCGTCATGAGAATGTCATGGAATGATTTTTAGCGCTCACGAATAACAACGTGACTGCATTGTGATCACACAAAGCCCTTCTCATGACGGAATTTTAAAACAAATCAACTTACAGAATGATAAAATAAATTGACTATCAATCGCGATCAGTATTTTCTTTCCTCTTGTTGAATCGTGATATGTAAGCCAATCGTTCGCAAGGGAACAAAAAACTCGGTTGTAAATAAAGTTCGTTTGAGCTTTCGAAAGTAGAATACGCTAAAGTGGCCGTGCTGGCTGAAAGCTTAACGAAGGACACTTGTGATTACCACTTCTGGACAGTTGAAAACAAGCGTTAGCACAATGGTCAACAATATTTGCCTACCTTCAAATCCCTGTTGATGAAGAGCTAGGTAATTTCGAGCGCAGCCACAACAAATCAAAATCAATTCAAAACACATAAAGCGAACTTTATCGTTCTGGATACCAAAGCATTAAACCGGAACTTGCCTCAATAAACACAGTTTGACCACGTAATTGTACTGTAGCATTTAGTTTCGACTGAATTTTTTTACTTCCCTGTCACTCGACCTATCGCTTTGTTCGCTCCAAGTTACACATGACAATCAATCAATGAAGTTGACAGAATTTTCCCCGTTGAGCAAAAAGCCCATTCTAAAGCTCAATTTACAGAATATGGAAAATTCACTTACCAGTAGCAACATTTTCTAGACAGTCGAGAGTTCGCAACAGACGGGTAAAGCCTTCTTCGGTGTCAAAGTCGCTCGGAGAGAAAACCTACACACAGCAAAACATGGCGCACACTATTAGATCGTGTTGAGCGTGCTCAGATGGGGCATGAAATTTTAATGTCGCAACGCCGATGTTTATTTTATGATAATCATAATGTACGAAAATTATTCATGTTCGCCATCAAACCTCTTCGTCCCCTAGCTGCAGTTCTTGACAGGCGCTCGCAAAAGCCTTGAAGTTCTCCAAGCGATCCTCTACTGAAATCGGCCCTTGGTGAATCTGTGAAAGAACGACCAGCGGACAGATATACAAAATGCTAATTTACATGACAAAATGCCGAAACAGATCTCGTTGTGGCTGATAAACAAGTCACTCTCTTACCTTATTTATTGTACCTGGCTTCACTCGATTAACCAAACGGCAAAGAATCGAGCCGTCTTTTAAAATATTCTGGAGATAGCTGTCAAACTCGTCATCGGGCGTTATTTGCCGCTGCTCCAGTAGACCCAAAGCGACAAACCAGCTTTCTATCTGGCGCGGTTTGAGCCGCATTTTATACAAATTCAGCCGATCGGTGGTTCAAGACCCGCACTGTACAGCGCTAAACAAAATAAACTCTATCCCGCCGAGTGTTTGGGTATTTGAAATTCTTTGATCATTGGGTGGAACGACATACCTGGTTAATTCATCCCATTTAATATAGTACAGGAAACGGACAAAATAAATTACGCGCCAAGTCTGGACAGACAATTGATTGTTCGACTTTGAAATTTTTCCCGCGAAAATTTGATTCCACTGAAGCAAGCCAGCGTGTTAACATTTAAAAGAGAAGTAAATATAGCATACTTAAAGAAGACTTTAATTTTTCTATTTCCTCATTAAAGCAAATCAGGGATAATAGGGAATTTTCAAACCTAGCAGCTCTTACGCGCGGGAAGTACACTTCCTATAGTATTCTTCGGTAAACATGGAAATTGACCGAGGCACTCCCTTATTACGTGGGAGAGCTTTGTGCCGTTGATTTCAGATGTGCCGGTTCTCACAGCCACCAACCAAATAACGAAATCTGAGATCTCTTTAGTTTTCTAACAACTTATAATCAAAGCAGTGTAAAAACCTTGATCGAGGTTGTAATATTTTTGTCATCTCTATACGTTTCTAGCTTTGTGGGCACTGCGTAACAAATTCGCAGGAAATCGTGGCTTATCACACTCAGTTAACGATTGATCAAATCCATCATTATCATCGATAACAAATTGTAAAGCTTTTATTTGATCGTTACCAAGACCTGCAGATGTCAGCGTATCAGATCACACAGATACCGAAGAAATAATAAGCCAGTGATCATTTTCGGGGTTAGAGGAGGGGGAGGGGGGGCGGTGGGAGGGGGGGGGGGGCGGGGTGGGGTTCAAAGCAGATCTTGCCAAATTCATAAAAAGATCTTGTTTCTGGAAGCC
>Ga0126339_10001405_pt1 | contig 16260 bp, 3 predicted proteins | sample OrbTmetagenome_2_FD_92532 | JGI IMG/M metagenome (GOLD analysis project Ga0126339, IMG submission 92532) | Coral microbial communities from Petempiche,Puerto Morelos, Mexico - Orbicella T R C metagenome | ecosystem: Host-associated > Invertebrates > Cnidaria > Coral | place: Petempiche,Puerto... | reverse complement strand
ATATATATATATATATATATATATATATATATATATATATATATATATATATATATATATATATATATATATGAACATTAGTAAATTTTGTTATATAAGCCCGAGCTTCCTCTATATGCCAAACGTTCACTAGTTCAATGGGCAAAGCTGTTGGGCGCAATCCAATTTTTGTCAGAACTAATTATTGGAATAATTTGCACAAACATTAGTTTTGTTAAGGAAAACTTACCCTGAGTTTCAGCTTATATAAAAAACCACAAGTTCGTTCACCGAGATCAACGGTTGGTCATTGAGAATGGCAACCTTAAATTTAATTCTGAGTGCTTGTCGACGACACCGTCTAATCTTTCCTTGATATATTTTCGCTAGGTATTTGCATGACAGAGTTAAAATCTTCAGCGTCAGTATATAAAAAATGAAATACTAATGATTCATCAAAAGGCATTTATTTAGTGGGATCGCGGTTTTCCTTTAGCTCTTAATGGACTTAGAGTTATTACAAGTCAATTTAAAACAGGTATTATTTACCTTTAAAATGAAGTAAACGAGTGAAAAGAAAAAAGGAAAGTCACTTACCTTGGAAATATTCCTTTGAACTCTCGAGGAAAGTTAAAAAACAAGCTAGCATGATCTAAAAGAACAGTTAGCCGGAGTTAATGTAGTCCAAGACTTGATGAAAAACGGCAGATGTTTTTGTGAACTGGTAAAAACTGATCGACGGAGGAAACTGGGAGCATCCCTGATAATATATATGAAGATTAGTTTTTATAAACTCCTTGTAGAGCGCTTTCTGGACTGTACGCCGGCTTTTGCGGTTTTAAAATCGTGCTTTATCGCTCCATGCAATCTTAACGTCTTTTTACTCTTAAACATAGTCAGTCGGCTTGTTTTAGCTTTTGGCCGACCAATTACAATCGGATTACTTTTAATTTACCTTTCCAATATCTTTCCGAGATGAACTAAATGCTAACTGTTCATCTCTACCGCTTATGCGCGCTGATTATTTTAGACTTTCATGACATGACTTGACATTTACACTTACGCTCTTTACACTTACATGTCTGTCATGGGAGTAAAAATAAATATAAATATTTCCTTCAATGGCTAATTCGTGAAAGACGTTTCGAAAGTCCACTGAAAGATACTGGCGTAAAGTCTATATCAAATTGAAGAACACTTCGCACTTTTTGTTATGAAAACATGGTTTACTAGCCAGTTTACTTAAAGCCACACTTGTCATGGCAAAAGAGAGAATGAAAGAAAGAAACAACAAACAAGTTCTGTATTTTTTTTCGTTTTATTAAGTCAAAAGTATGCAGATCTTTGCTAGATAAGCTACTATTATACATTGTAACCCACAAACGAAGTCTTTAAGTAGAAACCAAACGGTTTTTGTACGTAATGAACGCTCATCACAAAATGAACGGTCTTCGGTTCTAAAATCATGGAAAGAGGAAGTTTTCTTGTAACGATGGCTGTTCCTTTACCCTTTCCTGTAATTCTCACTTTGTATTTTCGCTTGGCGCAGGCGTTGGCTATTTCAAACGTGACGCCTAGATTTTCGCGCTTTCTCGTGACTAACAACAAACACGATTCGTTCAAGTCTTTAACTTCGGAATTTGTACCAAAACTGTTGGCTCTAAACACGGTTTCTAACACGTCTGACCCGGTTTGTATCTCAAACCATCTCCAAGAATTTGTGTTGCTAATATTTCTCCCATGATTCTTTGAGTCACAAACGCACGATTCTACTTTGACACGTTTGTCTACGCATTTCTCGTACCTGCGATAAATACTAACCCTTCGGATACCAGTTATCCTTGAGAAGTTATTCCGCCCGTTAGCTGAAGTTCCCACCGGGTAACTCACTTGAACTTCAAATATCTCTTTTCCTGGTTCAACGACTAAGTCCATCGTTAGCAAATAGTTTTCTCCAACTTCCCTCCTGCGAATTTTTTCAAAACTGTGTCCAACTAACCTTTGGCACTTTCCAAACCCGCCTGTTATATTAGGAGTTGTAACGAAATTCATTTGAATATTGTTATTAAGATTCCCTAAAGCAAATTCAGCAAGAAAAATGAACTGTGGGTCATTATCCTTAAACATTTGTTCCCAGCCCTCGCACTTGCAAACGGCCGCAGCTTTGATTGATAAATCTGCGCATGTCCGATTAGGAGGTATCTCTGAGAATATTCCGTCGTCGAGATATGAGCCAGAAGCGGATCTTTCTGAATCTCCAATTGACATTATTGCATTATGAAGATCTAAAGTAGTTAGAAGGCGTCTTTGGTTTGTTACCATGGCGCCCATGCGTCTCACTCCAAGAATATTAGCGACTTTCTCTGGAACGATGGCAAAGAGAAGCGAATCATAAATTTCCCCTCGCCCTTCCATAGTCTTGAAAGAGTATGACGTCGTCTTGGGGCCGTGATCGGAAAATAAAATAGTTAACGTGTCTTCTTCGTGGGCAATGGAGTATAAGTACCCCGAGAGGGCGGCGTCAATTTGTTGTATTCGTGTGCCTGTCACCTCGTGTCCAGGGCTGAGATGAGTATAAGCGAAAACTGGCTGTCTTCGCCCAGAATCAATATAGCCTTGAAAAATACTCAACGAGTAGTCTAAGAAATGCTCGGAATAAACTTTCCCTCCATAGCAAATTCTCCGCGGTCGATTAAACTGATTGGTGACGTTGTACTGTTTGAATACCTCGCATGAGGAATGCGACAAGCCGAAGTCGTCGACGTTATAGTCATTGATAGTGTCCTGAAATCGTCCCCATCGCAATTCAAATTCCTCAAAGCTACGCGGCGTTTTATTTTGGAACACGTTGTTCGTGAATAAGGAACCCCATTCATCAAACCAGCAACTGTCCTCTTGTAGGAGGGTGTAGTAACCTTGATTTTTCAACTTTTTGTACAAAACTTCTATCTCGTAAGTTCCATTTGAATGCTCGACATAATTAAAATCGCTTTTGCCAGACATAAATGCTCGGATATTGTGGAACGTGAACGGCGCTGAACTTTGCAATAACTCAAAGTCTAACGCAGTCGCTTTGATAGACTCGTTGTAAACTATGTTTCTAAGAGTGCTGACCGTTTTAGGGAGCGAGCGATAAAAATGCGCGCGCGAAACGGAATCCAAAACCACAATGTTAAGATTAATAAGAATCTCCTCTTTCTTGTTTGGTAGAAACTCTGAGTTTTCTATCTCTAGCAACGGAGGGAAAGTCAGAATCTGTGAAACGTACTTTTTACGCCCAGTTTTGCACCTAAGAAAGCAAAAGTTGAACCTTCGTAGCGTGTTGACGATTATAAAGTGAGCGAGGAACCTTTCAAGCGCTTTGGAGTTGTTGAAGTTATATTCCTCTTTAGCTTTGTCCACTATGCCCTCCATTGGGTGAATTCCCGTAACGCTTACGGGATGTCCCTTGCAGGGTGATAAATCACAGTGAATCGTCAGTTCACTCTCGGGACTCGTCCTCCACGTTTCTTCTATGGTGCAAATTTCTTGGTTTTGTCCTTGGACACACTCTATAGTTTTCTTGTGAATTTCGTATTCCTTTGCAGCCTGTTTACAATCTTTTTCCGTTGGTTTGTGCAAAATGCAGGATACTCTCTTCTCCTCTTTCTGCTCTGCGCTCTGTGTAGAGTTCTTAAGTTTCCTTAGGCCCATATAAGGACAATCGGATCCTGTAGGGAACTCTCCTAAGCCATCCTGGTCTTCTTCGAACAGCAATTTAAACACACTACGCTGATTCTTGAGGCTTTTACTCTCCATTAACTGAGGATAGTTCGAATCATGATAGAGATCGCTGTTATTCCCTAGGTTAGAAAGTGGAGTGATTTCGTCGTTGAAGATTTTAATCGAAGGGCTTAAAATCTCTTTGACACCTGTTTCACTATAATCTTCTTTCGTTAAGGGATCACTCAGACCCTCATTAGTTCTTGTTTCATTCTCTGTCTTACGTGAAGTATTGCCAAATGTTGCATGCGCAAAGTCTCCACGTTTCTTTTCACTTGTTGTTTCTTCACCCTTTCCCCGATGATTTGACATGCTTACAATTAAGTTTTCAACATTGTCATCGTCAACAGGGCCAAGTTCCTCTTCAGAAGGAAATACAATCTCTTCTGCGGGGTCTAACTCTATTGAAGAAACAAAAATTAAGAAGCGTTGGTTTTCTATTTATCATGGTTTCGTGAAAGAGCTCTCGTTCTTTATTTTTCATCTTTTGACGGTAGGCGTCAGTGTTAATTAAAGTAATTCTTACAAACTGCACCTGTAAATTTATCAGTAATCTCTTCTTTACCTGCAGTTTGTTGTGTTGTGAAGACGTTTCTGTGAGTTTTCACTTCCTAGACTACAGTATAAAGCTAACTGCAAAATTGCGACCCGTTGAAGCTATGAATAAAGAAACAATTGTGCTCCTCAAAGTCGTGCAGTCTTTTCTGGTGTTAGCTGACCTGGCCATTGTCCTTGTCCACTAACCTTGCAAATGATGCCTTGAGCGATTTCGCGGGACAATTTTTGTAAAGTTGCCAGAAAACAAATTTCGAACACTCGAGAGATATATAAAAACGAAAAGGTGCAGTTTTTTCTGTGCTAAATAAAACGTTGAGCCAGCAAACAACAACTTTTCGTTATTTAGTCGCGACGAACGTTACACAGAGTAGTAAAGTCAATTACTAAGCTTTTTGGTGCACACTGATTGGTGAACTAAATTGGCGTAACCCGCGCCGGATGTGAATGCTGTAACAAGGAGTGCACATCAGCGATTTAAATCCATCACTAGCACCAATTGCAAGAAAGGATATCTTAGTGATACATTCCAGCCAACTAATTTCCCATGTTCTTTGTATAAAAGCAGAGAAAAAAGTCCTTGGAAATGAAAAACTCTCATTGCTGGTAACAAAACTACTCAAACAATTTTGCGAGAAAATCGTTCTGTCAACAATGCACCATTTCATGAAATATATGGTGCCGTGAATGATGCTTTGGATATCATCAACTTGACTTCACTGATAATTTAATAATAATAATATCTTATAATAATAGTCGTTTCTTTAATTACCTGTCATTGTGGCTCGCTCTAAGTCTGCTGCGAGCAAAGTGAAATCTTTCACGGGAATTCTCGTAGTCCAAACATAAATTCCAACTGCCGCGAGACTTACAAGGAGAATGAAAACCTGCCAGAAGATAAAGACAATATCATTAAGAGAAAAAAAAAAAAAACAAATGATTATCAAAAGGTGAACGCGAAAAAGACCGTCCACTCAGCTAACTTACTTTTGAGACAGTCAAGGTGGGTTGGTCTTTTGCATGGTCTGTCTGTCTGTCTGTCTGTCTGTCTGTCGTCTGTCTATCTGTCAGTTAGTCAGTCAGTCAGGCAATAAACCAATCAGTCAGCCTCGGCAGTCATTCTGTCTCAGTACGTAAGTCATTCGAGCAGTCAGGAAGCCAAGAAAGGTTGCAGGCAATTAAAATAATTTTCGGTTTCCAAAACAACAAAATTTTGAAATAGATCTCAATAACCAGATGTTTGAAACCGGTTTCCATATACTCGGCATTAGTTTCTCGATTTTCATTTATATATTTTATGTACCGAACTTTCGCAGCAACAAAAAACAAGGCAATGTTAAAAAAAAACAACACCGCACAGTCTTTTTGAAAATGGCAAACATATTTCGGATGTGTCTCTATCCACCGTGGGTTGCTTTGTATAAGTTAAATTTGAATATGGTACTTATGAGCTAACAAAGTGCGATGGAAAGAAGCAGCAATTAAAGTGGCAGCTAAACAGTACATAAAGAGTAAAGGAATGCAAATATAAAAGGAAATAAATATTCCCGTGGATATGCGCAGGCTATTATGGTAGGGATAAATTAAGATGTTTTTGTTATATATTTAAGGAAGGCTGTTCCCAAAGGATGCCGCATGGCTCCCTTGCTATTGATCTTTAACTAGAAGTGTGTGGAGGCCGAGTCAATGATCTTAAAACACTCATCCGAGGAAAGAATATTACAGTTTTCGGAAGGCGGCCAAAGGTATATATAAATATGTGATATTTTGTCCTGGGAAAGAAATTCTCTAAGCCGTGTCTCAAGTGTCTGTTGGTCTCAATAACAAAGCAAGCACGGGAAAATGTGTTAACTACACATGGACGGAGTCCTCTAGGGATGGTATCGTTGACTCAAAAAAAAAAAAACAAAAAAACAAACGTCCTATTTATAGGTGGGGTAAAAACTAGCTTAATTTCTTAGTCGATACAAATTCTTTGGTTTAGCCGGATTCAACTTGTTTTGAGCCGTGGTAGAGGAAGTACCAACACACGATATTTGAAAATATGGACGATAATCATCAGTACGATTTGAGAGAAAGTAGCAGTTGATTGTTAAGATGTCTTTCTTAACATCATTTTCTACTACGACATATTCCTACCCAGTGTGATGGTGAGTATGCTAATGGCCTTGTGAAATCTCGCCCAAATTGTCGAGAACTTTGTGATTTTAAGCTTCAAGACCGTACTTGGCTGTTGATCCATAACGTCGCTGTGCTTCTTATGGACCAAGATTAACAGACAGACGGGTGGCTTCTGTAGCGGCAGGCAAACTTACAAAATACTAACTTTTCAATTATATCATGTTACTTTGGATTAATTGCACTTATTTTAAACTCGTGAATTCATTGACCGACGCACAGTGAAATTATATTCTCATTATAATCATTGCAGTGATTTACCCGCGCATTCTCAGCTCCGGCATTCACCCGCTTGTTCGCTGTGCGTTCAATTATTGGGCTTAATTCCAACAGATGTTAACGTCATTTCAGTTTTGTATGTCACAAGGCTCTGAAATGGGGCAACAAACACGCCAAGCCAAACAGATTCATTGCCCAAAACTAATTACAAATTGAAAACATCTCACAAAGACGCACCTACCTTTTTGCTCCGTAAAATAAGTACAGACATCTCGAGCGTAAGTTGGACCCACCGACAATACGTTCTTCTCTCCGAATTAAATTGCTAACTACATTTTGCCTTCGTTATTTTGACACAGTCTACAGAACTTCAGGAGAAAGTTTGAACCAAACAAACAAGGCTTTGCCAGGATCTTTTCAAAACTCTGAAATGGATGTTGTTATGATTTGATTAATTTTACACCTGTAACACCCGGCTGTAGGATTCGCTAGCTTCTCATTGTAAAAGACGGGTTTGTAGCGGGTACCATCAGGAGAGTCAGTTCTTGCCCCATCAGTTAAATGGAACTGTTGGTCATTCCTCGTAATTAATAATTTATAAATGCACGTGGTTTGCTTTATGTGAATTGGCCATTTCCGAATTCGCCTTTAGCCTCTGTCTCAAAGCGAGTCTTGGTGCCCATCTTTCCATATGAGATTTAATTCACGTGCAAATTAAACTCATTTTCATTTGAATGGTTGTGCACCAGGCTTCGCTTTGATAGAGATGCTTAGGGCAACTCGGAAATGGACTATTCATTGTGGCCGTGAGTCGACCATCACGTTCGTTATGTTTTCGGTGACATTTAGTAGGATCTCTGCCTTCTTCATGTTACTCAACGTCAAGATTCCTTAAGATCAAGACGAGCCAAGAGAGATTGAGGGGCCACAGGGAGCGGATGAGTCTTACGTGATTATATAACCAGCTAAATTTACTGTTTAATAAGCTAAATTTTCCGTGTACAGCGCAAAATCGTTCTTGTTGATGCAAATCATTGTACGTGACAAACACCTTGTTTCGTTACGAAACTGTTGAAATTTATCCACAGAACCAACCGAATGAAAGTCATTGCCTTTCGGACCAGGGAAGTGAAGCAAATTGAACGAAGCACCGATTGCCGAGGGTGCTGTTTTTAAGTTACCAATAGTTGTACTAGTGAAATTATACCGTTTTCGGCGATGATATCTCTTGGCTCGCCCTAACTCTTGTCCATTTTAAGATGCCATTTCTATAATTGACCGTCGTAAAACCAAAACCAAAGTTATCACTCTGACCGAAAAAAAAAAAAGAAAAAAGAAAGAAAAAAGGACATACAATAAAAAAAAAGGACATACAATACATCTAACTGGCCCAAAGCGCGGGAAAACGTGTGCAAACGAGTCACTATTGGTTTTGGTTTTACTTCTGATTGGATGAGATAGTGGTGCCCGCGAGTTTTGTAAGGAAATCCGGTCAAGCTTAGCAGTGCGAAACCTAGCTAAGCTAATACGGATTTCCTTCAACATTCAAGTGAAGACCGCTCAGTATATTGTTAAGGCTACTTTGTTTAATTTGTTAAAAATTGAGAACAACTTATCATTAAATGAAAGAGCGAGCTAAACAGAATTATCGATCGTTCCAATCGCGAACGTCGTTGGGAAAATGCCCTGTTGGAATGCAAATCAACCCAATCCGATTGGGATTCAAATGACGTGGGAACTTCCACTGAAACCTGACCACCAACAAAATTGTCAAAGAGTTAACTTGATCAAGTCTTGACCATTTTGAACGCTATTTTTGGTTTCCAGTTTATAACACCGCGTGGCTGATACGCGCTTAGTAAGAACCGGTACGTTCCTGGTGCAAGATGAACAATCATGGGAAGGCGTACTGTTATGAAAGCGAGGTCCTCACCGCGTTTGATCATGTCCACTTTCATTACGAAGGTCTTGTCTATACAAATGTTTGAAGCTTCAAAGGCTAAGGTTTGATTGGAATGCATCCTTGTTATTAGCAGTAGGCATTTGTCACGCCTGTCAAGAACTTGAATTATTGGTCGAGAACCAAAATGCTTGGAGTGGTGTGCCATTTTTAAAATGTTTTCGTTGTATTTCCCATCTGCAGCTAGAAAATCCCTTCTCTTTCGTGTATTATTCTGTAATTCGTGAACGTCGCTCAAGCATTCAAAAAGGACACTGCTCTCCGTAAGGGTAATAAAGCCTTGAGAGTGGTCGGCTCTTCGAAAGCGAATTGTCTTTATCGAATCCTCCTTGGCTTGAGACGTAGAAAGTGTTTCACGAGCCTCTGACAGAAAATGCTTGGGAAGTTGAACGTGAGTTTCAAACACTTGTCTTCCCGGATGCACAATTAAGTCCAGGGAAAGAACGAATGGAGCAGATTTCTTGCTGTGATAAATCTTTTCAAAAGCGTAGCCTACGAGCCTTTGGCATCTATCATTTCTTTTATTCGATGATCTCAACGTTTTCGTAGAATCTTGAAGTTTGTTGTTAAGTTCCCCCAATGCAAACTCAGCGACCCAATCGAATCTTGGGTCATTATCCGGAAACCATGTTTCCCATCCGCGGCACTTACAAAGGGCACCAACGTCGACACCAATGTCTTTGCATGTTCGATTTTCAGGTATTTCTGCTAACAAACCTCGATCGGCTTGGCTCGCCAAATGCCTTTGCTCCAGATTTGCCATCGAAACAAGAGTATTGTGAAGATCATTTGGAGATATAAGTCGCTGCTGGTTTTTCACCAAAGCTTCCATCTGAAGTTTTCCAAATTTTAGGGCTACGCCTTTAGGAATAATCATAAAGAGAACTGGGTCGTAAATTTCGTATCTTCCTTCAACAGAATCCAGAGAAAACTTTGTTGTGGTTGGACCATGGTCTGACGTTACAATAGTCACTGAGTTTTCTTCGTGTGCCATGTTGCTTAAAAATGTCGATAGCTGTTTGTCGATCTGTTTAATTCCAGCTCCTAACTTGTCTCTGGACAATGTTAGATAAGTGTAGAAGAAATACGGTGTCTTAGCCTTGGAAAATCGTTTGGCTTGCCGAGTTTTTTCAAGCTGATCGAATATAAAATTGAAAAAATAACGGCCATTGAAACAAGAAGCTTTCGAACGATTGCCATCCAGTTGGTTAGGAACACTGTACTTTGTTTTCGCTTCGCAGGCCAAGTATGTCATGCCAGTGTCACCAATATGTTTCATTGTCATATTTTGAACATACTTCCATTGTTTTCTAAATTTTTCTCTCGCTCCTTCTGTTTCCATCTTTGATTGGAGTTCAGTAGTAATTGCGTCCTTATCGTACCAGCATTGATCCGTTTGAAGAATATTATGGTATCCCAGCTTTTTTAATTCGGCGAACAAAGTTGAAATCCCTGAATTTTGAGTGGGCGTTTCCCCGTTTTTTCCTGATAAATGGATTCGTAGATCTAGCGCCATCGCCGGCCCGAAACTCTGGAGAAATTCAAAATCTAAGGAAGATGCCTTAATTGAATTGTCGTAAACAACGTTTCGAATGGTGGCAACAGTCTCAGGCAGTGACCGATAAAAATGAGCACGAGAAACGGAGTTCAGAACCACGACATTTATGTCTAAGTTTACTGGCTTTGGACCATGAGAATTGGTAACTCCAAGAACTGGGGGGAAACTTAACACAGTTCTGATAAGCTGAGAGGTATTATTCCGGACACACTGGACAAGACAGAAATTGAACCCGTTTTGAGAATTCCGGATGATTACTGAAGGAAGTTTGCCTTCGATTTCTGTTTTGGAAGTAAATTTTTGCCACTCCCCTTGCTCTTCAAGTTGTCCAGTTTCGGGGTCTAAGTTTACCACATAAACGGGATTTCCACATCTACCAATGTCACAGCGAACCTTTACTTGGGCATTTATATTTGAGCGATATTTGTCAGTTATTGTACACAGATCTTTCTCCGTTGGCTCCTCACATCTCAAAGCTGGACTTTCCACCTCATAATCTCTCGTCGCTTTTTGACATTCTTCCACAGAGGGCTGGCGACGATCGCAGTATTTGTTTTTTGGAAGGCTGTTTTTAAGTCTAATGTAAGGCGCTTTTCTTAATCCTGAATAAGGACAAATTGTATCTACTGGAAAATACTCATCGTTGCTTGTATTGTCAACCAATTTTTCTACTTCTTTCAAGTTGTACCGTATAATACGTGCTAGTTTGATGGCCTCTAAAATCGTTTTGGTGCCCAGCTCAGTGCTAACATCGCTCGCCCCTGATTTTCTCACTACGGCTTCGAGCATACTTTTCTTGTTATGAACTTGTTGAGGTGGAACACCTCCGTGGAGCATACCACGATGACGTGATATCATCTTAGCGACTGTATCGTGGTCTTTTTCTTTTGCAATCAGTCCTCTTACGCCTTCCATATCTGCAGCAAATGCGATACCAGCCCTCTTGTGCTGGCCATCTTCCAATGTTGACGCTTGTACAGAAGTAAGAAAAATCTGTTTCACTCTGCCTTCGTACCGTGCCATCTCTGAAAATAAACGAGAACATTGCTGTGCTTCAGAAATATACAAAATAAATCATGCAATGCAATTCATTTTACATGAGCACGCAACTTTATATAAAATTAATCTTTTTTTATTCAACATGATAGTCGTATCTCCAGTCTTCGATCAACATTCAACAGTGCTAATTTGATAATGTTACACACAGGTATTGTTATTGTTAAGATGATTGATATCAAGTGTTTTCTTTAGGATTTCCTATAAACTTAGTACAATAGCAGGACGCTTACTTCTTTTATTGGTCATAAATTTGAATGACATTCCAATGTGATACACTATAGGGGTTCTTATATAGGCATACCTTGAGCTACTCTCTTGTAAGCTCCAAGTCAACGCCGACACGAACGCCTGTCTTATCAGTCTTGTCTATACCATCAGTCAATGTTTTGTTGGAATCATTGTATGTCCTCGCAATGGTTTCAGAGGGGGGTCTTTTTGGAACGCTCTTTAAAGAGACCATATGTACCCAATGGGGAGCTCTTATTGAAAGGAGGTGGCTTAATCGAATCATTAAGGCAAATGTCTTCTTCAGCTCTCACACCCGAGCGGAAAGCAAGACAGATAGAAAGAAAAAAAATAGGAAATAAAGAATACCTTCGGAGTCCTCGATGAGACTGAGGTAGAAGAATGTTCCCACGTAAACGCACGAGCCAAAGAGAGTCAGCATTACAAAGACCATTCCCCTCTTCATTTTGAAAAGCCCCATTCCTCTTGTTGTTTTGAGTTGTGAGAGCTGATATTGCCAGCAACGGTATCTTCAAGCCAACTACAATCATATCACCTACTCTCACGGTTTGAAAACTGCATACTGCCTAACGTGAAAAGATCTGTGAAAAAAATAATAACAAATAAGATAGTAATAACAACAATAATAAAGTTGGTCATGTGCGCATGTAATCATCTGGGTGAGGGTGCGATAAGTTCTGAAAAGGATTTCATTTCTTATTTAGAAGAGAAGCATACTGGCTTAACTTGTGAGACTGTTCACTGAAGTTCACGATGAAGAGTTTTTCAAATAACTTGTTTAACTCTTTCCCTAGACGTACATGTAGTTCTAGGGGGTAAGCCTCGCCGTAAGTCTAGTAATATTGTAATTGCTGTCCAGCTTAATAATCCATTTCAGTTAGCTTGCTGCGGAAAGCGCTCGGATGATGAACCATTGACTTTACTCAGACGTTTTCCGTCTATATTGCTTGTCATCTCTAAGTTTTGATTGTGACTCAACAACACTTTGATTGAACGTTTCGTTCTGGAATTGCCTTGATCTATCGGCTTCGGCGAGTGTTGCACCTCTAAAAGCTAACTTAGAAATTCGGCATCAAACCGACACAAATATATGATTTTTTTAGCGCTTGGAAACTTTGTATTACCCATCGTCACTAATTAGGTATATTTTAATTTGCAGCTTTCTATGTGTGCTGTTGTTCAGGTAACAAGACAAACTGACCAAAATCTAAAAAACGGAAGAATATAGAAAAAAAAACAAACAAATAGTTTGAGGCTATGTGAACTTCAAAGCATCGAAAAGCAATTGAGCTCAGTAGATCCATCTCCGACGTCACAGACGTCGTAAGACAGACAAACTAGTGACCATTAGTAACAATCTGAGTGACACCGGGTTCGAAAATGTTTACATTTTACTTTGAAAACGTCAAGTTCAAACTTCAGTACATACAGAACTGAAAGTCTTTTAAGGGTCATCAAAATGTAAATCAAAGCGAACAAAAAGCTAAATGATTTTTGCATTTAAAGAATTTAAATTCAAGATATTTAAATGTCATGAAGTTATAGACATCCCTTTTAATCAACAGGAGCATAGTCTAATAGTTAAAAAAAGACCTTGCAATCATTGAAAAGTGCTCTGATCAACTTTCAATACGCTGTACAGCTCTTAGAATGACGTGGACTGGAAGCAATTAAAATCGGTTCATATACGAAAAGCGTTGTCCAATAAAACTTAGTTTTATTAACGATGTAGTTTCGAGTTATGATAAAAGTTCTGAGGCAGGAAATTCAATACGATCTTCTTGTTCAAGTTCTGAATAATGCTTCGACGTTTGATTTAATTTTCCTGTTCAACGACTTTTTCACGCAATACATTCGGAACACAAATTGATACATGTTTTTTTAATATTTGTTTTTTGCCACTTGCTTCATCACGAATCTCGAGTGGTTATTTATCGATGGGCTAAATTGAAAATAAAAAATTAAAAAAAAAAAAAAAAAGGAAAAAGAAAGTATCTTCAAATAAAGGATTTGGAGGAGCTTTCGTTGCTTGCCAAATTTATCAAGATAGTCAAATTGAAGGAGCTTGAAGGGTGATCGTAAAACAGGGTTCTATTGAAGCTACCAATAATCTTATAACTGTAATTTCGTCAATCAGAGGGAGGTTCAAAGTCCATTCTTCGATTATGCAATGATTCAGGCTAATGTTTGACATATTTTGTTTCCATGTTCCATATTAATTTTCTCAGTAGCATTATGTAATGCCGAGACGGTAGTGAGGTGCCGGAACTATTCCAAGGCAGAATCTAGAGAACGTTTTAGAGATTAATGATGAGCTACAGTTAGCGACTAATCCTGGGAAGACATTCGCGACTCCCTTTACCAGAGCTGACTTTCCACGGTCTACAGCAAAATCGAGTCACTATCCTTTGCATAGTCGGTCGGACAATAAGCTCAGTGTATAGGCTATGGAAAATCGGTAAAAAAGACTAAACATTTGTTTGGTACTATACCAGTCGACAATTGAATGTTTAAAACCAACTAACTTTCAAGGCTATCACTCTTATTTAATGAATGGACATCGAGCAGAACTCACTTACCTTTCAATTCAATTCAAACAACTTGTTGCTGTCACTTGTTTTTTAAACTGACTCAGTGTTCCGTTGTTGCGCCCGAACTATTTTGTGGCCTTGAAGAAGCTAAGCTTTAATAGACGAAGAATGCAGTCAAAAACCTCGGTGTCACTATTGACTGGTTATTCAGATTTGTTGTTACAATATGCTAGTAGCAACGTAGGCTCGAATCAATTATCAGTAAGTCCCTGATTTCAAAAATAAATACTCTATTGATCAAATAGTGTGCTTTGATGCCCGAACTGCTGATTTGCATATTGTAATGAAACAGGCGCGCATAATAAAAGTCCCATGTCTAAACAAACATAAACCGTGGCTGCCACGGAAAATAGCGCTGGAATTTAAGTTTAATAAATAGAAAGTAGGGTGCCTGAGTGTTTGTGTGATTAAGCGATCTTGAGTTATTTTAAAGTGGGTAGCATGGTCGAGAGCCTTTTAAAATTTTTTCAGGTTCTCTTTTGTGTTTGTCTGAGATGTCACTGAACATCAGACATTTGGCATTGAGAGTTGTTTGCTCATGCCTAACAGTGAAACCGCGTCATAACCTTTTTGTGACGCTTTTTGTCAGGCCATATTTACCTGCACTTGCGAAATATGCGCCTTGTCAGTACTCGCGTACGTTCGCATTTTGCGCGCATTTTAAGAATACCACTAGGTTGCTTAGCAGTTCTTAAACAAAATGTAATAAATGTTGACATCAGGCAAGACTGCGCGGCTTCACATTATTGACAGGGTTTATGAAGTACCGACAAAAGCCGATCAAAGGATCATGAAATGATGATCAACATGCCGGATCTTCGTGCTGTTCACGTGTCTGGCTGGTCTTGAACCCATGACTCTGCAGTTCGCCATTAAAAAAAAAGAAAAGAAAAGAAAAAAAAAAATAAATAAATAAAAATAAAAGCACCAGAGCACGCACACGCGACTGCTTATGACCTCTACAGGAATTGAATGAAAATACGGAGTGTGAAGAGAAAAAGTAGCTAAAAGTCGTCCTCCAATTTGTAATTGCAAATTAATTACATACTTATGTTTATCAAAGAGAACAGCGTTGATTTAGGGAATGTCTGATGACTATCTCGACCACTGGTCCACTGGTTGACGAACTAGCAAACAACATCCAGGCAAAATTAAACAACCAGGCCGATCTTTTCCAACGCCACCGCCTTGGTCCTAAACTAGTAACCTGGTCGTTTCTGATTGTCAGGTTGCTCTTAAAAGTGGGTTTATATGACGCCGTTTTTCTCTAGAGCCCAGATGTTCACGATTCCTAGGGGAGGGGGTACTTTGCACAGTTCTATGCGGGAAGCCTCCTCCCTCCTCCGAGGTCCAACTCCTTACCCTTTTGTATACCATTTTGACAGAAAAGATATCTCTTTCGTATACCTTTAATTGAAAAGAAAAGGCATCCCTTTCGCATACTTTCACAACTGGCCCATATGACGGAAAATCGCCGAAAAAGGAAGTCTTCTTGTCATTTTCATGTAGTGCCTAGTTAATGAAATGATACAGCCCTTTAAAGTAACTGAATGGCAGATTTCCCTACCCTTTCACATACCTCAACGTACAAAATCCCCACTCTTTTAAATACATGTACCTTAACCTGAAAAAGGTACTCATTTCGACTGCAGCCTCCCCATATAGGCTATTATATGGAGTACCCCCACCCCCCCGGGCTCTGGCCACTCTGAGGCTTGCTCACCAAATGCCCTAGCTCCTACTTATTACCAAAGATATTTTGCTGGAGGCAGCCGGCTCACATATGTGGTTGAAATGTGAATAGCAGCAATCTTTACAGATCATTTACATTAAACGATAATCGACCATGTTTCATTTTCTTTACAAAAGGAATCCAACAAAAATATATAATACCTCATAATTAGCCTCCCTGATTTATAAAAACGACTACAGAACCACTCAGTTGCACAATCATGGAAACTCCGGGTAAAACTGTAACAGATTAAGCTCTAAAGCTGCGCCCGGTATTAAAATTACAGGAACGACAAATGGAGCAGTGATACTTCCCTTGTCACTGAATGATAATGAAAAAGTGCCTTTTTTTTTTTTTTTTTTTTTAAAAATTCTTTTTTTTTTTTTTTTTAAAAGACTTTTTTTTTTTTTTTGCCTTTTTT
>Ga0126339_10001404_pt1 | contig 16264 bp, 8 predicted proteins | sample OrbTmetagenome_2_FD_92532 | JGI IMG/M metagenome (GOLD analysis project Ga0126339, IMG submission 92532) | Coral microbial communities from Petempiche,Puerto Morelos, Mexico - Orbicella T R C metagenome | ecosystem: Host-associated > Invertebrates > Cnidaria > Coral | place: Petempiche,Puerto... | reverse complement strand
TTGTGGATGAAACCTCGATCTGTGACCATGCAAATGAAAGCTATTGAGCAGTTCTTTTATGTGGTACTGTTTATTATGCTGTACAAGGGAGTTCTAACTTCTAAGTTTGTGGATGAAACCTCGGTGTGTGACCATGTAAATGAAAGCTATTGAGCAGTTCTTTTATGTAGTACTGATAATTATAGTGTAGACGCGTTGGTACCACCTTTAAAGGCTCTGGATGAAACATTCGTTTGAAGTCAGTGACGCGAGGAAATTCATGTGTCAGTATGCTAGATTTTGCTGTTAAACTATTTTCCTAGTCTTTAAATGATACCCAATTTGTGACAATCCTTATCAGTCTTATCGTCTGCTGTTTATTACATTGTACAACGTCTACGTTTGTGGGCGAAACCATTGAAACGAGAGCATCGAGTTGTATGTTTAAATCTTTACACAGGTTTGAACTTGTACATCTTCGTAGTGAAAATATTAATATAGTGTACAAATTTCAGCTGCTTTTGAAAGAGAAATGGGCCACCCGCACTGACAAATCTGTATCGCACCCCAAAGGTTATGATAATGAGTACGGATTGTCCCATATCACACAGATATCACCCGATGATTAATTTAGTAAAACGAACATCTTTTATCAGATGTCGGCTAATGATTGCTTTGACGCGTATCTGAGAGATAACCATTGTTGGGTCAATTGCTATTCAAACTCTTTCAATGGAAATTAAATTCTCTGTGAAATTGTTTACTTAAAGGCACCTCCAATACAGCGAGCATTATCACGGCCTTTGTGCAAGAACTGTAGCGATCATATTGCATGTGTAGCAAAAACTGTACTTCAACAACGTGATTGTTAATCTGTCGCATTTCCACTTCTTCTTTAAGGTAACTAGGGCAGGTATAGGCTGATATTGGGTTTTCTCTCGAAAACCCTTTCGTTATAAAGAGGTATTAATTATTGATAAGATAAAATCTTGTAGTGAAATGGTTGCCCGTGTTGACAGCTTAATGGAAATGTCCAAAATCAATCAAGCTCTTTGCAAACAGCTCGCGTTGTTGCTCTCACGGACCGCATTTGACAGAACAAAAGAAACCTTTTCTGGCATGCTGTTTATGTACCGGGCACGACAACCAGAAATCTAAATTCGTCAAAGGGAAGATTCTTCGTGGTTAAAGAAGAACCTTATAACCCGGTATCAAATGATTAGCGGTTTAAACATTCACACTTTTGAAGTACTACATATTAATAAACTGCGTAAGGTACGTGCAAAGTTTAGAGCCTGAGAGTCGCTTTAATGGATATGAGTAAATGTAAGCAAAGCTTAAAAGGAAAATTGAGCCTTATCTGAAAGAGGGCCGACTAATCAAACACAGATGCGAAAGCAACACTCTTTCATGCCGCAAAACTGTTACTACTCCGAGGGACAAATGGTTCAGGGAAATTAATAACAGCTTCTAACTGCGACCAGATCTACTGAGCCATGCAATGCCTTTGAGGCTTTGTTTTCTAGCCATCAGAGCGAATTAGAATCAGCTTATGTAATCCGTGTACTCATCTGTTGCTAATAAAAGCTGACAAGAATATGTATTATGTGTAAATACACTTGAACTAAGTAAAATTCTCTGATCTCAAATCAATTTACCGAGAACTATGCCACATGATAAACACTCGTAATAACACCATACCGTAAAATCAAGCCATGGCTAAACAAGGCAGTGACCGGACCCAGAGTATCAAGCATCAAAGGCGCCCTAGTCCTCTTAAGCCCTACCTTGCATTTTCAATTGATAGTATTTTGGGAAGAAGAGACGAAGATAAAACCACGCTACATCCAACGCAGGCGCCTCCAGAAAAGGAGGCGCGTACGAGACGAGAAAGCGAAGAGCAGCCTAAGCGGCCACCTACAGAGGACAATATGGACTTGACGAAGTTTCGCCATCTACCTTGGTTGGCCTACACTCGTTATTCACCGCCTAAACTTCCAAGTGAGTATGTTGTTCTTTTGTTCATTTAAAGCTGACAAGGAGGGGCTGCAGCTGTGTCATGCTTGGGGTTTGACAATGTTTTTCATGAACCTTTTAAATGTGTTTGTGATTTGTGCGATTGCCGTTTGACTTTCGCCCTCGGCAATGACTACCTTATTTCAAATGCTACAATCTTTAAACCTAATTAACACAGTCCATTTGAAAAACAAAGCAGTGAATGTGGCTTATATTTTGATGTACGGTGAAAAGTCGACCCAACTAGCCTTAAGTCTGGTTTTAAAATATCTTTGGAATTGTAGAGAGTTGGCAAAACAAGGAAGGTAAATTTAAAAAATCGCACTCAAGTGAAGCCGCCACTTTTTCCGGGTTAAACAAAAACATCTATCAGATAATTAGCTGTGAAGAATACTCTAAGGCTTGCATCAGTTGATGTTCGTTTTAAAGTGTGTAATTTCACTTATCCACTAGAAATATGTTATCTGGTATAAGTTTTAAAATAAACACTCAGTGTTTTTACAAAATCCGCAACAAAACAACTACGAGCTCATTTTGTTTAGGGTCGAGAAGAAAGCTAAAGAACTGCAAACGGCGCTCAAGTGGAAGTCCTCGAGTACCCTTCTCCACTTCACAGCTGATGACCTTGGAGCAAAAATACACAGAAAACCACTATCTTTCTGGTTCACAGGTTACTGAACTTGCAAGCAGCTTAAATTTACCACATCAACGAATCAAGATATGGTTCCAAAATCGACGCGCAAGGGAGAAACGGAGTCAGGAAGAAAATTCCATGGGCACTGCAACAAAGGACTACCCGCATTTGCAGCAACAGGTTGGATTTAAGCACGCTACAACTTGCTGTGTTCCTTTCTCTCTGAGAACAAATTTGTCCATGAACTTTTGTGGCTTAGGCAACTACTCGCCCTACAAAATGTTCAGTACATTTGTTGACGTTGACGGTTACGGCTGTGGTACATTGGAATTCTGAGTAACTTTTTGGTCCAAGTCAACACAAGCCTTCAATGTTTTGAGGTTTTTTTTTTTTTATCAAAGCAGAATCATAACTGACAAACATTGAAACACCAGTTGTTAATCCAACCTATAGTTTATTATGTCTATTTCAACAGGGTTATATTGTGGTTGAAAGAGAAGAAACGGGATCCTTTTTAAGTTATAATATGAATCGGTTTTACCTAGACTTGAGTTTTTATACATGTATCGTGGTTCATTACTTTGTCAGAGCACCACCCTACTGGTTGATTGTATCTTAATTTTTGTGGTTGTTGCAGCAAATGTGATTATCGAAAAGATGTTTGGAAATCGCTAGTTAAGAGAATGCGCCGATTCAGCTATGATGTCTCGGCGCCAATACCTGAATCATTGACACTGTTAACTTAAGAAAACTACAAAATTGACAGACGGCTTCATGTGTGTGGTCTGTAAATTGCATTGTTAAACTTTGCATGTTCTTTTGTTATTGTCGTTGCTTTACTCCGAGGAGGTAACACCGTGTGTCTCCTTACTAAAAGAAAAATAGGCGTTTCTGTCTGTCTGCCTGTACTGTCAAAACAATCATGTTAAATTATGACGTGAAAAAAGCTTGCTTTGTCTGCATAAACCTAAAGTAAACTTCCAATCCAAGGGGTGAATGGTTTAGGCTTTAGGTCCGTTTGACGTCCGCCGTATATTTTTAATTTTTTTGTGATGCCATATGTTCGCATGAGTATGTCTTGAGTGAAAGGTAGCTGACAGCTCAAATCCTCATTCATTTAGTAAATGCAGGGGGTCAACTGCAGCTTAGGATCTTTTCACTGACTTAAACCTCCCACTGCACCATACCATTCAAGAACTTGACACTTTACATTCGAGAATGGCCAAGTTCAAAAGTGTAAAAAATTTCAAATTTTGTTTAGCACAACATTGAATAATAAACACCGCCAGATGAGAGTATCGAGCGTCAGCGCTTGTTTGAATGGTCACACACTTGGGTTTCATCCATTCCTTCAAAAGCTAGCGCCTCATTAATGCTTAGATTCTGTGTGTAAAGTGTTTCTTTTTCACGTTGTTGCCTGAAATAAATTTGTCAGTAATCCACGCTTTCTACCTTGACTGAAGTTGTGTGTTTGATTCATACTTAAGGCAAAGTAAAGTAATCAGTTTAGTACAAAAAAGTGTACTTGCTACACAGAAGATGCATTTTAGTTTAAAATATCTTTTGTTATGGTAATCTTGATGTCGATAGGGCACTCAGTCCGTGAGGAGAGAACAATAGAAAATAGCATAAGTGCTTTTTCATTATTGCTTGGTCTCCACCTAAAGAACCTGCACATAGTATAACGAGCGTTAACAAAGGCAGGCTCCGTCACGTGAAGGGAAATACCGTCGGCGTTTGAGGGCAATAGATTACTTGCAGAGCCATTTATCACACGACAAGATAACGAAGAATTTCAATTTGGCAGTTAGCCACTACTAATGATGTATTATTGCTGTGATAAACTTTTGATAAATGGCAATAATTACAGTTCTAATGGAAGGGATAAGACTGTTTGTTCAAGTGCTGTGCGGTACTTCTTTGACGTTTTTGTTTCTTTCGCCACACTATTAAGAAATGCCTTGATCAAGCGTAGTTTCGAAATATTAGATTAAATATTTTTTACATACCAAAGTAAAAACTACTTTCTGTCATTTATGCTTAGAAAAACCTGTGCATTTCACTCTCTTTCTGTTTTATCATATACCCTTTAACATGCTTCAAGGTTCTTTTCTTAATTAACGTTGTATTGAATTCTAATAGGACAAATACTCCAGAATTTTGCTCTTATAAAATGCCTTGATAAATTAAGCGTAGTTTTGAATTCTTAAATTAAATGTCCTTTACATACCGAAGTAAAAACTACTCTGTCGTTTATGCTTAGGAAACCTTTCCGTTTAAATTTCTGTCTGTTTTATCATACACCCCTTAACATGCATTAAGGTCCTTTTCTTAATTAACGTTGTTCTGAATTCTAATAGGACGAATAATCGAGAATTTTGCTTGGTTAGCATTATGGTCAAAAGCCAATTACAAACTGTTATGAATTTCATAAAATGTGTTGATGAATCCTTATTAGCAGTGACTTTCCACTCTCGCGGTATAACTCTTTAGACTATGTTATCTTTGATAAAACCTTCTACCCACATCTTTTTCTCTCAAATTTAACCATCATTGTTACCTATGAGTTTGTGATTACCGGTGTGGAGCTTTTCTTTCCGAGTATAACGTTCTACGGATTCCTTCGACTGGACGACGATTCACTTTAGAAACCTAACTCGGCTAACATGTAGCACCAGCTCTGTTTCTTCACTGTCACCACCAAAGCAACTGAAAGCGATGCGGTTCAAAACTTGGCCGGGAAACTTGTTACTACACAGTTGCCTTTTTCGCCGTAGTAATAAATATTTTGCTTATCTGGAAAGCATACAAAAGGGCGGCTTTAATCGCTTAAATTACCTAATAACTGATTCCGGAAAACATTCAATAATCGCTTTGTAGCTCAGGTGCTGATCAATGTGTGAACAGGGAATCTTGCTCGTTGTTTTCATAACTTTGGCACCGGCGACCTAATGCATATTCCTTTTACTGACCGCACACCGCTAACCACCCAACAATAAGCCATCCTTCATAAACTTGGTACTATTTGCTATTCAATTTGTAGTTTTCTATTTCTTAATGCGGTCGGTTCTGCGGTAAATAGCATTACGGAATCCATCGCGAAAGCTAATCAACGCTAAGACGTTCATTTCATCAAGTTTTGTTTCTGTTTGGAGAAGATTTGGCGATGGGCTACAGGCGAAGATTGTGAACTTTGCACCAAAGGTTTGCCTTAATGTACTCTGAAAAATTCGCATGACGCAGTTTAGGATTATCCAGATTAACGATTCACCTTTTACGTATTCGTTGCTCATTTGGAGTCAGCAGAGATGAAGGAATTTGTCCGTCAAAGCACATTCTCACTTTAAGTATTTCCAGACAAAAACCGGAAATAACCTGTTTATTCACTCAAGTACCAATAAAAACGCAACAGTTGTACAACACAAATTTGCGCGGGATTACTTTTTATTGTGAAGCTTGCGGCTTACACTAATCATAGTGAGCTGCCAATTGTGTCAAATACACAGAATATTTCGCCTTGAAATGACTAAAAATGACTAAAAAGACCTTCCTGAACGTCTTGGCAAATCATCATTTTATGGACAATTTTCTGTTTCATTTGATGAACATCTGGGTGTAACCTATTCATTGCAAACCCTAAGTACTAATGTGACAGATTAAAAATTGCAAAAACAAGAGTTCGCTAAAGCCATCATTAGGAAAATATTGGTTGACTAATAGTAGCACACTAAGATGCTGCTCAATAGCTTTTGTGATTACTCAGCTTATAAGCTGTATTTTAGATCTTAATTTTTCGAAAGTGTCGATATCTAGACCTTGAACACAGATCATCACGATATTGACTGAAGGAAATTAAAATCCCTACTAATTAAATTAATTGCAGTAGGCCCTAGAAAGCAAATGCCGTCAATTATTCTCAGTTGCTTTGTTTGTCGATGCCAGATACTGTCGATACACTGTTAGTGGAAGCAGTCTCTAGTCTGTATTTTCCCTCCATTGAATGCAATACACCTAGAAGAAAAATTACATTTCTCCCCTAACATCTGATAGGTCTCTTTGTGTTAATATTACTTAAAGGGCCCCATTGATTTCCCTTAAATCGTAGGTTTTGTTACTAAGGAGTTTGAACAGTGGCTACAATTCTTAGTAATGTGAATCCAACACATGGCTTTTTATTTTTGTTTCCACACAAACGAAGGCCCAAACAAATTAGACAGCTCTGAAAGTTTCATGTGTAAGGATACCAGAAGAACTGAAGCTGTTGTCAGGAGACTAGGCGAAAATGTTCACACGGGCAACGTGTCTCTTTAACTTTGTTGTCACTCCAAGCCAATTAATTATTCGTCCCTTCGCAAGGCACACAATTCAAACCTAAGACTTCGCTCATTGTTTATTTAGCTCGAGCAGGCTACTGTTCGTATTTTGATTTGTTTGACCACATCTCCAAGGAATGAATTTATTATCTTTTTACAGCTAAAATCGAATTTCCTACCTTAGTAATAAGCTTTCGCAGAGCATTTTCCGCCGTCATTACAGTAATTAATTATCTCGAAGTTGTTGTTTTCAATTAAAGCTTAAGAACTGCGCTTTAATCGATTGTGTTGGAGGGTCATTGGTGGTTTCTGAAAGGCATTATTTTTAACTGCAATTCCCTTTTGAGAGGGTATTCGGATATTTGTAATTTCCGTTTAGAACCTATGAATCGGTCGCATTTAATTTAAGTATTCTGGAGAAGAACTTCCCCTTTTAGTTTCCATGTAGTTACTTCCCTCTGAAACAGGACTTTTTTTTTCTTCCTCATTCACTCAGGTTAATCCCTAAACAAAGATATTTTTCTTTTGAAAGTGAAAATAAGACGACATTTGCAATGAGTTGCGTTCATATTCTTGGGGTGATAATTAAGTTATTGACAGGCTCGAGTGCTATACAAAATACTCTTATCTCGGTTAATAAATCATATGACTTGATACCGACGCGCCATTGGCAAACAAGCTGGAACTAAATCAAATGATGTCCGTGAAGGTTGGAGCGGTATAATTTGATTTCGGGAAGGGAAATAACTCGGTGAATCGTACAAACTTGCTTTGCGGATGTGATCGAGATTGTTTTCGATGAATTTTAAAACAGACTATAAAAGCTTTGATTACTCTAATCCCGGATTAAAATGATATTCACAAACGGTTGACAAGTGAACTATTCGCTAAGATGAGGGATTTGTCACGAGTACGTATAAACTTGACAGGGCACGTCATCGATGCGATCAACATCTCCATGATAGAATCTGAATTAAAACCAGCTCTGAAGAATGCATCGGTAAACAGCCCGAAACTCTATACGGCTTTGTCACTACAGAATTGGCTAGAGCTTCTCTTGGACCAGCCGGGAACACAACTTTGCCAGCTGAAAGGGATTACCCGTAAAACAACGGTGAAGGACATGGCAGATAGGATCAGAGATTCTGCTGATGCCAACGCTTATCAACTGCCCACATCGTCCAAACCCTACTTGTCGTTCTCGATAGAAAATATCTTAAGTGAAGGCACATTTGGTCCACGAAACCAGCAAAGGAAAGTACACGCCCAGAAATATGAAAGTTTCAGAAAAGAGAAGTCTAAAAAGGCATCTGTAGAGACTCTCTTTACACGTCTTCCCTGGCTCGCCTACACACGGTATTGCCCTCCAAAAATTCCAAGTAAGTAAAAGAGTTTTCTTTCTCGTGTATAGATTATCTTGTTTTTTTAAGTTTTAGTCTAGCTGTATGCCTTTTGTTGTTTGCATTTGCCTTCCACCGATGTCTTCGTCGTCTCTGCATGGCATCACCGTGTTGGAAAGATTTTATGATTGTTGTTGCTATTTAGTAATAAATTGCTGTTAAGATGAATCTAGGAAAATATCCTTGTCCTTAACATGTCTGCAGCTTTTGGAAGTAATTTTGAGTTACTCGCTGTTGCAAACTGGGTTGTATGAGACACGTGGATACCAAAACTGGTCGCGTTTCTCTCACTTCTGATAATCTTCCCGAACAATGACCCGTAATCACGTGTAGGTGTTTCAACCTTTCCAAACGGCATCTTTGTTACGTGGGATTTTCAAGTAAGACTGAGGAAGGTGTAGTCATTTTTTCCACTGCTTTTGTCAGTTATTCTTGGTACTTTGGTAAACCTCTTTTCGGGTTCTCAATGGACTCTGTCCGAAGTCTGCACCAAAAACCGCAAATAGGCAGATAAATTTTAGAGCGAAAAACAGCAGGGAACTTGTAAAAATTGTAAACATTTTTAACCTTGCGGTTCATAGTTCGCATGAGCAGATTAAGGTTTTTGTACCCTCTGTGTTGTTCAGATCTTTTACAGTTTTTCAGAGGACGTTCGTTATTCTACCAGAACAGTTGAATCATTCAGTCATGATACCCGGCTGTCAAAATGCTTCCTTTAGAAAAAGAGTGCGCTTTGTGCTGTTCAAGGGAAAATTTTCATCGTTTTGGTTATCCTATCCTTTATCATTGCATGGAGCGTAATGCCCAGTGTATGATCTAGCTTTCTCCGTCTTCTGTCAAACGAAATAATCTCAAAGAAATCGAATTCCGTTTGAAAAACGGGGCTCTTATCTCGGGGCTCTTATCTCTTCGTAAATAAATGAAACAACATAAAAATCGGCTTATATTTTACATGTAATAACCCAGATTCAAACACACGATTATAGCTAGCACAATTCTATCTTAAAGGGATAGTTTAAGTTTGAATTTGCCCCACATTATAAACCCGTTTCTATTAGCTTTCATTTGTGGATTTGCAAGGAATATAAAATCATGTTCACCTAAAATCTATTGAAGTCATTTTTTTTCCAGTGAAGTGGCTTTTTGTCTTTAAAATGATTAAGTTATTTTTTTTTCTGTGCACTCTTAGAATAAGTTAATGATTTCCTATCTCCAAACAATACCCTTTTCAAACTACTTTAAGTCTTTAATCTCTATTGTTACTTTTTATTATCGCCTGGTTGTTTCAAAGCAGTAGTTTTCATTGAAAATTATTTCGTTGAATAAGTGCTGAATGTTCCGTCGAATTCAAGTATTTGACAGACCAAGAAAATGTCATTTGAACTGCACCTAAGACCAAACAGTTTACGTTTTAAGTTACGACCGTCTTGATTTCTATACTGTTCTTACAAAGAACATGTCAATCTGGTGTCAATTGTGTATTTCAGCCCGCCGTTTGATCTGTATTGGACAAATCAACATTGTTATAGCTCCATCTGTCTACCCTTCCCTTTACATCTAAAACAATGAGATAAGAACGTTTGTTTTGTTACAGTCTCTTTTTGCTGCAGAGAGTAACAGCACGTGTTTCAGGTGGTTCATCATGCGATGATTTGATTATTGGTACACGTTAGGAAAAGAAGAAATTTAAACTGATTGTTGTATCTGACATAAAGAAAAAAACGTTTTTATGGAAGGTTGTTTTCTTTGATTTGCAGTAGGGTGCATTAAACTGTTTGAAACTGCAGTTGCTAAGATACAGTCCATCTAGTTTATGTTCAAGCTACGATTCTTTTTCTAATAAAGCCTTACATCTGGACAGGAGAGGATCAAGAAAACTGGCTTTCGTCCTTTTTACCACAACAGAAAACATTGAACGGTGTTTCTACTTATTGTGTGTTACAATGTGTTATTTTTTGTTATTGTTTGAGCAATGCTATTATTGTTTAAGAGTGCGAGTTATTTGGCTAGAGTCATCGGCTATTCCATTCCCACATCATGGACTAAAGGTAGATTTCGTCAGTAAAGCAGCAGACCATGTATATCTGGTTTATTACCAAGTACAACAAAAGGCTAAAAAGTTAGCAAAACCCACAGAACTCTTAAAAGCAACTTGCCTTTGGTTCTATGTCGATCTTCTCGTGTTCTTCCAGGTACCCACGTGATTACCCGATAAATTCCCGGAGGGACTCCCATGTGAAAAGTTCGGGGATGCTCGACGTCTTGCTCTACCCGCGCCTAGATTGGTCTCCTAGCGGGGTTTAATTCAAATTTTCCGACGTGCCCTCCCCGAGATAAACGATACATATGAGTGGTCTTTTAATTATATCTATCCTTTTTTCGTTTTGAAAATGAAGCTGATATATCGCGTTTCATGTCTGCAGGATCCAAACCTCGGAAAGGTTCTCGACGACATAAATTAGACAGAAATCCAAGAATACCCTTCTCTAGTTCACAGTTGGCTGCACTGGAAGCCAAATTTATTCAGACCCAGTACCTGTCGGGCTCAGAGGTGCGTGACTTATCATCCACGCTGAGAGTCACTGAGCACCGAGTGAAGATTTGGTTCCAGAACAGGAGAGCGCGCGAAAAGAAAACTCAAGCAGCTAGCGCCGAAAAGTCAGGGCCACCACAAAGTGAAACTTAAACGTTATTACATTGTCGTAGATATAATTTAAACCTTTTTGGTTTTCGTTTTATTAATTAAGATACATACCAGAGAATAATAATTTATAGTTGTCAGGGCAGCCATTTACGTTCAATTAAATCACTTTCACGTGTCTTCTTAACACTGATTATGACAAACGTAAAGAAAGTGGAACTCGAACGTTATGGATACTCAGCTATTTTTGAGAGAGGATGGACGAACTTGGATATTCTGATTTAAGATAATGCCAGAAACTTTGTCCTGTCACAACCTCCGATATATCTTAGAAGGTGAAGTGGTCAGTGGGTTCGTCTCTGAATCGAGGGCTCTGTGTTCGAACCCTGGCCGGGAATGTTGTGATATATTCTTGGGCAAGACACTCTTATAGTGCCTCCCTTCTGCTTGGTTTATAAATGGGTCATGGTGAGTTGTTGGAGAAAACCTGAGAAAAATGTTGGTGATAACCTATAATGGACTACCATCGACTGAATCCAGGGAAACTGACGTTATTCCTGGTTACGGAAGTATTCGTATCATCATCAGTCGTTTAGACGCCAAGTGGCGCTAAGGGCGTCAACAAGCTCTCCATTCCTATCGGTCATTTGCAAGCCGCGAGGCTTTCTCTCAGTTAAGGTTTAGAGCCTGAAGTTAGGCCTCTGCAGTCCTCCTCCAGCGGACACAAGAGTGTGAAAAGAAGAGAGGCAGTCCCAAATCCACCAAGGCTCATGTGCAGAGGAACCTTTATGACCGAGTGTCAGCAGTATTTGAACACGAAGCATGATAGGTTTAGCATGCGTGTCTGTGCTTAAAAGTCCCTAATACACAGTAACATTTTCCAGCTATTGTCTTTACTTCAGATACTTCATGTACCTGTTCTCTTTTATTATTGAGTTAATATAAGGCACGATACAAGATAAGATAAAATTCATTCACATAAGATGAATTAAATAAAATTAAGAAAAGATAGTTTGATATGAGATAACAAGACGGCAGATAAGATTCACTGACAACCCAGAATCCATTCAGATATATAAGATAATGAACAAAGGATTCATTGAGAAGGTCTCTGAGAGGGTCCCTTAAAGTTCAATACTGTTACAGACGTCTTTCAGCTAGGCTTTCTTTATTTAGATGGGAACAATACTCCTTTGTTGATTCTTGTGTTATTATAAAAGAAGTTTGAAACCTTGAGAAGTAAGGGCTTGTAAAGTGAATAAAACCCATCTGCATGTGGTGTGCAACACAAGATACGTAATAAAACGTTCGAGTAAAGAGTAAAGCTTTACTTGATAAAAACAGTGAGCATCGAAGAACGTTATTTGAAACGTTCAACTGTGACTTTCCAGAGTCAAATAGAAGTATAGAAAAGTGACAACAAATAAATAATAGACTGCATACCGACAATGATCCTGTAAATATAATGGAATTAGCAGACTAGAATTTAAGGCCTATCTGAAGACTGATGGTTAAAACATGCTGCAAAAGGAATGTTCCTTAACCAGCTTCACGCATGACCAGAAGTGCAAACATCGAGCAAACAGCATTTTTTTTTTAATTTGCGGAGCTGTCATGGAAAGAGATTTATTGATACTCACAGACGATTATTAGTAGCCTATAGAATTTATTACTAAAACAATTGTAAAGGTTTCGTGAATAACACTTTATGGTTTTCTGCTAAAGAATAACAATTCATCTTTCAGACTATGAGTCTGCACATAAAGAAAATTTTCAGTGCAATGTATAGCTGCAGGTACGTGGGTGAATGCAGCCATGTTTCCCGAGGTTAATCCAGTGCAGTGCATGGTATATTCAGCAGTGCGGCTCCTGTGTAGTCAGTATAAGCCTTGTACAAAGATTGAGTAAGTAAAACTATTTCGGTCGCGTAAATTCCACGCCCTCAAAGTAAACATTGAATCTGGAACCAATAATTTGAATACTATAGTCATCTTTTATGAAATATACCTCCTTAAGGTTGTCTCTTATTCAAGTGATTGAGAGCGGATTAAGAGAGCGCCATATGTCTGGCTTTCTTAGATAGCTTGGATAAATCCACTTTTTTGATGCGTGAGAGCACCATTGTATGGGTGTGTATTGGAATACATACTATATGCAACTGAATGCACAGGACGCTATTAAAGATGAGAGGTCTTTCGACATCGCTCACGGTGTTTAAAGAAGAGCCTCTTCTGCTGAGACTGTTTGGGTCTCGGTTCTGAAACATTTTTTACAGAAGCGGCATTTGCACAACAATGAATTTTGAAGTTATCTGAGAAGGATAAACCGATGATCATCGCAAACATACTACATACACACACAACATACTTATTCCAATAAAATGAGCAATCAAACATTTCCGGTGCTTCAATACTCTCTTCTAGACTCGTATTAGCTTATAACATTGTCAGTGATCTCGTAATGTATTCTAAAAATTTCGCGTTGGCGATATTTGTTTACCGTTCATTATCTGGTTGGTAATAACTGCGCGTGTAATAATTTAATCTTCTCAGTGGTTAACAGACAAGCTGTCACTCTTTGCATCTATACTCGTATGAATAGAGTCGACAGCGGTATTGAACACACGAATAGCCACGTCCCAAAATGCAAACTAAATCAGGGTCGCTGCAACCGCAGAAGAACAGACTTAAGCTTTTCATTAACTTTGCATTTAAGTTTAGGAATAAAGTGATTAAGTTTGCAGACAGAATTAACTGCTGGAGGTCGGAGCAGCTGCGTAGGATTGGACTGTTGTTCTTGTTTTTTGTTTTGTTTTGTTTTGTTTTTTTTTTCCTTTGAAGGCACGATCTTTGAGGTCGAATAATTAAATGCCGGGCTTCGCGAGGGGAGTTCAGCACGGTGGAAAACGAAGCTGCAAGAAATATTCCTTCCTGACCATGATGTGGCCTCGTCACTGCGCACGCGTGACAAATGGAAAACTTGCAACGGTTTTGTGCTATTTATGCTCTGTATGGCCCTTTTTTAAAAATCATAAACCAGCGTATTTCACTTTTCGGCTGTTTTGTTTCTTAACTGATACGTTCAATACGATACTGTTAACGGTTATGTCTTCCTGAACGCGGAAGACTCTATTATGGTTATATAAGAATGAAGTGTCCGTTTTGAAACTGGACATAGACAGAAGTGGAGACAGAAATTAATTAAACCATACTATCATACTTTAGTAACTGTCAGTTGCGTCCAGTATTATGTTTTCTAACGATCGTACACGTACAGATGGATTATCGGCGAGATAACACAAAATAAATTACACGAGATACCTAAATCCTTTGTACAGACCACAGTCAAAGCAACTTGATAGATGGGTTTGTGGCAAGTTTGATATACTCTGCCATCCATTTATGTTTAAACAAGTGCTACATTGTAACTCGTGTGCACGCCTCGGTGAGAAACTGGGATGTATTCTCTCATAACTTGGATAAGTAAAACACGATGGGCAGATGTTTTGGTTGATTTCCTCGTGAGGCTCTTCACGGACTTTTGTCTCAACACATATGTCACTTAGCGTTTGATGGCCACCATCATCACAGGTCATCTTCTTGGACTTCTTTTTTTCCCTTGCGCGGCGGTTCTGAAACCAAATCTTAATGCGGTTTCCTGGAAGCTTCAGCATTGCAGAAAGCTGTGATACTTTAGCTGCGGTAACATAGTGGGTGTCCTCGTAGCTTTTCTCCAACTGCAGGAGCTGTTCTGTTGAAAATGGAACTCTTGGGCTACCACTTACCTTTCGTCTGTTGACAGTCTTACGATTTTTTGACCCTGCAACAAAATTGCAAACATTTTCTTAACTTCCAAGCTTTTTCCGTATCTCTCAATTTTTTTTACCTTCCACTTTGTGTCTGTGCAGCGTTTGTTCTATTGTGAGTTAAGTTTCTCGTACTGTCGTAGCTATGACAGAACATCGGTCTTTAAGTCACTTTGCCCCTCGTGCCTTAAAGAATGTCTCGACAAGAATACTGAGGCCGCTGCAGTAAGGCCCATACACACATATTGGGTTCCCTACTTAGCTTAGTATTTTACTTTCTTAATGATATTTTGTAAATCTTCTTTCCCTTATTAAATTTACATGAGACAATTCTTCAGTAGTTATTGGCACTTCCCGTAATATAACTGTCTTAATTTACAAAGAAGTGCTTACCATTGAGAACTCAGAGCTCTCAAAACTTACTTGGAATTTTTGGGGGAGAATACCGCGTGTACGCCAACCACGGAAGATCGCTGGTTACCGTTCTCTCTACAGGCAAAGGTGTTCCTTCTTGAACTCCTTCAGTTTCTTTGCTGGGAACACGTTCGGAAGAAAGTAAAACCTTCGCAGGTTTTTCTTCCTTGAGAATATTTTCGATTGAGAAGTTTAGATTAGGTTTAGCTGCAGCACTCGTCATACTGGGGTTCTTTTGTGGCTTCATGTTGCTTTGTGAGAAATTTTGGGCATAAAAAAATGTTTACTGCATTATTGGAATAAATGAGCTTTTGTTGAGCAGTTTCAAAAGCCTGAAGAATGTGATTTACTTAATGTATATTTACACTTAGTACAACTTTTGACAAGCTTTCATTACTAGCAGATGAGCGTGTGGACTTAGACGTAATGTACTTATAATCCTTATCCTTGCTCTCAGGCCGCGCAAACGTGATTCGCTTTAATCTCAATGAAAGCTGGGTAATCTGTGATATTTTGCGTTCATCTCTTAAAACTACCCTTCATAAAAACAGACTACTTCACGCTAATGTCATGGCTTTAAAACTATGCCTTGTTTACCAAGGCGGCCTTCACAAAGTACGGTTTTACTTTCAACACGATTGTATGAAGACGTATCCATTAGAGTGATAGTAGAAACTAGCCGCGAAGTAAACAAAGAGTGATGGGCATTCGTTTGATTTTGTCTTATGCAAAAAGCGACCGACGTAACTTTATACACGGAAAGCATCGCTTTCGGGGATTTATTGTTTTCCCGGTATTGCCGTTAATCCCACAATAAAGGTATAAATTTGACAAGTTTATTCCACTGGACGTACTTATTATTCACCTCCCAGCTCAATTCACCTCGAACCCATTTCAAGAGATCATTCATTAAAACACTGCCTGCACCCGTAGCTATTAGCTCGTCCGCAACTCGAAGCGTTGCACCGTAACGCAGAGTCGCACCCCGGAGCTTTAAAAACGTTTTGCCAACTGCGGCATTTTGCGCTCGGAACCGAAACGTTTTTCTTCTTGCTGATAGAG
>Ga0126339_10001403_pt1 | contig 16266 bp, 15 predicted proteins | sample OrbTmetagenome_2_FD_92532 | JGI IMG/M metagenome (GOLD analysis project Ga0126339, IMG submission 92532) | Coral microbial communities from Petempiche,Puerto Morelos, Mexico - Orbicella T R C metagenome | ecosystem: Host-associated > Invertebrates > Cnidaria > Coral | place: Petempiche,Puerto... | reverse complement strand
TCAGACCTGAATGGCAAGGTTTTCAAAGTAATATTTTTGAGTCCTATTAGGGGTGGATCATTAGATTATTGATGGGGGATTGCATGAATTTAGCTGCTCGAGATTTGTTCCTCCTTCCATCCCCGCAGGAATTTGTTTTCATGCCTGCTAAATAAGTATTCCTCGCAACCGCTTTACTCGATATTCTTTACAATCTGAATAAACTCTAAGTAAGTGCCTGCTCGGTATTTTAATGCCATTTGTCCAACCTCCACAAGCTCCCCCATTCCTCCATCAAGTCATAATCTAATAGTTGTTCAGCCCTTGTAAACTACTAGCAAGAAGCTACTCACCTCCTGCTGCTTGAGAGGTGCCAGTGGAGGAGCTGAGCTTGTCTATGGATTGATGCATCTCTCCAAGCTGATCTTTGATGTCTTGGGCTTCTTCTCGTACTAGGTTTTGAACGTCTTGACTTGTGGTTTGCAGTTCACCTTCGAGCTGATCTTTGATGTCTTGGGCTTCTTCTCGCACTAGGTTTTGAACGTCTTGACTTGTGGTTTTCAGTTCCCCTTGGAGCTGATCTTTGATGTCTTGGGCTTCTTCTCGCACTAGGCCTTGAACGTCTTGACTTGTGGTTTTCAGTTCCTCTCCGAGCTGATCTTTGATATCTTGAGCTTCTTCTCGAACTAGGCTTTGAACTTCTTGACCTGTGGTTTCCAGTTCCCCTCCAAGGTGATCTTTGATTTCTTGGGCTTCCTCTCGAAAGGACCTCCTCAGACGTTTCATTCTTTTTCTCGTTTTTTGAGCTGAGGACTCTATGAATTCCTTTACTTCCACATCATTTTTGTACCACCTCAGCAGTTCCTGGACATTTCTTTCATCCTCGGCTGTAAGGGGATTCGTTAAAAAGTTATCAATGCCCTTCTGCTATGCTCTTTTCTTCCTTGAGCTGATTTTGCTGGCAATTCTAAGCAGCGCTTCACTGATGTCTTCCCAAAGCTGTGGGAACTCGTCATCCGTAATTTCCATGTTTTGGCTCACGTGACCATACACTGAATTGCGGTAATATTTAATTCTCACTAAGTCTGCCTCTAAACTGTCGTCTGTACTTGTTGGAAGTGCATCCCATCCGGTGGCGGGAGGGGGGAGGCTGCATATTGTCCTCAGCAACCTGAACAGCAAAGTAACATCAAAATCTGCTGACTTGCCGTATACCCCTGGGGAAGGGTACAGACAGTACCACTGTGGCTTGGTAAGCTTTGCTGATCTGAGTTGTTTCTCTGTGGCTGGATTTTTTAGCATTGAGGGAAGCTTGCTTGGTGAACAAATCAGGTCAAAAATCTCTCTCAGTAGTGTAGTACCCCCACTTATCAACAGTCGTGAAATACGTTAAAAATTTTCCTTTCCTCTTGTTGAACGAAGCACTTCATCTGGGTCTGGGGCGGTGGCCATTTTGTACTTCAGTACAGTCTAAAGTAAAAATATGATGTTACGCGAGCTTGGTAGGTTGGAATGGATTGATATCACTTAGGATGATTTAGATTATATTATATTCCAGTCGGTTAATTTATAGTACGGTGCTCATGAGAGGTCTGCAAAATATAGAAATGGTGCAAAAATGTCTGGACTGACCAGTGAAACAAGGTGCAGTCCCAGCCGGGGGGTTGGTGGGGGCGGTGGGAATCCCATATGAAAAGAACGGGGTGCTCGTCAAAAAATTTGAAAATCATTCCTTTTTGATAACATTTTTCTTTTGTCCCTTTAACTACACTTAAATTTGTTGATGTATGATCCAAACATCTTCGGATCTTGTTCGGTCGTCTTCGGTAATCTTCGGAAAATGTTCGGGAAATGTTTGGAAGCGTTAGTCTGGCCTTTGGAACAATTTTGGAGAATCTTCGGAAATCTTAGGGAAGTGGTTGGAAATCTTTGGAAAATCGTCAAAAACGTTGTCATTAGTATGTTTATATAATAAACAGAATATTACATGCCCGCTTGTGGATACGAATTTTATCTTCTCGTGCTCAACTCAACATCTCACTCATTCGCTGCGCTTACTCATGAGATATCGAGTTGAACACTCGAAGATAAAATTCGTATCCACTCGTGGGCATGTAATATCCTCTGTTATTTATGTAATGCAATTTTGAATATGTTGATAATATTACCTAATATTACCACCATATGAAATTATGTATAACATTATCATTAGTATTATCATAAGCTTTAGCATTATTATTATTATTATTATTATTATTATTATTATTATTATTATTATCATTACCATGGTGACAGGGAGTAATGTAGGATTCATGGATTCCTGTAACAAGGAGTGTTGCATCTATGTTTCTGAACAGACACTAGCAGGTTTACAAATTGCTATTTGCATTGTCAAATGCAGATGACCAAAACTTGATCCAAGCAGATGACAATGCATGTTCTTCTCCTTGTGAATAAAGACATTAATTTGGGGGCAGGATGATTGTAGGATTTCGACTTGAGATTCTGGGCTTTTAGATGCAGTTATATGATGGCAATTACTACTTCCCCCTGAATGGGATGTGTCCATTGTGGGGTTACCCCCAGCACTAAATTCACCATTACCCAATTATACACCTGGGTCAAGAGAGGCACTGTGAAAGTTAAGTGTCTTTCCTAAAAACACAGTGCAATGGCCCAATCCAGGGCTCAAACCTTGACTGTTTGATCCAGAGTCAAGCTTACTAATCATTAGACCACTGTGCCTTCATCTTTTACTAATAATAATAATAAGAAGAAGACAAAGAAGAAGAAGTAGGAGAAGAAGCAGCAGCAGCAGCAGCAGAAGAAGAAGAAGTTACTGAGTTGAAATTGTAGTATAAGTCACATAAGAAACAAAAGTCAGTCAAGCATGCAATATTTGCTGATCTTTTGAGCAGTTTAACTTGATTAATATTTTTCAAGCAAAAAGAACTAATTATTAACTGCCCACTCTTGAGCTTCCCTTTCACCACTTTCACTTTCCCGTGCCAGACTCTTCCTAGTAATCTCTTTTGACTTCGTAAAGGGTGAGGGTGAAAAAAAATGCTCACGAGTACCTGCTTACTTTGTGCCAATTGCCTGCATAAAAAAATTCTGTAAAGTCCCAAGAGACAAGTCAGGTCCAGTGTCCAATGTAATTAGTGTGACAGGATGTGGCATAAAGGCAGGGCAGGAAATTAAAACCCTGGTCCGATTGCCCAGGGCAATGAAACTTTGCTCTTGGGCAAATGGAAGTTAAATGGTCCAGAGAGCAAGTGAAATTAGCCTCAGTAGTATTATTAGTGATAATTCCCAGTCAAAAAGAATCTCAAGACCTAACACTGCAAGGTGAGCAAAACAATGCAGAAAGCATGAATTAATTTGAAATCCAAGATACTTTGCTTGCATCCGTCCTCTGTTATAGTAAATCACTGATTACAGACAGTACCTAGTAAATGATGTAGCTAATAAGGCATGAACATTGGGGTCTATTTGGCAAGTTATATTTTAGTGGAGCTACTGAAACTGAAATGTATGCTGACCAACTGGGGAACTGGATTTCAACATTTTTTCTGTCCCAAAAGGGCCTTTGAAGTGAGAATGTAGGGATGACAAAGGCCAAACTTATAACAAAATGTGAAAGCGGCCTAGGGGAGGGGGAGGGGGGTAGCATGTTCCCTTCATCGCTAGAAAATTTCACTTTTTCTCCCTTGTTCCCTAAAAATAAATTCCCTTGATCCCTAATTTTTTGTCAAAATTGCCTTTAGTAGTAGAGATAACCCTTGTTCCCTTGAATTAATCCCAAAAATATCCCTTGTTCCCTTGAAATAAATGATCAATGCTCTCTTGTTCGACAAAACATCTTGGAGGCCCTCACCGGGGATGAAAATAGCCAAAGCTGAAATTTGATCCATATTAGTTAATTGTTATCAACTGGTATTGGCCAATCGATGAACAATCGATAATCACATGAAAGTGATTTGTGTTTATTGATTATCATCAATTGAAGAGAAAATTTCCCTCCACAAAATATCTTAATCACTTTCAGCTTGTGCATCGGGAGAGGAATTGCTCACCAGCAAGATATCCTAGTAATCTGTTTTGACTTTGTAAAGTGTGAGAGTACAAAGGAAATGCTTGTGTGCACCTGGATACCTTGGGCTTCCCTCGTTAACATTCCATAAAACTCGCAAGAGACAAGCCAGGACGCCACATGCACAATAATTATTAAGTGTGACAGGAGGTGGCACATTAAGGGCCCTTTGATTTGAAGTGAGACCGTAGAGGATGAGAAAGGCCAAACTTTTAACATGTGAAGGCCTCCCGAGGAAGGGAGGGGGGAAGGGGAGTAGCATGTTCCCTTCATCCATTAAATATTTCACTTTTTCTTCCTTGTTCCCTATCGATAAATTCCATAATAAGGCAACGTCCACACATATCGCGATATTTTTGAATCCGCAACTTTTTCTTTCCGGCTACAGCTTCTATACACACGCACGCGGCGAATTCGGCAGTGAATCTGGATATTTGTGCTACTTGTGGATGGGGAAATTTTTGAATCCGGAAACAAAACGTTGCAGATTAAAAAATATCCAGATACCTGTGGACAGGGCTTAATCTCTTTATTTGCGCTCATGGGCTTGCTTCACTCACCCAATTTTTTCCAACCTCGCTGGAAGCCTGTTTGCAGGCTAGGTCCAAACAACTTACTGACTTGATTGATCTCTCGAGTTATTAACGACAATACAGACACTGATTTGTCACGCAATGTTCACTTCTCAAAATAGATGGCGTGACGTGAGTTTACCGAGCTCTTAAATTACCCACTAAACATTTAAAACACTTGCCAACGCAAAAAGTTCAGGTAAGGAGTTGATTTTCCCTACTTTACTAACCTATTTTAACATTACGGTTAAAAAAAGGTTATAAGATATCCCTGGCACGCTATGGCAAAGGGGTCCCTTTACAGCGCACAGTTTTACATGTCGAATAGCGGGTTGTCAGTAATAAACCTTCCTGAATGTCTTTATGAATTATTAAATATTCCTTTGCAAAAGTCAAGCCGAAAGACTCAGCAAGTAGAATTGCTGACACTAGCCTCGTATCATTTCACCTGGAGATTTTCAAGTTATGTGAACACCGTGGCTAGGCTAATACTCGAACCAGCCGTCGAACGCCTAAATGTTCATTACCGTTCGTTCAGCAAGTTCATCAACTCGCTGAAATGGATTGAAAACCATAAAAAAGTTTGGCGTAAAAGATGTATTACATCTTCTTACCTTTAGATGTCTGCCTTTTTATGGTTTCTGTTTTTAAATCTGCAACAGAGGATTCAGTCATCTCACAAAAGATGCATCAAGGCGGAAGTGATTCGGTGTGTGAAGGCTCACGGGAAAGCAAACTTAAAAAGAGGAGGAGGGAGGGGATGGAGGGGAAGGAAGCCACATAGTGTTACAAGCTATAAGCGTTACCTTTTCGTGTAAAATGGTTCATTCAAAGTTACTTTATATATACGATTTCTTAACTCTGAAATTAAAATAGGGCGTTTGAACGACGTCTGTTTTTGTCTTTCGTCTTTGAAATCACAAAAACAGGAACGTTGACTTGTATTACGTTGCCCCAGTACCTTGCGTGACAGCTTTCGCGCACGCTTCTTGAGTAGGAATACATCGAAAATCTTCTTTTCGGGTTTACCTCGTCATAACACGGGGACTGAATGTGGCCTCGTACTGATTTTCACCTCATTCGTTATCGTATTGTTTACGAAAAGTCTGCATACGAGCCAAGTCCAATGGGACATGTTCCCGCAACATTGTTACATGTGTGCAAATGTTGTAATTTTGTCCCTGCTACATGTCCCCGCTACACGTCCCTGTTACATGTCGCCTCAGTGTGTACTACACACGTTTTTGTCGCTGCAGCATGTCGTTACAACATGTCCCTGCAACATGAACTCTCGTGTCTGGCCGCCTTAATAAAGGTCCTAGAATTGTTCCCTGGGGGACACCACATTTGACCAATTTTTGAGTAGACATAAAGGAGTTCATTAGACAAGTTTGAGTGCGATTGCTTAAATATGATGCAAACCATTTGTGACACAAACCGCGTATCCCACAGAATTGCAATTTTTGTAATAGAATGTTGGTCAATATTGGGATCGACGGTGTCGAAAGCCTTTTTCAAATCCAGAAAAACAACGGCATTGACGAAACCGTGATCAATATTAATGACCAATTATCCGTAGCTTTGAGTATAAACGCAGTAACCGTAGAGTCTAGAGAACGAAATCCGGATTGATAACGAGAGAGAGTCAGGGCACTCCCTCAATAATTTGGCTGAAATATTATCTCGTCCGGTAGCTTTAGACCTACAAAGTTTTCAGAGCAGAGTAAAAATATGTGCCGATGTTGTTTCCTCAAAGGCGAACTCCTTGACAACTCCTTGTCAGTTGCGCAGAGAAATTCTTCATATGTGGGCTCAACATTCTCAACATTTCGGCGAAGGTTAGGTCCAGTTTCAGTGAAGAAATTATTTAATAATTCAGCAACGTCTACTTGACTCTTCGATTTTTGCCCTTGATATTGTATTTCATTTATAAAAGTTTTGGTTGACTTACGAGATGACAGTTCGTTGACCGTTTTCCAAGTTTTGCGTTGATTTTGGCTCAACTGTTAAAAACAATTTTATAGTAGGCCTTTTTAGCAAACTTGATTTCCCGATTTTCTCGATTTTTCGTTTTTCCAAACTGGTTCCAGGTAGACAGATCTCTGGTTTTAATAGCTTTCCTCTTAAGCCGGTCTCCAAAGTTCATCCGCTTATTTCATACGATAGTGATTCAAGGAGACTTGGAGGGCCGAGTTCGTTTACTCTTCAGTGGGGCACGTCAGTTGCAAACACTTATAAATAAATCTCTCCATTTTTCCCACATATCATTGGGGTCGTGAAATTCAGTTTTATATCGTCCCACGGTTGTGTCAAAATGTCGTTTCGAAAATTAGTGGAGTTAAAGTGTTTAAATTGCCTGTAATTGATTAAATTAATTCCTTTTCAAGGAGCGGGAATTGAAATTTTACGGAATACATAGACTAAGCTGTGATCGCTTGTGCCAACGACGGTCAGACACCCCAGAACAGATAATATTGCCTTGATGACTAGTGAAAATAAGATCAATTAAGGTGTTTGATGACGGTGTGATTCAAGTGAGCTCATCGATTAATTGTTTCAAACCATACATTTCGGTCATACTTAAGAGGGTCCTTGCATGAATATTATCACTTGATAATTAGCTCTTATTAACTTAGCAGGTCTGTATCGGAGAATCTTGACCGAGGTCGTGAGTACGGACCGAACGCAGTGAGGTCTGTACACACGAACGAGGTCAAGAGTGTCCCATATAGACCGACTAAGCTCGGTTAATAAGATGTTTATTATATGGCAAACAAGAAAAATTTAATTCGTTTAATGTACCTGGTTTGTACTAGCTGACACTTTGATTGAGAACGGCGATGAGCTGAACTTAAAACTGCCAAAGTTTGCTCTTTTCTTTCTGATCTGTTTTTTGATACTTCCACTAATATTTTTAGAAGAATATTGTCAATTTTCTTGTACTTTAGCTTGCAACTTTTTAACAGCTAAACATTACCGGTCTAGATGGGAAAATCTAGACCGCGGTCAATATCGATTTCAACCAATCGAATTCGTGAATTTAGTAGTCCCCAGTCCTTGTGAGACACAGCCATGTAATAGTTCGCCACTAAATTTTCTCCGATTTTTACACCCCACCAAATCTACCAGTAACAGTCCTGTCACAACGGATCACATCATAGCCCTCAACTTTTACGTTCTGGTCTGAAATTCCCCCATCTAGTCTTGTCTCATTGATAGCCAGCAAATCCCCGCAGTTATAATTTAAAAGAATACGAAGTTCATCGAAGTGTTTCAGTAGACTTAAGGTAGTCATTTTAAACCCACGGCCCTTGGGAATTATAGAATCTGAATTGCACGGGGAACTAGGTGGGTTTAAAATGAAATCAGAAGTCGCCCCACAGACAATGAATGAGAATTAAATCAACGGACGATATGATTAACTAACTTACTTTCTAAAATGGTGATACCCTTCTTGTTAAGATGAAGCTTATGATTGTTTACGCACGATTCATCAATGTTAGGGTGTTTAATAAAACCCCATTCAGTTTGGTTACAAAAGGATTTGATGACTTTGTTACAGTCGGTTTCCTTTTTACCCAGACAATCCTCATCATAGCGCCGCATCAATGCCGAGATCATGACTTTGGTGTCAGGAGAGGAAGACGAAAGAAAGAGTCAAGAATGATCCTTAAGATCATTGGTACCAACATGGCGTACAATGAAGGCTGTAAATAATGTTTCATGTCACCAACTGTAGCACTAAGAAAGCTACGGACACTCACTCGTCGCTTCGCCGCGCGGCTCAATAGGGCATTTCACAGGTTGTAGTTCCCCATCATGCCCAGGGCATTTGATCCCAAAGGGTTGCCTGGGGGTGGGGCATTTGATGATTTAGTCAAGTACAGAGAATTATATATTGGTACTTTTGAAAAACGAAAGCCGGCTGCTTTATTAAGGTTTAACCCTACGTAAAGAACGTAGGTGTAAATTCCTTTTCTAAGATTTAACCCATTGGAAACTGGCTCGTGCCTTACCACCAACCCCAAGACAAACAGGGCCTGGAAGGTTTAAAAGAAACCTTCGAAGGTAACTTACTGACATTTTTATAATAGAAAAAGCTCGTATTTTTGTTTGAAGGGATAAGCCTTCTCCCAGTGAGTGTTCTCTGTTCGTATTTGTCTTTGAGGAGACCGGTGCGCATTAGCTTTAAAAATGTTTTAATTAATTTCAATACGCTTTGTAAATACCATGCCATAAAGTTGAGTTCATGAATAACAGTCAGAATCAAGGTCGAGGTAAGTGTTATCAGCCGAAGCCGAAGGTTGAGGCTGATAACACTAACCGAGACCTTGATTATTTCGGATGTCACAAAAACCGAATCTAATTATTGTTTTATTATAGATTGTTTTAAAGAAAATAACGACAAACGCATTATCGCACCGAACACAGTTTATTTTCGACAAGCCATGTTTTTACTTCGCTTTCCGTGAACTTGACATTGCTCTTGGAAGTCATGCTTTGCGCGCGCAACCTAAAGATTATTCACTAATCTGCTAGCAGATTAATGAATAATCATGGCTACAAATTTTAGAGTTTCGTTGTCCTAAACACCTTAAGTGAGACCAAAATCCGTGATTTACACCTCTAAACGAGACGACGAGGATAGCTAACCTTTTAAGGAAATCAAGCCGAAAGTTTATGCAATCAAACTATACACTCATCATCTTTTTTTAATTTGCCATACTGTAAATAAAAGAAAGTAACAATAACAAACAAAAAGGTGGCGAGGAGACCTCCAAAGAACCACCAGGCTTACAGCCTTGCATTTCAGCCATTTCAAATCATTGCCAGCTTGGCATTACCATGAGTTCCCTTTCTTTATTATAAACTTCACAGAGTATTCAGCAAACTTAACACTCCCATGTAAAGTTCCAATGTCTAAATAAAGAGAAATTACAAACCCTTTTACACATGGTTACGCCCTAGGTTGTATGAGGGTTTAAGTTGGAAACACCTCGTAGAGCATAATAAACAGTACCACATGAAAGTATTGCTCAATAGCTTGCATTTGAATGGTCACATACTAGGGTTTCATCCACAGACTTAAAAGTCAGAACCACCTAGTACGGCAAAATAAACAGTACCATATGTAAGTATTGCTCAATAGCTTGCATTTGAATGGTCACACGCTACATATCCTTTATATTCTTTAATAAAATTGTCTGGTCGTTCTAGCGCCAACGGCACTAATTGGGGACAGATAAAATACAATATTATCAACAAAAATCAAAACTTAAAAACTTAAAAATCATAACTCACAGCATTTTTCTTAAAACTACCTAAAATACAATTTTATTTACAATATATTTCTTAGACAGTAAGAGCTAAACTGGTTTCAATCACAAAAGTCAAAGTTAGAACCACTTTGTGCAGCATAATAAACAGTACCAAAAGTACTGTTCAGAAGCTTTCATTTGAATGGTCACACACTAGGGTTTCATCCACGGACTTAGAAGTTAGAACCACTTTGTGCTGCATAATAAACAGTACCACATCAAATTACCGCTCGATAGATTTCTTATGAATGGTCACCCTGTGTTTCATCCACAGACTGAAAACCTTTTTGACAGACAAACAGTGCAGGGATCACCTTTTTGTTTGCAAGCAATAAGCCTTTTGCAAAAAACGATCACAAGAAACTAACTCCGCCACACATGATGCTAAACCTGACAGGTTCCAAAACAAAGCATCTTCAGCTGGTCAAGCTTTATAGCAGTGTCCAAGATAACTAGCATACTAATCGGTCTACCAGTCTACCCGTCTACCAACGAGAAAAGTACAGTCTACATTGAATCAATGTCTAGTTCACAGTACCAAATAAAACCAATGTACATAGCTGTAATCAGGAAATAAGCTTAAAACAAAGAACACTTATTTGTATACTAAAGATCACATATCCTTATGAAATAAAAGAAAATATATTGAACTTGATGTGGACAACATTTTTAAAGATATGTTCATAATTAACGAGGACAATAATTGAAAATATACGCAAACCAGTAGAAGTTTACTTGATTAGTGCAGGTTGATTCTCCCAGGCAGCCACTTGGTGCTGTCACGCTGTCACGCTGTCACGCTGTCACGCAGCAGTCGGGTATGAAGCATTGCAGACGATCCCCCAAAATGGCTGCACCCGTGGGGGGAGGGGGGGGGGAACTGGGGACTCCCATATAAAGAGGACGGGCTGCTCTTCTGAAATTTTGAAAAGGAACTCCTAAGAAGTACCAAACCTGTTTTGTGGGCGTGGCTTGACATTTTTTTTCACCCTAAGGGGTACCAATTCTAAAGCAACATGTTGAAGGGGCAGTATCACTCTCCTCCATGGACTACCGCCTTGCCGTGGTGGGGGAGCTTGCGGTCGCTGGGGACGTACTAGAATGGACGCTTTCAAGTTTGTGATCTTTGAATGGCGTTGACAAGCGGAGAGCCAAGCACTCAACCTCATGGAGGCCGTAGAAACAATACCGGCTGTGAGGTTTTTAGCTCGCGCAGCAGCAGAAAAAGCGAGTGGGAGAAGTCTCAAAGAAGAATTCGGCTTGAAGAAAATATCCACAAGTCATGGTTACAAGCCAAACTTGAAGCCGGTATATATAGAGCGTTTTCACGTGACGTCATCAAATTCTTTAATCCAAAACTAAAGAGCTACCAAAGTTTTTATCCTCGTCAGGCATAAGAGGTACTAATTTTCTATCTGTTTACAACTTTCCAGCTCAATAGCGTCCATCGTTTGGAAACCAGCGCATTTTGAATTTCAGAGCTATGGCGGTGCGTGACATAGAAGCTACAATCGCGTTTGTCGAAAAATATGTATTTATCTCGTGATTTTTAGCCGTTTAAGACGTTATAGTATTTGGAAAAGTGCTTATTTAAATGCTTGCTTGTTCAGTGCAGATAATCAGGCTCTTAGATAACCAAAGTAAGTTCCAGCTAAGTACATTTTCCAGCCGTCATACTGGCGTGCCAGAGAGGAACACCAATATGGCGGCTCCATTCTAGGCTCTGTAAATTTGCGCGGAACATTTCCACGAATATCTCAACTTTGGGGCAACGCACACTTCTTAAACTTACAGAACTGTCTTTATTTATCTTCTGTAGTATCACAATTTCTTGACTTTATCCACAGAATGTTTTTTGATTTTATTTTTTATTGCGTGACAATGAAAACACTCTATCGTTCTTCAAGTTACTATGTGAGCGCTCCGAGAGGCAGATAGTCGCGCATGCGTAGCTTGCGAGACTGTCCCTTGACCTGACAATGACGTTTTTCGGCTCGACACCCTAAAAGGTAGTGCGAACTTTCCTGCTGTGGGACCTTTTGAGGCTGAACACACTAAGAAGTACTAAATCCGCTTTTTTTGACCCCTAAAAGGTACAACGAGCACCCCTGTCCCTTTCATATGGGAGTCCCCCCCCGGGGGGGGGGGCTGCATAGGAGACTGTGCTAACCAGATACACTTTGATCTGACATTGACATGTCAATCTACCTATCAATCAGACGACCAGACAACCAGACGAAATCAAAACAAGAATAAACCAAAATTGATAATAATCACAGGGCTGCTCTTGGCTTTCCTTTGCTTAAACTCGGCTAGTGGTCTATTTTAGTTCCCTGCATTGGTTTCACTTTGCAGCATACAAAGAACAAGAAAATTTCTAACTATTAAGTAGAGAACTCCATGAAACCAAGGCCAGAATAAATATAAGGACATGACCTAAAAATTAACAACTCTAACAAAACCGAGCTTTTGTTAAGCTTCCAAAGTAAAAAAAAATTGCTTGCTTCTTACATGTATTATTTAGGGAGGTGGGTGGGGGTTGATTATTCGACAGAGATGATTATTTCATATATTTTCACCAAAAGGGAGCAATTTATTAATCAGTGAAGCCTTGGAGCCGATTGGCCCATAGCTGCCGGAGCTTATCCCGGTTTCTGTGGCATGAAGTTGCTAGCAGTATTTCTACTCCCCCTGGGCGGGATGCTAGTCCATCACAGGTCACTCCCCCGCAATTTGTTAGGTTTCCCCAACAATTCGCCGGTACCCATTTATACTCCTGGGTGGAGAGAGGCACTGTGAGAGTAAAGTGTCTTGCCCAAAAACACAACACAGTGTCCCCGGCCAGGGCTTGAACCCGGACTGCTCGATCTGGGACGAGCACACTAACCATGAGGCTACAGAGGGTCAGCTATTATTCGAAAAACTACGGACCAGAGCTCAGTATAAAAACACACCCTCTATTTGGGCTAAATATTTTTTAACACAAATAAGTGGCTGTACTGGATTGGCCTCAAGCCAAAGGCGATAAAACAACTGAGAAAATGACTTCATTAAGAATGACTGAGAGCAGATCAATTTATCATTAATTTTCAATTTGCACTGCAGTACAAATTAATATAACAGGCACGTTCGCAATTTTCTCAGTCATATAATAAATGAGTAGTCGTATGAAAGCTTGAGCAATAAAGGATTTCTTCTACAATATGTACTCATGATGATAGAAAATTCTCTCAAATTTGGAGGGAATTTTAAAAAATCACTGGTAGTGTATATCCTTAATTGCACTCAGCTCCCGTTCAAGCAATTACCTATACGTGTACATAGTTGCATATAGTTTTGTTTCAGCTCCTTTGGGGATACAAACTATTTCAGCAGTAAAATATCTACAGGTTACGTAAATTAGGAACAATTCCGTTAACTACAGTGTGTATGCAAATTCTACTTTTAGTATTAACTTAAATTTCTTTTCCTTCTTCTTAAGTGTAATTATTTAATACAAAAGAGAAGTTATGGTTACATTTGGACTAAATCTAAAAATAAGCCCATGAATTGAGCTTACATTCCAGGGCAGGAGCCAGGTATTCTGAGAAAGAGACACTCATCTGAGAATCAGGGGGTAATTTTGGAGGAGTCTTGCTACTACAATCTTATTTAAATTGTCAGTCAGAACAATTTTATTTTATGTTGGTTGACTTCCTTTTTCTACACACTATCTGAAGTCAACTGGTGTGAATTTAACATGCTAGGTATCAAATACCTCTTTAAAATAAATTTTAAAAATCTATAGCTTGTTTGATTTGTCCCTCTGTGTTAATTGCTGCGTACAGAGAATGTTTACCTTGTTGTCAAAATAATTGGTGCTTCCGTCAATCTTATCAGCTCCATCAATATTTCAGCCTCGTTAAGGTCACTGACATCTTCTACGACCCCAGCTTCTCTGTTGGAGGACATTGCTTCTTCTTCATCAGGAATCATCTCCTTGTCTATTCCTTTTGCATTGATGACACGGCTGATGAAGTCATCTAGTCTGGACATGAATATATTTAAGTCTCTTAAAATGTCTTGTGTAGAGACTTGTCCACATTCTCTGAACACTACAAGCTCATTTGGATACTTGTGACATAATTTGACAATACAATCTAGGCATTGTATGAAAGAGCACCGCTTGCTGTGGTAAACATGTGCTGCCTCTTTGAACTGACCAGCTGTCTGCTGAAACTCAGTGAGTAACTGAAGCGGTTCTGTTTTGTTAGCTGAACACAGATCACTGAGCAATTCTGATACAGATATAACAGATCCAACTAGGAAAAATGGTAACCCTACTGCAATGGTAAACAATTGAGTAATTAAGCCTGCCAACTGAACACCACTCCCAACAAGTAACGCGGAAGTATGCTTGCGTCGACATTCGAAATGCTTTTTTACCAACTCGCAGCTAGCAGCGACACGTTTTTGGATATCCATCAATCTGCGCAGCTGGTCCCCAAGTTCACCTTGCAGTGTTTTAGCCTGTTCATATTTCAGGAGTATTTCATTCCTCCCAGCTTCTGACACATAATGGATACCACTAACTCCCGTGACATCTTCAATTTCTTTCAGCCCCTGAAAACCAGAGCAAAATGGCCTGACTTAATGCCAATAACTGATTTAGCAAAAAAAATAATCGAGAAACAAATTCTCTACAATTCATGTTACTTTCATTCATTTTCTGGACAAGCATAGTTTAGCATCAGTTATCTCACCATCACCTCTGAGGCTCCAACTTGCAGACTCAATCCCGTACTGCTCAGATGTCCCGGAAGAAGAGCTGCAAGACATGAATTTTTCTTAATCAATCTTACCTCCTTGTAGCAGGACAGGAGAGTTCACTTTTTTAGAATATTTCCAAATTTCCAATTCATGAATTACATGTATTAACTGAAAGCTATCCACACCAGGTATTTGGCTAATTGGGGGTAGTAATTTTCAGCCATGACACGCATGGAAACAAAAATGTCTTGTTTATCATGTAAATTGTCATCAATTTCCCCTTGTCAAGTGCACAGTGCACTATTGGGATGGTTAGGGGCTGCCACCTGCTAACCTGCTAAAGCCCTTAAATGCAAATTGTTTAAAATGTGCTCTGCCTACATATTACTTCTTTGTTAATTAAGTGTTAAGTGTATAATTATTTTGTTACAGATATCCCCCTGCTATCAACAACAACAACAACAAAAACCTTTATTAACGTGTCTGGGGTATTTAGCATTGCTGCTAATTGGGGACACACAAATGAATGTTTGAAAAGTGAACATTCGTTTAGCTACATTTCCATTTCAATCCGCGAACTGAGAAACTATGCAGTGACAATTAAGCGAGAACTCCACTGTTGTGGGAAATATTTCAGTCCATTCTCGCATCTCAATCAGCTGGAACTCAACAGATGTCAGCATGATCACTTCGCATAATTTTGCAATCTTATCTACCTGTGTGCAATGCATGGATTGTAGGCAAAAAAAACTTAAATTTAGATTATAAAACGGTCTAAACTTAAAGTTCAGCAAATCAAAATAACAACAAACTTGGTTCTGTGACCACTGAATTATCAAGTTACCATAGTCTATTTTTGTCTCAGTCAGGTGAAAAGCTGTCATATATAAATAACATATCAGAAATGATTTCAAAAATACGCGCAGTTCCAGAAAATATCCATACTCCCCCTGTAGAAGAGATTGGAATTTCTTGAGGAGTAAGGGGCCGAGTTCTCTAAGACAGCGCTGGAAAGTAATATATCAAAAATGAGTGCAAGTGTTTCATCAGGGGTTCCAAACACCGAGAAACAGATAAAAGCACAAGGCCACAGGCTGAGTGCTTTTATTGCTTCGAGGTGTTTGGAACCACTGATGAAACACGAAGCACGAGTTTTTGATATGAGTTCTCAACGAAACAATAAAAAATATGCAGTGATACATTTTTTCCCATTGTTCTCCCCAAATGAATGAACAATAATTTATGCAGTGATGCAATTTTGCCATATTACGTAACATTAAGTTAACATGCATGATTAACTGTTTGGTTCCAGTTGTTATGTGACCGGAGGGGGGGGGGGGTACTTTGGGAATTTCTGGGTGGGCATGTGCCACTGTGACCCTGGAACCCTTCGCCTATACCAGAGCTAGTTCAGCTGAATTTTGCTAACCTATACTAGAGTAAACTCCCCAAATCCCCCCATCTACTGACACTGTTGATGCTGATTTGCGTAAATTTAAACTTGTCAATTTGATTTTTTATATTTTTGAGTGGCAATTTCTGGTTTCCTTGCTCT
>Ga0126339_10001402_pt1 | contig 16269 bp, 4 predicted proteins | sample OrbTmetagenome_2_FD_92532 | JGI IMG/M metagenome (GOLD analysis project Ga0126339, IMG submission 92532) | Coral microbial communities from Petempiche,Puerto Morelos, Mexico - Orbicella T R C metagenome | ecosystem: Host-associated > Invertebrates > Cnidaria > Coral | place: Petempiche,Puerto... | reverse complement strand
TGGCGCCTGCACGTAACTCGAGCTGGCCAATAGTTTGCCGCACAAAGTTTTGAAAATGGTGAAAATCTTAGGGGTGCTTATTGTATAGGGGATCGACGCCCAGTTTGAAGGTAGTAGAGCACATACTCCTTAACGATGATATGACAGCAGTAAACTTGGCGCCTGCACGTAACTGAAGGGGGGACAATATTTTATATCAAAAGGTTTTGAAAAAGTGCATAATCCCAATTTTTGCGCTTTTGAGTGTGTGGTCGTTGATCTTTGGGTTTTCGTCGGAAAATTTTGGATATCATCGGTCATTTTCGTGGAAATCTCTTGGTTTTCGTAACTCTGACATGCAGACGCATGTTTGGAATGCCATAGGGGCGCTTTGGAGCAGTTTTGAAAATGGAAATTTTTCGAAGTGTCTAAACTTGGTTGGGGGATTAGACGGTTTACGGAGAATTTAAAGTTTCACCTCTTTACAGCACCTGGAGTCTAGAACTATGTTTCAGAGCCAAAGCAAAAATCGTTATTTCTCGTTGAAGTTTACTTAAATGTAGGTATGATGCCGGGAGATTGGAAGCGAAAATTAACATTTTTTGCGGGATTTCACTTAAGTATGCGTGTCAACGTCTCTCTCTGTAGAATCTAAAACTGTGTTTTTGAGGCAATTTAAAGATATAAAGTGAAATGGACATTTTTATTTGCGATTTTACGCAAAGATATAGTTTCAGTTGTTTACAGCATGTCAAATCTAAAACTGTCTTTTTGAGGGAATTGGGAGAAATGAGGGCAAAACCAACATATCTCGTGCGATTTGACTTAAGTGTATAGTTTCACGTCTTTAGCGCATTTGGAATCAAAATCTGTGTGTTTTTGGCAATTTAAAGTTATGAAGCAAAAATCGACATTTTTCGTTCGATTACATTCAAATGTATACGTTCACGTCTCTACAGCATTTGGAATCTAAAACTTTGTTTTTGAGGTAATTGGGACGTATAAAGCCAAAATGAACATTTTTCGTGCGATTTCACTTAAATGCATAATTTCACGTCTCTAGAGAATGTAGAATTATAACTGTTTTTTAAGGATATTTAAAGTTATGAAGCGAAAAAGGATATTTCACGTGCGATTTCACTCAAATGTGTATTATCATATCTCTACAGCATGTGTAATGTAAAACTCTGTTTTTGAGGGAATTGGAAGGTAATGCAGCAAAAATGGACATTTCTCGTGAAATTTAAGTCAAATGTAGAGTTTCAACTCTTTATAGCATATAGAATCTAAAACATGGTTTTTTAGGCAATTTTAAGTATTGAAGCAAAAATGGTCATTTCTTCTACGATTTTACTTAAACGTAAAGTTTCACCTCTTTAGAACAGGTGGTATGTAAAACTGTTTTTGAGGAAGTTTAAAGTTATTAAGCGAAATTCGATATTTGCCGATTGATTTTACTCAGATGGATAGTTTCACCTGTTTACAGCATCTGGAATCTAAAACTGTGTTTTTGAGGATATTTAAAGTTATAAAGCGAAAATGGACATTTTTCGTGTTATTTCACTCTGATGTGTAGTTTTGGGGCTCTAAAGAATGTTAAATCGGAAACTTGTTTTTTGAGGCAATTTGATGTTTTAGGGTTACTTAAATGTATAGTTTCACTCTTTACAGCATGTGAAATCTAAAACTGTCTTTTTGAGGTAATTGTGAAAAATGAAGCGAAATTCCACATTTCTCGTGCGATTTCACTTAAATGTATAGTTTTACGTCTCTAGAAAATGTTAAATCTAAAACTGTGTTGTTTAAGGGGATTTAAAGTTATAAAACAAAAATAGACATTTGAGGTGCGATTTCGATCAAATGTGTACTTTCACGTCTCTACAGCATGTGAAATCTAAAACTAATTTTTTTAAAGGCAATTGTGAGCTATGAAGAGAAAATTATTATTTCTGGTGCGAGTTCTTTAAAATGTAGTTTCACATCTTTAGAGCATCTGCAATCTAAAACTGAGTTTTTGAGGCATTTGGCAGGTATAAAGAAAAAATCGACATTTCTCGTGTACTTTCACTCAAATATATAGTTTGATGCCTTAACAGCATGTGGTATCTAAAACTGTGTTAGAAAGCGAAAATAAACATTTCAAGTGCGATTTCATTCAAATGTGTACTTTCACGTTTTTAGAACATGTGGAATCTAAAACTCTGTTTTTGAGGCAATTTTAAGTTATGAAGAGAAAACGAAAATTTCTCGTGGGATTTTAGTTAAATGTATAGTTTCACCTCTTTACAGGACGTGAAATCTAAGATTGTCTTTTTTTGCGGAAACCGAGATACTTGCCAGTTGACTGAAATGTATAGTTTCACGTCTCTATGGCATGTGCTATAAAAAACTGTGTTGTGTAGCAAGTAAAAATGGACATTTCTCGTCCAAATGCACTCAAATGTGTATTTTCACATCTCTATAGCATGTGTAATCTAAAACTGTATTTTTGAGGGAACTGGGACCTATAAAGCCAAAAAGGACATTTCTTGTGCGATTTTACTTAAATGGGTACTTTCTCCTTTTTACAGCATGTGTTAGCAAGTGGCGGGTATAAAGCGATATTTCTGGATATTTCTCGTGCGATTTCTGTCGATGTATTGTTTTAGATCTTTGAAAAATGTTCAATCTAGAACTGTGTTTTTTGACAGAATTTGAAGTTATAAAATGGAAATGGACATTTTTCTTGTAATTTCACTCAAATGTATAGTTTTAGATCTCTAAAAAATGTTCAATCTAGAACTGTCTTTTTTGAGGGAATTTGAAGTTATAAAATGGAAATGAACATTTTTCTTGTAATTTCACTCAAATGTGTGTTTTAAAATCTTCACAGCATGTCTTAACAAGTGGGAGGTATGAAGAAAAAATGGACATTCCCCGTGCGATTAAACTTAAATGAATAGTTTCACTTCTCTAGTACTTGTGTTTTTTGAGTATAATTAAAGTTTTGACGCAAAAAAAAATTCATTACACGGGCCATTTCATTCAAGTAATTACTCTCATTTTTCTACAGCATGTGGAGTTCAAAACTCTGTGTTTTAAGGGAATTAAAACGTATGCATCGAAATTAGAAATGTCTGGTGCGATTTTACTTAAATGTAGAGTTCCACGTCTGAAGAGAATGTGGAATCTGAAACTGTGTTTTTGAAGGTGATTTAAATGTATAGTTTCAAGTCTTTGAAGCAAAGACGTATCTAAAACAGTGTTTTTAAAGCAATTGCAAGTTATGAAGTGAAAATAGAGATTTCTTCTACTTATAAATGTTTAGTGTCATCTCTTTAAATCTGTGTGTTTCACGGGTAACCTCTCTCAATTGTGTTTTTTCACGTGTTAAAAGGATGTGGATTGTATCACTGTTTTATCTTACGGAGTTTAAATTTGTAAAGACAAAACAAACATTTCGCGCGCGATTTGACTCAAATGTATAGTTTCACGACTGAATAGCATGTCAAATCTAAAACTTTACTTTGAGGCAATTTAGAGTTATGAAGTAAAAATAGACATTGCCTGCGCGATGTTACTCAAATGTAAAGTTTAACCTCTATACAGCTTAAACTTTGTTTTTGAAGAAAATTTGAAGATATAAAGCAAAAATCGACAACTTTAACTCGATTTTATTCAGATGTATAGTTTTGTGTCAGATGTATAGTTTTGAGCATTTGTAATGTAAACTGCTTTAAAGCAAAAATGAAGAATTTTTCCGCAATTTCCCTCAAATAGAAATTCATACGACATTTCTCGTGCAATCTCTCGCAAATGTATAGTTATACCTGTTAACAGCATGTGGAAATTAATACTAATTATGATACTTTGTAGCCAACCTGTTTTCCTGATTCTAAACTCAAGAAAATCGTAAATTAGGTGTAATTTAGTTCTTAACTCTGATTTTTATAGTTATGAAATATTTAATTTTCAGGCCATGATGAACGCGATATTAGAGATTCAAAAATCAGAAATCTGAAACTTAAAATCAGAGTTTAAAAACGGTGAATTCTTTCTCCTTAAATCTCAACATTAAAAATCTTAGGAAACAAAATTTACTGTTCCTCTCCGGACCAGTCATTAAGTGTTTGATGTGTGTATTGAGAAATACAGGAGAATATCTCACTTTATCTTTGTCGCGTTAGTATGTCTGCCGTCGGAAGTAAACCATAAAGACGGTCCATGGATATCACGTGAGATTTTCTCAATCGTTTAGTTTTTAGTAATTACCAATAAAGGCACACTTTACACACTGTCCTAACTACTGGTCCTGGAGAGTCCGGAATTTCTAGGAAATCATTGTTAAACAGAATTATATTCGCCAGCTGTACATACAGCTCTCGAATCTAGGCCTCTTTCAAATAGAAGGATGACGTGTTGATGTTACACTTTACTGAGCAGTTTCGCCAAGGACGTATTGTTGAGTCCACTCGCTCAACAATTGTTAGCTTAAAGTACCACGAGGCGTTATCGTTCTCGAGCATTGCCGCCGGAAAAGCCTTGTTTCCTTGCATTGGTGTCTTTTCTTTAAGTTCCGGGACTTTTCGCTTTAATTTCCGTGCACTTTTGCCACCACTGATGGCAAGTCTGTATGCCCTCTAAATGAATTCGTCAGAACTTTCTTCGTCGGAGGACTCGTAAAAATTTCGTTTCGTATTTCTGATCTCCCTTTGGCTTTGACAAACCTCTTTTTCAATAATACCAAAACTTTCCAGCTGTAGATAACTGCCATCGTCATCGGTTAAGACATATGTGTCAAAAAGACCACGCGACTTGCGAAGTCGAGTTGTTTCGCATGTTTAAAAAAGCCGTCACAGTAGCAACGGTCACTCCTCCATTTCACAAAATAAACTTACCCACGTGACGCTTTTTGGCGCAAAATGGCTCTCTTACTCATTGATATTCGGTACTTGAAAAGGCAAGATAATTTTTACTTCTAAGGGTGTTGTTACGGGTAAAGTAGCCAGCAAAAGTAATTGCGTCATTCTTACCAGCTGCGAAGGTTAAATGTGCACGATTTTACAGATTTGATATTTAAAATAATGACATCGCAGACTGGGATAAACCGTGGTTGTCAGAACTAGATATTACAAGTCGAATTTCGTAAATCATGATATTGATTTCTGATTTCTCTATTGTGGATTTCAGATTTTTAGGGATTGCGATTTGTGATTTCTGTTTCAAGATTTCTGGTTTCAGATTTCTGGTCTCTAAATTCTAACTTCAAGTTTCAGGGTTCGGATTTTTGATTTGTTGTCTCTTCTATAGGGTTAATCATGGCTTCAAAATCAAATATTTTATATCAATAATAGTTAGAACTTAAAACTGAATTAAACTTAATTTACGATTTTCTTGATTTTAGAAACAGGAAAACAGGTTAGCCGCAAATCATCCTGATTACAACTTTGTTTTTGAGGTAAAATTGACATTTTCGTGGGATTTCGTTCAAATGTTTAGTTTTACAACTTTACAACATGTGGAACCTAAAATTGTGTTTTTGAGGTAAGTTATAAACCTAAAATCGTCAATATTCCTACGACTTCACTCAAATGTATAGTTTCACGCCTTAACAGCATGTGGAATCTCAAACTGTGACTTGAGGCAATTGTGAGGTATGAAGCGAGAACCAACATTTTTTGTGCAATTTTACTAACATATATATTTTCATGTCTCTACAGCATATGGAAACAAGAACTGTGTTTTTGAGGCAATTTAAAGTTGTGAAGCAAAAATGGACATTTCTCATGTTCTTACACTCAAATGTATAGTGTTACGTCTCTACAACATGTGAAATATGAAACTGTGTTTTAAAGGCAATTAGGATGTATGAAGCAAAAATGGACATTTCTTGTGCGATTTTACTCAAATGTATAGTTTTACCTGTTTACAACATGTGGAATCTAAAACTTTGTATTTAAGATAATTAAGAAATATAAAGCGAACATGGCCATTTCTCGTGCCATTTAACTCAAATGTATCGTTTTACGTCTCTCGTTTTTCAAACAATTAGGACATATAAAGCTAAAATTAAAATTCTTGTACGTTTTCAATGAAAGGTGTAGTTTCACGTCTCTACGGCATATAGAGATGTTTTTGAGATAATTGGGATATATAAAGTGATTTCACTCATATGTATAGTTTCACTGTTTTACACAATGTGGTATATTAAACGGAATTTTCTATGCGATTTAAAGCTAAAGAGTAAAAATGGACATTTAGTCTTTTCCGATTTTATCTAAATGTATAGGTTTACCTTTTTGCAGGATCTCGCATCTAAAACTGTGTTTTTGAGGCAACTGGGAGAAAGGAGGCGAAAAGCGATATTTTTCGTGTAATTTGACTAAAACGATTGGTGTGAGGGGTTTAAAGCATGTGAAATCTAAATGTGTGTTTTTTAAGGCAATTTAAAGTTATGAGGCAAAATTGTATCGTTTTACCTGTTTACAGGATGTGGAAGCGAAAACTGTGTTTTAAAGACAATTTAAAGTTATGAAGCGAAAATGTAAATTTCTTGTGCGATCTCACTCAAATGGATAGTTTGACGTCTTTACTGTATGCCGTATCTAAAATTGTGCTTTTGAGCTAATTGGCAGGTAAAAAGCAAAAATTGACATTTCTTGCGCGATTTGACTCACGTCTCAAAAACATGCAATCTAAATCTGTGTTTTACACGCAGTGTAAAATTACTTAGCGAAAATCGATATTTCTCGTGCTATTTTACTTAAATGTATAGTTTCACCTCAATTACAGCATGTGTTATCTAAAACTCTTTTTTTAAGGAAATTGGGAGTTTTTTATGTTTTACGCGATTCGCCAGGTCCCCAAAAAGAGGATGAGTGGAATGCCTCTGAGTCATACAACCTAATCCGTCACACAAGAACTGTCCGTCAAAAACGGGTTATACCAACACGTGAAACTCACAGGGGGATGAAACCCTGTCCCTACAAACAGACAACACAGAAAGAAAGAAATGAGGAACGACTATGCGCAGCAGCGACGGAACTGGACTGCACAAGAGAAGTAGTAACAGAGTTGAGCAAAAATCGTCAGGAAGAGAAATCAGCAAAAACAAGACGCGGACGAGCCAGGTACGGACGTGGCAGGAATCTTAGGGAAAATAGCAAGAGATCTAACAGGGGGATGGTGAAGACGCGGACTTGTTTTGATGGGGGTCAATTAAACATAACACGGATGTCCAATATCAAAGAAGTACGCTACAAACTAAGGCTGCATGTTTCTGTTAACCTTTTAGCTGAAGTATAGCAACCATCTACTCTTGCACGAGTCCGTTGTTACCACCGTCGTGAGTACGCGCCCAAGATCAATACCGCTAGCCATGATAACTATTAGAAAATCAATTCAGAGGATCCCTTCACGTTTCTATATGGATATGTTGCTCCGTTTTGTGCCCCTTGGGGCCGCCGGAGCTCCACTACAACTCCTAAACTTTCTCCCACGGGGTGACAGGTGGTTACTACTTAAAGTTTTGGTGTGAGTGTACGACCAAGAACCCTGAAACCCTCAACCATAAATCTGCGACTTTTCATACCGTATCCCCTTTCAGACCTGAGCCAAAATTGGAAACCCAAAGAATTGTAAGCCAATGACATTAGTAAACGGCTATAATATATGACCGCTGCTAACAAGAACTAGCTCCATCAGCATAAACATTTGAGAAGGGCTTTAAAGTTGCCAATGTTACTACGAAAATAACTGGTTCGTTGCAAATGGATTCTTCAGGGAAGCTTATACTTTCACTTATACTTTTATTGAGGTTGTCTTACTACTTAAAGAAACACAGTCAGCTCTGGGACCGTGCTAACATGCACATTGGATTTTGAAAAGAGTCCACCTAAACAAGAAATCAAAGTACATCTAGAAATCCGCTGTAATCCTCGCAGTGTTTCGCTTGATTTTCAATCGTTTACTGAAAAGTTTGTTTTTCAGTATGCTTTTGCTAATCCTATGATATTATTTTTATTATATTTGGTTAAAAGCAGTGTGGGTTCCGTCTCCATGATATTCTAATAAGCTATGAAATGGCTACCTGATGCACATGTGCTCCAGCTGACTTTGTCCCTGTAACCATATTTTGCACATCAGTTTAGTTGAACATTTGCTAAAATACCGACAATCTCGCTGGATTATAAACCTTTTATGTGCTTCATTGACCCTTCATTTCAATATAACGCGAAACTTCGCCGAGTAAAATCCGTACAATTTACTACGTTGAAAAATATCACAAATCTTTGCTAACCAATTAAAGATTGGCAAAAAGTTTACCTTGTCTAGAGCTAGTAAAAACTGGTAATTCAAAGGCAAGATAGGAAAAATGTACGTCCTGAAATATCTGCGTAATTAGTAGAAATCATTTTTAAAAAAGGAACTCCTCATCACCTCACTTGCCGTGCTACAGTGCATCAAGACATGAGGACCGCGTTTACTTTCCATTACGCCAAAGATTCCGGAAATCTCGTTTCAAAGTCAAATGAAAACGGTCCGATTATGGTTCTTTCGACCTAAATATTTGGGACCAACTCTGGACGTGATCCACTTCTTTCGGTCGAAGCGGTAGTACCGAATTTGCCGTTCCAATTTTTACAAATCGGTTGATTGCCACACTTCTCTGCACTTATGTAGAGAATTTTTTTGGGGGGTTGGAATCTTTTGAGGCTCCGAAAAAGAGACTCGCGGCTCGACGCTCGCGTCTAGGGCTCGCAGACTCGCAAAATAGCCTCACCTGGTGAGAAAAATGTTCGTTGGAGAAGTTGAATCATTCTCAAAGATAGATGATGATATTGGAAGGGGAGAGATATTGCAACTTGACAAAAACGTCGTCGAACAAAGGAAAACAGAAGAAAACCGTCGTTCGCATTGAACCCTCTAATAGCCGGGTTGGATTTTGTGCTTTCTAAGTGTCCGTCGAGCAAATATTTCCAATATTTGTTAATGCTTTAAAGAATTAAATTCGTACATGTTGTCCCTCTAAGCGGGAAAAGACAGACATTCAACTCTGGGACTGGATGGTGCAATCTCATGAGGTCCGTACATGGAAAATGATGGGATAGAACCTACGTGACACCTGTTTGATCTACTTTAGTAAAGTGAGAACATTGCAAGGCTACATATCTGTTTCAGGGAACCCCTTGTTCCCCTTTTGCTACTATTCTTTTTTGAACAAAACCAATTTGCTCTAAACGCATGCGCAGGTTAGTTAGCGTTCGTGTCTTTGATATATAAGGCACAGCATACATTGCATAAGGTATCACACAAATCTTGATAGGGTTTCCTTATGGTGGAGACTAACACGTAAGACGCATGCATTCTAGCATCGTAAAAGCAATATATGTCTTGACCACTATCTTCGCGAATACGTCAACACAAAACCACTGTGTCTCTAACGGACGCCAATGTTCGCAATGACTTTAATCTCGAATTTAGTGACGCTAATAAACCGCATATGGTTTTTAAAACTATGTTTTCGAATAAGTTAAAATGTATCGAGGGAAAATCGACATTTCTTTTGCGATTTTACTTAAATGTATACTTTCACCACTCTAATCTAAAACTATGTTTCAGAGCCAATTTAAAGTGCGCAAGCAAAAATTGAAATTTGCCCTTTAATTTTACTTAAATGTAGGTATAAAGCCAGGAGGTATGAAGGAAATTTGATATTTCTCGCGCGATTTTACTCAAATGTGTAATTTATTGTGTGTACAGCATGTAAAACTTAAACTGTGTTTTTGACGATATTTAAATTTATGATGTGAAAATGAAAATTTCTCGTGCGAGTTTAGTTGCAATCTTTACGGCATTTAAACTCTGAAATCGTCTTTATTAGGTAAATGGCAGAAAAAAAGCGAAAACTGAGATGTCTCGTGCGATTTGACTTAAATGTTTACTTTCAAGTGTCTAGGGCATGTGCTATAAAGGAAAAATTAATATTTTTTGTGCGATTGGACTCAAATGTTTACGTTGACCTCTTTACAGCCTTAGGAATCTAAAAGTGTGTTTTTGAGGTAATTGGAATATGTACAAGGTCGTATGGTCAAATATTTGCATTTTAAACGTACTTTCAAAAGCTTTCACGTCGCTCACAATTATCTGCCCACAGAAATTTTTAGAGGAATCTGTAGACCATCCTTCTGCGATTCGACCACCAGAAGTCTAATTTATTTAAAGGTTTCGCACATGGGTAAAGTTAATTATTTTTAGGGATTTTTTTTTAGCGAATGAAATATATCTCTTCGAAATTTAATCATTGTGCACCTAACAAAGACCGCTACATTCCCAAACTCAACCCAGTACAAAATTAAACATTGCACAAAAATGTTTGAGAATTTTAAAGACGAAAACAAAATGTAGCTTTGCATGGAAGGCTCCCAAACTTTTTTAATAAAATGGCGCATCAAATGACGATTTTAAAGGAATTTTGTTATTTACATATTACTTTCAAATAAACGGATATTTTGCCAAAAAAACTATCTAGTAGTTTCTGTCATTCCCTAACTTATCTACCGTAAAATATGAGCGAAATCTAATCTTCGACCCCTGCCAAGTTATTTTACATATTTATCGACAGGAACTTTTAAAACATCAGACTATACATGTGAGTGAAATCGACGGCAAATGTTGAATTTTGCTTAGTAATTTTAAATAGCCTTTAACACAGAGTTTTAGAGTACATGTTGCGGAGACGTAAAACTATATATTTGAGTGATATCGCGCAATAAGTGGCGATTATCTCTCCTCAAAAACACAGATTTAGATTCCACATGCTGTAAAGAGGTAAAACTATACATTTGAGTAAAATCGCAAAGGAAATGTCTCTTTTTGCTGCATACCTTTCAATTGCCTTAAAAAACAAAGTTTTAGATTCCACATGCTGTAGAAACATCAAAGTAAACATGTAAATAAAATCGCACGTAAAATGTCTTTTTTCATGTCAAAACTTTAAATATCCTTTTAAAAAAAATAGTTTAATATTCGACATTTTCTAGGGAAGTGAAACTTTTCAGTCAAGTTAAATGCCCACAAGAAATGTCCATTTTCGATTCGTACCTACTAGTTGCCTCAAAAAGACAGTTTTAGATTTCATATGCTGTAAAGAGATAAAACTATACATTTGAGTAGAATCACATCAGAAATTTTTATTTTTACTTCATAACTTTAATTTATTTAATTCCATCAGAAATGTCCAGTTCCACTTTATAACTTGAAATTCCCTCAAAAACACAGTTTTAGATTTAACATTCTTTAAATACCCAAAACTATACATCTGAGTGAAATCGAACAAAAAATGTCCATTTTCGATTCGTAAGTTTGAATTGCCTTAAAATAACACAGGTTTAGATTCCAGATATCTTTTTCGCTTCATAACTTTAAATATCCTTAAAAAACACAGTTTAAACTTTCACATTCTCTAGAGACGTGAAGCTATAAATTTAACTGAAGTCGCCTTACAATTGTCCATTTTGGCTTTATATGTCACAATTATTTCAAAAACACAGTTTTAGATTCCACATGCTATAAGACGTGAAAGTATATATTTGAGAAAAAATCGCACGAGAAATATCAATTTTTGCTTCAAAACTTTAAATTGCCAACAAAACACAGTTTGTGATTCCACATTCCCTAGAGACGTGAAACTAAACATTTAGGGTTCACATGCCATATCTTTGAGTAAAATCGCAGGAGAAATATCCATTTCCACTTTATAGCTTTAAATTGCCCTAAAAACACAAATTTCTAATCGACGGAGAGAGACGTTGAGACGTGAAAAGAAACATTTGAGTGAAATCGCGCGGGAAAAGTCAATGTTTAATTTTTACGAGAAATGCAGATTTTGATTTTATACTTGGAATTTTCATAAAAAAACAGCTTAGGATACCCACATGTTGTAAAGACGTCAAACTATGCATTTGAGTGAGATCGCACAAGAAATGTCCATTTTCGTTTCATAACTTTATATTGCCTCAAAAACACAGTTTTAGATGCCACATGCTATTAAGACGTAAAACTATACATTTGACTGAAATCGGACAAGAAATGTTAATTTTGGATTTATAACTCTAAATTTCCTTGTAACAAACGGTTTTAGAATCTTGATGCATTTAAGACGTAAAACTATGTATTTTAGTAAAATGGAAAGAGAAGTTTTTAATTTCGCTTCATAACCTTAAATTGCCTTGAAAATACAGTTTTAGAATCCGTTGTTGTATGACGGACTAGATTCCATAAATGACCGGCATTGCACTCACCCTAGCAATCACCCTTCGCATTGCACTCAGCCTAGCCATTCGCGTGAAACATAAAAAACCTCGAGATTGCCTCAAAAACAGAGTTTTAGATACCACATGCTGTAAGGCGGGAAAACGATAAATTCAAGTGAAAGCGAACAAGAAATGTCAAGTATCTCTAAATACCTTCCAAAACATAGTTTTAGATACCATATGCGGTTTATTAGCGTAACTGAATCCACGATTAGAGTCATTCCGAACATTACTGCCCGTTAGCAACACAGTGGTTTTGTGTTAAAGTATTCGCGAAGAGAATGGTCAAGAGATGTTTTGCTTTTGCGCTTTTTTTCCAGAACGGGTTTTGAATAGCGTATTGTGGTGAGTAAACCAGTGTTTCTATCTTTGATGGACCTTCAGTATTTTGTTCTTATGAGATACCTTTTCACTATGCCATGCCTTTCGGATCACTTGTCAATTTGGCGGGCTGAACTATTTAAAAAGATGCTCTCAAGTTTAATTTACTTTGATCTCAGTCCCGTCTAGGAAAAACTGGATATCATAGTTACTTCCCATTTTACCAAATCATTTATTTAATCTAGATGTACATGTAGACTGCACTGAAGACTTGTTGCTGTTTAGGTTCAAAATTAAGACCTCGACCAGAGAACAAACTCCATGCTATTACTAGTTTTCCCGCGAAATCATTTTCGGTTCAATTTGGGGATAATTTCCAATCTGGAGATCATTTGCTGTTGGGGATTATTTGTGGTGCTGTAGTTCTTTGTAATTTTATTTAGGTTTTGCTAAGTGAGTTTCCTTGACCATATGGGAGTTCTTTTTTTACGCAAGCAAACATATCTAGACTTGGCTTGTGTTTAGTGCGTATTGCACTGAAACTAATACACTTTTCAAGCCCAAATTCATTGGCTTTAAATCTTGTGCAGGTTGCACATACAAGCTTTCACAAGCCAGTTTATTCCTGAATAATAAAGGGACGCCGTTGTTGATAATGTTATGTATTTAAACTGGCTTATTACGCAGTTACTTGTGTCCACCAGTAGAGTTAAATCCAGTAACGTACTTAGAAACCTAACCCGAAAGTGCTATCTGGCGTCTTACCACCTGGTCCGTAACCTAAGAACAATTTACAAAACACCTGTATTTATGCTAGACTCTAAACAAGTGATCTATTATTTCGTTTAGTAATTCTAAACCCCTAGTGGCTGCCAATGAGCTCATTGTTGTTTTACGTTATTCCATCTTAGGCAGTCAGTTATTTTTCTCTGAAATATTAACTACTTAGTTAGTAGTTGACAGCTTGTTCCCGTTAAGAGCCTGAAATTTTTTCAGGTCTTTTTTTCCGATACTGCTATGGCTGCATTCGCATCTTTCATTACTTCATTTAATTGCTACTATTGGACAACTATTACCATGGAACTCATCTGCTTGAACCGAGTATTACGTCCACTAAACATATAGGGCTGAACTCACATACGACCGCTCTAATGTGGGTTTGATAGCTCACTTGGTAGAGCATTGGACCCGTAACGCAAAGGTTCTGGGTACGAATCCCGTTGAGAGGCTAAATTTTGTTTTCAGGTCATTTTTCCAGCTTACAAACTCAGGTAGTTCTCACTACAAGTTGTTGCACGATATTAGAGATAGACAAGTGGTTACCATGGGTATTCACTTGACTCCTAACTGTTAGGATTTTATGGTTTTAAATATTGGGAAATTTTTCCCGTACAATTTAACGGAAATTGCACGAGTAACGTCCAGTTTCGCTAAATAATATTAAATTGTCCCAAAAACAAGGTTTGAGAATCATAGATGCTGTAAGGAGGGAAACTATACATTTCACTGAAATAGCAGTAGAAATATGCATTTTTACTTTATAACTTCAAATTTCCTTAAATTGCAGTTTTAGATTTTACATGCTGTAAAGACGCTAAAGTATGGGTTTAAGTGAAATCACACAAGAATGTCCATTTTTCCTTCATACCTTCTAATTGCCTAACAAAAAAAAAAAATCAGGATGCTTTGCGTCCAACTTGTTTTCCTGATTCTAAAATCCAGAAAATCGTAAACTAAGTTTTAAGCTGTGATTATTAGAGATAAAATATTTGATTTTCAGGCCGTGACTACCTCGATATTAGTGATAGCAATTCAAAAATTACAACTCTGAAACTTGAAATCAGAATTTAGAAATCAGAAATCTGAAACCAGAAATCGCCGATAACAATGGAACTTTTCCACAGCTGGAAAGTTTCGGTGTTTATGAAATAGAGGTTTGTCAAAGCCCAAGGGAGATCATAAATACAAAACGAAATATATACGAACGCTCCCACGAAAAAAGCTCTGACAAATTCATGCAGAGGACATACAGATTTGCCACCAATAGTGGTAAGAGTGCAAAGAAAGGAAATCGAAAGGTCCCGAAACTTAAAGGCAAGCAGCAATGTAAGAAAACAAAGCTTTCCCGGATGGAATGGTCAAGAACGATCACGCCTCGTGGTACTTTAAGGTAACAATTAGTGAGCGAGTGGACTCAAAAACACGTCCTTAACGAAACTGCTCAGTAAAGTTTAACATCAACACGTCATCCTTCTATGTAAAAGAGGCCTAGTTTCGAGAGCTGTTTGTACAGCCGCCGAGTATAATTCTGTTTGTCTGTAATTTCCTAGAAATTGCAGACTCTCTAGGACGAGTTGGTAAGATATGGTTGATTTATACAGTGTGTAAAGTGTATCTTCATTTATACTTGTTAAAATCTAAACAATTGAAAAAATCTGACGTGATATTTGAAATCTGACGTGTTTATTCGAAAGTTCCGACAGCAGACATACTGGGGCGACAAATATAGAGTAAGATATTGTCCTAAGGGCATCAGTCTTAATCTCTGCATAAGGGTTCATTTAAAACTTTCAGTTTTAATGGTGATGCATATTTGCTCAAGTTGTCGGGAGTGTACGCTTGATATTGCAGAAATTACCCCCAAATAGTTTTGGTAACTTTTTCACTGGAGACACTGCGCGCGACAAGATGGGGTGTCTTTAAAATAAGCAACCCAACAGGGGTACCCCCAGAAACTCCCCAGAACACTTCGAAACAGCTATCTCTAATATCGGGTTAATCATGGACTGAAAATTAAATATTTCATAATTATAATAATCAGAGTTTAGAAGTCAATTACACCTAATTTACGTTTTTATTGATTTTAGAATCAGGAGAACAGGTTCGCTGAAAAGCATGGTAATTCTCTTTAATTTCCACATGCTTTTAAGGGGTGAAACTATATATTTGAGTGAAATAACACGAGAAATGTCAATTTCTTTACTTTATTACTTTACCTTGCTTCAAATCGCAGTTTCAGATACCTCCTGCTGTTTTACCTCTCAGTAAAATTATACGAGTAATGTCGATTTTTGCTTTATACCTTTAAATTGCCTTGGTTGACCCTGCATGCTGTAGAGACGTGAAACTGGAGTTTGAAACCTGTAAAGTTGTTTATAATGTTCATTAGGATCTAGTCTGATGAGCTCCCGTCTGATAAGTTGCGCTTCATAAACAGAATGTGAAATAAGAGTCAATAAATCCAAAGTAAACAGGAGGAAACATGATACATCTTCCTTCCTGATATTTTCAGGTGTACTTTTTAAAGCTAAGAGTTCGTCTGTCAAGCTAATGATCAGATGCATGCTCTTGAGCTACTTTCGATCTTTTGGATTATTAAATCTCTTGATTTTGAGCTGGATTTCATTTTAGGGCAAATTTCAGGGCTGACTCTTGTACCTACTAAGTTTTTACAATTCTGAGGTCTGTTGTATTTCCCCAGCTTTTCTTTAGCGTTCTCCTCAGACAACATCGTTTCGACCATTTATCAACAAGATTTGTTAACTGTGAACTAACAACTCCTTCCGAGTCGTAAATCTCTGACAGTGCAGCAAGAACATTGTCCTCATCTTCTGCTGATTTTTCTGGCGTCTTGTCCTGAGTCACTGAGAAGCTTTTCGTACGCCTCGTCCACGTC
>Ga0126339_10001401_pt1 | contig 16275 bp, 3 predicted proteins | sample OrbTmetagenome_2_FD_92532 | JGI IMG/M metagenome (GOLD analysis project Ga0126339, IMG submission 92532) | Coral microbial communities from Petempiche,Puerto Morelos, Mexico - Orbicella T R C metagenome | ecosystem: Host-associated > Invertebrates > Cnidaria > Coral | place: Petempiche,Puerto... | reverse complement strand
TTACACATCGAAATTCTGGATTATGATTGACTGAAAGAAAATAGGAACTTTTCTAAGAAAATGATATCACGTAAAATGATGACGAAAATTTTGTGCTGAAACTTTGAAAAAAGTTTTCTCAAAGGAGAAAAAATGGCTTCAAAAAAGATCTTCCGGCACTTCCTCCGCACGAATTTTTTCATGTTTATATTATTAATAAGTAATCATACAGTTTTTCTCGTTCAATTTGGAGTTAATTTGCACTTGTGAGTTTTTCAAAAAGCTGAAATTACACTCATCGAAGGGGCTCGTGCAATTTCAGCTTTTTGAAAAACTCACTCGTGCAAATTAATTCCAAATTGAACTCGAAACCGTATGATTACCTATACAAATATCTCTTACATCATGTTCCTCCACACCCCAGTTTTTATCCTCTGTTGAAGTCACATCTGTCTCTTCTTCTTTTGTTTTGTGATGACGCAGCTGAACCTGGGGTTTGGTTAAGTACTTCACTTCTCTTCTACCCTTTTAATATAAAAAAAATTGAATTTTAACGACATATTAGCCTTAATGATTGACATCATCATTTACTAGTCTTCTCCGTCTCATGGGGGGCATAGGGTGTCCACAGTTACTTGTACCTTCCAGCTCTGTCGATCTTGAGCTGCTCTTTTGACCTCACACCAACTCAAGTAACCTAACCCTAACCCTAATGAACAGCTCAACCAGTATGATAAAGACAAATATCTGTCTGCTAGAACTTGGGCATATTTTTAGCATCTAGGTAAGTTATCTAATGACAGGTGGAAGAGGCCTGTCTTAAGACAAACAAATGGGGGATTATCAATCTCAGCCAAGGTTGTCTTTAATACTTTGTCAAAGGAGATGCACAAAAGCAGATAGTGTGTCACTGACAATACATAATCCATCTTGAAGTTGTACCAAAAAACCATAGTATTAGAGGGTCCCCTATACTTTTTACATGAGGCATGATTGGGCGGTTATTTTCTCATGAATCATGATTTTAATATTATTTTTATATGTGATTCTTGATTAAAGATCTTTTCATGTCCACCTGAATGAATTTTTTATTTAAACGTGACTCGTGAAGTGAAGAGTTGAATTAAACGTGATTCGTGAACCATTTTGTTTTGCATGATGAATTTCTGGCTCTTTTACAGTTTAGAAAATGTATGAATTGTTTTCAAAGGGCTATGGTTAGGTTTTGACCTGACCTGGACTTCATATGGATTGATTGGTCATAATTAAAAATAGACCTCTAATGGTTTTTGAACAAATAAGATAAGGCATTACATCACCTTCTGTTGCATATGCTGACAGACATGACAACCCTTGAAATCAAACTTCGGCATTAAAAGACATTTCACCTGCCAGTAACTTATATGTGGATATGGGGCTTTGGAGTCTTTGGAACTTATTTTGGTTAGTAATGCCTTAGCACGAAGTGACCATCGCAGGGTTAACCCCCAGCATCGTTCATCATTACCATTTATTAACCAGGGTGAAAAGAGGCACCATGAAAGCAAAGTGTCTTGCCCAAGAACACAATGCATTGTCCCTGGCCAGGGCTTAAATCTGCACTGATCAATCCAGAGTCTAGACAATGCACTAACCATCAGGCCACCATCCTTCCAATCTCTACAAATCATAGAATATTATTCCCTCCAAGTTTACCAAGTGTACTGTCTAAAGTACACCTGTTTAATTCTACTGAAGAATGCAGAACATACGCATATGGCAACACGATCTGATCTTTTGGAAAAGACTAGCAGTAAAGATCAGTTAAGGGTCCCATTTGTTAGAATCGAATCAAAATGTGATTCCTTCGGAAGTTATATGACTACTGACTAATTCAACTCGGAGTGGAATTAAGACAACTATCAATGTCAAGACGATGACAGGTCTGACAGACCTCTTTGCTATTCAGATAAACACTCGATCAAAGAGCTGAACTCAGAGGATAAACAGCTTTATAAACAGGTTAGAAGAAGTGAAAATATTAATTTGCAAATTTGCTTTTCATTTTTATGTGAAACATGATCATCTTGAACTTAGTGTGAATGTGAAAGAATTTTGAATATTATTTGTGAAGTGTAAAAAGGCCAAACGTTTTTACGACTGGGTTTTACAAAGGGGTATAGGGGACCCTCTAGTAAGAGAAAAAAAGCCCAAGTTTGTCCAGACAGATTATTTCTCCAGTTTTAAAAAAGCCAACTGATATGGACTACAATTGAAACATCTGTACGAAGAAACCACAAGGACAGATCCAAGATTTTTCAAGGGGGTGGCTGGTAGTTTGGGATTGCAGAATCAATGGGGCATGCACCCAAAATTTTGCAATCTGAGAACTGGAACATAATTGAAAACTGATTCACCAGAAATGCTTACTCTAGCAATTCCACCAAGTACAAATTACAATTTGGGACATGTCCAGAATGACTGTCTTTTTTTCTACCATAATCTTCACAATCTTTTTCGTTTTTTTTGTGTTTTGCTACTCCAAAACGGATCAGGAGGGAACCATCCGTGCATGAAAACAGCCTGGTATCAGGTGAATCATGCAACTCGTCATTTCTCAAACGAAGGTTGATGAAATTATCCAAGATATAAATCACTGTCCATTGGATAGTATTGTTTGTTTGTCAACACTTTCCCACATTGCATTGATCCTTTTGGACTTTTCGCCTATTTAGAAATTATATTCTCTTGTTAAGTCTGATCTTATGATTTTATGCAGCAAAATGACAGCAACATTTGCATTTGCTGGTTATAGTCAACATCGGTACACAAAAGGATGCGACAAAGCGACATGTCTACCCCCTTTGGAAGGCCTCTTAATAGGATTTATCTGACCTTCAAAGGGTGGATAACACTATCCACCAAATAAATCAATATCCATTGGCTAGCTAGTGTAGTTTGTTTTGTCAACGCTTAGTCATTGGATAGTATTTTATGCAGTGGTTAGCATTAATTATCCACACTTCACAACTGGGCCGGCTTTTCCTTGAACAAGGAAGTAAGACCTCATTGTCTCTGGCGTGCTGTTGTAATATGCAAGATGGATAAAACAGCACATGCATAATATATGCAGACAGTTCATCCATTCCTAGTACAAAGAGCACAATGTACAAAAAGCAAAGTGAAGACGAAAATAGAAGCTTAGAGATTTTCTGCACAAATAAGCCAGACTGTACGTGAATATTTCAAGACTGCACCTTTGAAATTTCCAAATTCCATGGGTCTCCAACTTTCCTGGCTCTTTCAAGGAAGTCAAGGAGTTCATTTTCGAATTCTTCGTATGACAAAGTACCCGTTTTCCACATGCATAAAATACCTCTAGCCTATTTCCAAAGACCAAGTACGATATGTGACAGGCGTTTCCTAAGGAACTGGTAACGACTTCACTCTTCTTTCGTGCAGGGTAGGGAGAGTGGAAGAGAATTTGAAAGGGGTGGTAATTCTCTGGGGAGACGGTACGTCGCGGTCAAGAGGCATTGAGCTTGTTTTAGCAGGTTAAGGTTAACACAGTTTGTGCTTTGGGGTGTGGAAACACTGTTTGGTTTAAATTATTTCCCTTTTGTGGGCAACGGTTCGAAAACTCTAAACACGTCATCATTACCCCAGCGCCTTCTCCATGTTTACTCGCGGTTAATCGCCCGTGAGTGGAACTAAGCGTGTGCGACCATTGCGCGCGCGTGTGCGCGTTTATAATACAGAATCGGGGCTCCTATAAAACACGTAATACGTATATTATCCGGCTCGCTGTACCCATTTTAAGCTATCCGCGTCGCTATTTTGGAAACATTGCTTCCATAAACGACCAAAATTGGTCTGCATTTGGATAAGGAATGATTTAGAAGGAAATCGTGTTTAAAAAATTGCCGACTTTCTGCTCGGTAACCATTCAAATGCTTCACCGATATGCACCTGCCTATATCAAGCAAGGTGTTTCTCAATGTACATGATGCTAAAAATAGCAAAGAGTTTTCGCGTTTGTTCCAGTCAATTGGAAAACAATATTTTTCGATCGAGAGAAATATGTGTCTGCGCGTTTTATTTTTTTTGTTGTTGCTCTTTTCCTGAGTATGTTTTCGTTGGGTACGGAATATCTTTTTGTTGGGTTGACGGAACCTGGCAAATCGTTAAGTACCGCTTTTGAAAAAAAAGTACTATTGTGTCGGTTTACGGTCTTGAAAATAAAACAATAGCAAGTCAGGAAAGTGAAAAAATCTTTGAAAAAAAAAATTGAATGGAAAGCTATTATGAGAGAATTTTCTGACTCCTTTCATTTTTTGATCTTGGCGGAATTCTAAACTCATGACCTTTCGAAGGACGAAGGGGATGTGACGTCACGAAGAAGGCGGTGCTTGCATTGTTCAGGCGGGCATTAACTGACAAGCCTTTTGTCGTTGTCGTTATTGAACAACCATCTGCCGTCCAAACAATGGCAGAGTTTCTACGCCGATATGGAAAACAGCTCCACCACACATGAAATTTTAATTTTGTCGCGGCAGCGACGTAAACTCGAGAGAAGTCTGGCGTAAATTTTTCGTGTTGTTTTGAGTCTTCTTTTGTATATGATCGTTAAACCAAAACACGTGAGGCCATTGCGGTACTGTAAATATAAGCAGCGTACAGTTAAACAACACGGCCGTGTTGTACAGCGTGCGTGAGGTCCTCTCGCTTTAAGCGATAAAATCTGAGAAAAGACAAACTCACTGACGGGAGCGAAGCGATCCGCAGCTGCTTTTCATCGAGTACACGACGAACCTATTTCGTCAAAAGTGGAATAGCCCGCATTATGTAAGATGTAACTTTTTAAATTCCAAATAAAGAATTTTAAACTTGTATATTCCGTCGCGCTTCATTGATCTTGTCGAATTTATGAAATACAGTATTTTGACCTCGCTCCAGTCAATCCGTAGTTACTTTGAATAAATCGAATTTTTATTTTGCACCCTTGGGAATATACCGAACTCGCTTACGCGCGCGACAGCGAATAAACCGTTTATGTCAGGGTCTTAAAATTCACCCTGAATTTTTTTTCAAAACCCCGTTAAGGCTTAGAGTATTAGTTTTAAAAATACGATTCTCAAAAAGAGTTAAGCTGTGTGTAATATACAAAAACCCGACGAAACGTAAACTTCGGTTTTTCGAGCCTTGTGTGATCTTTGGAAATTCTGGATTGGAACTGAACTGGGAGGACTGGAAAGTGGAACTGCAGAGACTTTGCCAAAGGATGAGTCAAAAGAACTTAGATCTGATTATTTCGCAGATTCTCCCTGATAGTAACTTCAAGTGTGAATTGTTTATCTGATCAAGTTTGGGAATAACATTATAGAACTGTGAAACTGAAGTCTTTTCTTAGTCTCAGTACATTTGAATGCTAGACGCAACAAAGTGTATGCACAGAAATTCCAACAAAACGCCATGAATGGTATTCTTAATTCCCAAAATCTTCATTACGTAAATTTGATCACTAAAATCCTTCGCCAAAGTGAACATTTTAGAACTCAAATTCATCATATGACTACGGATGCCGATTTCTTTCGGGCCACGTTTGCAATCGCAACGCATTGCAAGGAGCTGAGCGCGAAAGCCGGCAACTGCCCTCTCTCAAAATAGAAGATGCCGTCTAGCATCTATTAAGAGTTCACTGTTTAAACCTGCTGTATAACAATCATAATACCTCACCATTTATGCAGGCCACAGAGATATGAAAAGGTACTAAAAAGACCACTTAAATAGCGTGAAGACCAAATAACGGCTGCGTCCAAGAATACGGGTTACATAAACAATAGCCTCCATTTGGCGCGAAAATATGCTCGGATATTTGTCCGTGGACATTATCTGTTCCTACGCTCTCGGAAAACTGTGAGCTTTGAGGAACAGGTAATGTCCAAGGACAAATATCCGAACATACAAACAGGTTTTCTACTGTACAAATAACTGTACAATATCGCTGTATTTTTGTACTGTTATTTGGGCGGTATTCTCTGCAGATGGATGATAACCTCAGATATTCCCCAGTTTTAGCTGGGGAATATTCGGTCACGAGACACGTTTAGACCAATCGCGCGCGAGCTGGAGTATTCCGATGGAATAAATTCCAACAGTAGGTGTATCTGAATAGATAATTCGCTTTCGATTTCTTATAATTTAGGGTATTAGTTGATTCAGCACTTAAACCTTATGTTGTTTAGACTGACACCTGTAGAAATTGACAGCGAATAATCTAATTGCTTTTGACAATTTTAACGTGATTTCTAATCATTTCCTCGGAGTACGATCAAACCTGTATTAAGCGGGCGGACGCCCTCTATTAAGTCGACACCAGCTTGAGTCCCAAAATTTCCTTCCCATATTTACTGCAAAATTAGCCTGCATTCAGCGGCTGGATACCTCTTTTCAACGGACGCGGACACCAATACTAAGCCATTTTGTTGGACAAAATCTGCAATAAGCGGACGCTTCAAGGGCTTTTCACTTCTAACAGCTCAGTTCAGACTCCATTAACATTGTTCAGCGATGTCCTTTTAGAGCTAAATAGATTATTCTAGATTGATGCATCGACGGACTGACTGGCTATGATCGTACACTGTGTTACACTGTGTTACAAAAGGGTTAATGGTCTAAAGTAACTATTATTGCACAATATATTAGAACATGTTTAGAGCGGACACCCTGTTTTAAGCGGACGATAGTGAGTGTTCCAAGGGTGTCCGCTTAATATAGGTTGCACTGTAGAACTGAGTTTGACTGAGTACTGAACTTGATCAAACTTTAGCGAGATCATGCGCGCAGACGAGGAAAAACTTGATCGCACTTTAGCGAGATCATGCGCGCAGACGAGGAAAAACTTGATCGCACTTTAGCGAGATCATGCGCGCAGACGAGGAAAAAATATTGGAGAAACAACGAACAACCACTGCTTCTATCAGCTGAAAGTGCCCAGACAGACTTAACTATCAGTGTGGGTATGATCAAACAAAGAATATAGCCCAATCAATAGTATAGACCATTTTGTATAACGATCTCTTGGCTTTAGCAAGCTAGAATACACCCAAACAGAGGGCACTCTCCGTGTGCAGTACGAGGTTCCAGCTAAGCACTTTGTTCTGACAAAAAAATCCTCGAAAAGTCAATTTCTTTGACACACTACGGTGATTGAGGTACCTTTATCAAACATCAAGTTTATAAATAACTTAGTACTTCACTAGCGCTAGCTTGCCGAGGCAACCCAACATCGACCAAAAAGTACCCTTACAACTGCTTAAGTTGTGTGTATAACTGTGATGATCAATCAGGTCTTCGTATCCAGTTCTCCGGCATTCTCCACAGTTCAAATATATGGTCTTTCATATATTCATTTGTATTCTTCACCATCTACAGGTATATTGCGAACTCACAAAGTGATCATGACCAGCTCCCGGATGGCTTGATAGCTCAGTTGGTAGCGCACTGCAACGGTATCGCAGAGGTCGTGGGTTCAACCCGTTCAGGCCTGAATTACTTTCAAGGTTTAATTTCACATGTGCTTAAGTTGTGTGTATAACTGCGATGATCAGTAAGGTCTTCAGTACCCTTTTTTGTTGGCTCAACCATATATATTACACGTTTGCCGATGGCAAGCCACCGATCGATTCCCCCTCCCCCCTCGGGACGACTGGTCCCACACTGAAGTAAAAATTGATGTACGTTTTATCAGAGAAGCAAACAGCTCCCAAGATCTGTTGTGTTGAATTTTCCTTTCTGCGCGTGCGTGCGTGCTTCAAGACACTCGTGTCAAGCCAGTGCATGCACAAAATCGTACACAGTACAAATTAAAGGTTGACACACAGGAGCCTGGGGTGGGGAACTCCCATATAAAAAAGACGTAGGTGCTCTTCGGCAATTTTGAAAAGAACCCCTCAGAGGCACCAAGATCCTTTTTTGTGGGCGTAACTTGAAATTGTTTTCTCCCCTAAGAAGTACTAATTCCTAGAAAACACATTATCTCCCGTCATAGTTTTTCGGCTCAATAGCCTAAAAGGCACCGCAAAAGCTCCCACTGTGGACCTTTTAAGGCTAAACACTCTAAGAGCTACCAAAACCGCTAAAAGGTACGACGAGCCCCCCCGCCCCAGCATTTCTATGCGGGAGTCTCCCCCGGGCACACTACACGTAAGTCCCTATAATAGGTCCTGGAGGGAAGTTGTGCCGTCTGTGCTACAAATCTCTTCAAAAAAGGGTCCACATTTGGTCCCTGCGACCTGTTCCACGCGGTTTAATTGACGTATTTTTATCTTTTTTATTCCTTTTGTAACTGAAAAGCCCCTTTGGGGAGTTTTGATGACTTGTCCCTCCAAACTGTGTTTGTCGGTGCCTTCGTATGAACAGTGCATGCGAGTAGACAAGTTCCTGTTATCAGATGAAAATGAACCAAAAATGATACCTTTTGCCCGTAGATTTTGCCATTTTCCTGTGCACTAGGTCCATTCATGTGAACACACAAGTGACTAGTCGCTGCAACCAGTCTCTTCGGTGTAGACTGGTCAAGTGTGCCGACTTGAAAGAGAAAGGGGAAAAAAATAATGGAACAAGAAACGATATGGCTCTTTCACATCCTAAGTTCGACCTGTAGCCATAAGTTGGGACACTTTCCACAGCGAATAACAGAATATCTCCCATAACTGGCTGAGAGTCATGACTTGGACCACACGCACACACACAGAAAGCATTCTTATCCTCCCATCTAAGCAGATAACACTCCCAAGTGGACACTTGACAATTCAGTTTGAAAAATAGTTCCCCGGAGTGTCTGCTTGTGTAAACAGACATGCATCCTGATATAATTTCGCACTTGCTTTTTTCGGAGAATAACTAGCCGTGCCTAGCAAAGGTAAAAGCTCTGATGTAATTCTTAAAGAGTTCTTACCTAATGATGAGCTCCTTCCACGCACGAATTACACAATATGTAGTCCCAGGAGCAACAATTCAAACCCGGAAGCTATGTGATCTGATATTTGATATGCTAGGTCTGAAATTTAGGAATTATAATTCTTTTTTTCACGTCACTAACTTTAAGCCGAAGAACACCTTTTTAGTTCAGTTTGGTGGTAATTATTGAGGTCACTGTATTGCATTGGTGAGACTGAAGTTTCACGAGATGCAACGGTCAGTTAGGCCTAGATTTTAAACTATCTATTCTTTATAAGACCCTGAGGAAGATTTTTTGTTCGCTCATTTAGCGTGTTTAGTGGAAGAACACCCATTTCTGGAAAAACCAAGATGAGATTCCAAGATGCAGGCGGCCGATGACAGAGTTCCCTATAACGATTCTGATTGGATGATACCTGTAGCGCAACGTCAGTACTGGGAAATTTCTCGGGCCCAGTCTCAGACGGGGATCGAGCGAGGGAAGGGGAAAAGAGATCTTTTTTCATCTTTCAGACGCAGATCTCTCCGCTCAAATTCGTGGCGAACGTGATGTAACCTCCCACGCACATGGTATACAAGAAACCGAAAATAACAAAAAAGCCTAAGAAATCTCATTTTTTGGACAAAATGAGCAATTAATTTTACCATATTGTCAGAAGTGGAGCGTCGCAACGCTGTTAGATCAACATTTTACAGTCTCGGCAAAATCTAAACATCAAGCATACGAAGAAATATAGCCCACGCAACAACCTAATTTCATAATACTAAAGTAAAACGTAGAGAAACTTTAATATTTAAAAGCGCGCGTCACAAGATTTGCATACGACCTTCACTCGACGTTTCTCAAACTGTGATGAAGTGCACTTTTGTGTTTTTTTGTTTCTTCTTTTTTTTTCGTTAAAAAATATACGTCTATCGTGCAACCAGCCACATTCCACTAATTACATGTTATGATTTGTTTTTAAAAGTTCATGCACTGAATCCAATGTTTATTTGGAATAACGACCAACACATGGCGGACATCACGCAAACCAAGTCTGGGTGTCCAGTCCAAAGTTAAATTTTCCTCCTAACCTAGAGGTCCCGTCGGTCGACCAATCACTGCCAATCCACTAATGGTTTCTATAGTTACGGGCGCTAGGCCCCGGTCTGTGACGCGGACCCCACAAGCCATGACGAACTCAAGTGACACATCTTTGACAGGGCCAGCACAGCATGTACTCCAAAGGCAAGGCGAATACGGTGCCCTCGGATGCAGAGGCACGCGAAAAGTAAGCTTCAGTTGATTTTTCCTGCAAAATGGATGCCAGAAATGGAATCAGCGAGTCCGAAAACGGGGGATGGTATATAAATTTTAGGGCCATTGCGAGCGAATTTCGAAAGTTTCATCGCCGGGTCTTGAGCGCGGCTTTGTGTTGTAGGAAGCTGTCCGCTGTGTCTGTACACTGATGAAGCGTAACTGGCTTATCAAATGTTCTACTTCTTCCGTAGGCTGGCCTTGTATGTGTACGAGTACCTTTTACATGTGGGAGCGCAAAAGAGCGCACAGACTTTTCTTAACGAGGTAAACTTGATCAGAAGTTGGTTCGTTTTCACGGAGTGTGCAACTTGGTTTTCTACGAGACGCGATTCGGGAGCGTAGCGTCTCTCGAAGGTTACATGCTTCATAGGTACTGAGGGACACTTTCGTTCTCTTCCAGATAAGATGGGAAAAGAATATAACGCTTGGTGAACCTCCTGGCTTTCTTCATTCATGGTGGTGGTGAGTTTCGCCAATGACTGAACTAATTAGTGAGTTGTTGATTCGAATTTTAAACTAGGTCCTCATTATCTTTACAGCGAAATAAATGAGAGCTACGTTTTTAATGGTCGTTTATACGCAACACTGCCGGATTTTATTTTCCAGCCTTCTAAACTGTGATCCTGGGTGCTTCATTAACCTTTCTCTATGATTAAATCCTGGTTGTTTTTTTAATTTCCCGCCCAAAGTATTTCTCTTCGTTCAAGTGATGCCCGTGTGCTTTTTCCCTTTCTTCGTTTCAGTGTATTTTGGGACTTATATTGCGCCGCTCCAGAGAGACGAGACAGTTGCGACCATTCAAGTGAAGCAAAAGCTTTCCACGACTATGTAAGGACAATTTAGAATTTACAATGTAAGCTCTTGATGTAATTTCCTCCGAGATCTTTGCGAGCGAAGCGATTATTCGTTCGGTCGGAGCGCTCCATTTTTGTCACGCTAGATCAGTGTATTGTTACATTTACACGCGTGGAAATCTGTCGAGATCACCGATTTCAAACATACTGCTCGCTGTAAGCATTGTTGCGGGTTTAAACCTGGAAGGCACGAGAGTCTAATTTCCATTCGCCTGAACGCTTGTGGTGGCTTAGTGAAGAAGAACGCGCAGATGAAATGATATGTTTTTCGTACACTACATCTTAGAATTTCCTGCGTGTTAGCCGCTGTCATTTCCTTTCAACGAAAATGCAAAATCATTCCGTGATAATTTTAACTACGCCTCTACGTAAAACGTAACCGATATGCAACGTATCCTTCCAAGTTGTTGCTTGTTTACCAGAAAATTGAGCATTGTTGAGAAATTTTATTCGGCCGTCTCGATCGGAGAGTAAAAGCTCTTTAACACGGCCAATATTCAAATTCCTAGCGAACGCGCTGGTTAATTTTTCATCGCAGACGGAAAGATATTGTGCCATGCAAGGGATAGGGGAAAACTTTGATTTATTGTACATGAAACTTTTGCAAAAGATCGATTCTTTCCCTGACATATTATGCTTTTTAAGCTTATCTCTTTTCAGTTCTACCTTTGAATGCTAAACTTGAACAAAGGTCTTTGTGACTTCGCCACCAGTTGCATTCAACACGAGTTTTGCCTTCTTCGAGTTTATTTGCGTCCAGATTATGCACCGCTCCACTTGAATATGTTGTCTTTTTTGTCGGGTAATTGAATGTTCTTATTCTCAAATTTTAAATCCCTCGTAACCGGTTGAATAGAGTCGGTGAATGCTCATGAGCCTAAAGCTAAGGTTTTTTGAATAAATTAGCCAAGGGTATAGTTACGACAGGGTTGAGTCGATCAGGTGGAGGCGTTCAAAATGTATTTTCTTTGAATTCAATGATTTCTCAGTGAAGCGCGGTAGTTTACGTCTGCGATTAATAAACCGCTTATACCCAGCTAAGACCCGAGCACAAAGATCAAACGAACGAATGATCGGTGCTTCGAAACCACGAGACGCGCCGAGGACGAATATTTTGTGTTGATAAACTATGGGGGAGATGCGTATTGAGGTTTCCCAAAATTTGCATAATTTCAGGAAGGAATGGCATTTTTTTCGTCACATGACGGAGTTTTTAGACTAACAGTTTAGCGCTTATTAAGAGAGACGGCGCAAAGAACGCTTTTTTCTGAAGCCATTCGAACGCGTGCAGGTTATTTCACGGGCGATTATGTGTTCCGATTTTTTTGTCGCGCGCGCGATAAACTCTGCTCGTTGGCGTGTGATAATGTGAATTTACATGGCCATAAATAAACCAGGGTTTTATTTTATCGACACTGACAACACTGAATACACGTCATGGGTGGTCGGACTTATTTAAAACATCTCTGCTCCTCTGTCAACTTAGCATAAAGTTTGACACGAGAGTGTCTGCGAGAAGTTTGGGTGGGATGTGTTGTGATTGTGTACTCCGTGTGACAGGTGTTGAGTTTCCAACACGCACCATTTTGGGAAAACTTCTGGCAGGAATTGCTATTGTCTGTTAGCGTATGAGCTCGCTGATCTTGTGATAAACTGTGGTTAAATTTAGCACAAGCCCTTTTTTTTCCTCAGCCAACAGTACAATCCAAACAAGGTTCACGTTTTGAACTGATTTCTTGATTTTTTTTTCCACCACCACTTAAAGTTCGTGTTTGAAATAGTTTAGGATAGGAAGGGCACGCTTTCATAACTTTGTTGTTTAGACAAGCATTGTGAAAATAGTAATGCTATTATTGCAGTTGACAAGGCAGATGACAGCTTTGTGTTGTGAAAATTTTTACCCACAGAGAATTGTGTTTTCAAGATAAAATCACAGTAGTTGTAATCAATGAAGTTGTTGCTTGTTTTATATAACTGCTTTGCTGAAAGAATTATTGATAAAGTGCTTGTTACATTAGGAAATTACTAAGAAAAGATGGTGAAAGACGTCATGTTTATGTCTTGTACAGTTTGCAGCTGTGTAATTTCTGTAAATACTCCAGCATAAATTTCCTGCCCCTGAGGTCTTCTACTAAATAAAAGTAGAGTTAGAATTGTTGTTACACAAAATACAAAGGATAGGCAATCATTGATATAGGCATACAAAATCTCCTCACTTGTCTCTACATACCTCTTAAAGTAACAGTAGTGAGAATTGCATTTATACATGAAAAGGCAACAATTTTCCCTTAGCAATAATTTTCTTGGTTCAATCTCTTAACCAAGTATAAGCATGGCTGCTTAATACAAAAGTTTCAAATGTCTGGTTTTGTTTGGTCAGTAAATAATCTCTTCTTGAATTAAGTTTTATTTTTACCTCCAGAGTGGGGCCTTTGAAAACAAAACAAAAAATAGATTTCACTCTACTATACCATATCTGCTACATTTGACTGTAATCTTAACTTTCACTGGTTTCCAGGCAACAAACTTTACTTTGGTAAAAATAGTGACAGCCATTAATTTGTAAAATGTCTAATTTTGTTGATAAGTTGTCAGAAATTTTATACCTGTTTCTTGCGTTTCTAAATATCAAATGGCATTTTATGGCCTGCAGTTAAAGTTCGACAAAAAACTAACAACTATTGTATATGATTTTGAGCATTTTGCTGAGAGTTATAACATTTGATATTTCTAAATAAGTAAAAGCTACGTACAACTTGCTTTTTACTGTTACAAAATCTTTGATGTTGGGAATGAATTTATTAGATCAATAAAGCTTCTCTAAGTGGCTAGAACTTCAAATTATTATTTGTTAAGAGCTAAGATAAGACGTCTTGAAAAGCTATCACTTTCAAAATGGTTTTACCTAGGTGTTTTCTTTTAAAGGGACCTCATCACAGCTTGTGTATCTGGAAAAGTTTAGTCTAAGTTTTTCAAGTTCGTTGTTTGTAACCTGTGTCAGTCCTCTCCATCTTTGATCATCCTTGTTCCTTTATTTTTTATTTGTATTGTATCTCTCAAGTGCTTTTCTGTCATAGTAAACTATTGTTTTCAGGTTTCCTTCAATTCATAGGTAATTTTGTACACGACCAAAATAACTTAAAATACAATGACTGAGCTCCTTTTAGTTACAAGCTTAGGTGTCTGTCTGATCACCATGTATGTAGTTTAATCCATATTCTATTTATTTGTCAAACTAGAAAGGTATTCCCTATACAGCAACTTAATAAGTTTCAGTAGCCATATTTATTTAACAAAAAGAAAATTGACTTCCATTTAATGCCATTTGTCTAAATCTCGCACAGTTTTGATTGTTTCTAAACTGTGTGTCACATCACCTTCAAGTAACATCTTACAAATGATCGTGATGCCAAGCTTTTTACCTTGCTATATGTTGGAAATAATGTTCCGCTGATACCATGAGCTGCGTGATACATAGATTTTAGCATCACTTTTTTGTGGCATCTTCATTCAGTAAGTTCATAGTTTGAAGTCAAAGTTGTGACCTCTGCAAATACCTCTTAATAATCACTTCAGTATGACATGCCAAAAACGTGTACAATTTTCAAGAAAAGTAGTAATTTACAGGTGCATGTGCAGCAGGGCTGTCAATCAATCAATCATTCAATCAAACTTTATTTAGAGAGGTTATTACACTCAAAAGCACCAACCGGTAGCACCTGTTATGGCTGAGCATGCTTGATGGGCCCTTGTTGTTATGGGTTAACTTGGCTGTAGTTAATACAATTAAGCCGTAAAAGTAACAAATTTGTTACGAGTGTGAAGATCAAGGCAACAGGTGAATCAGAACTTACATGTTGATGCACATCTACAGAAGGCAGAAACCAAGCAAAGGAGGCGTACACTTTTCATCGCATCTTAAACGAACACTGAGAAATGTGTTGTGAAAACAAGTTCTTTTAATGACTGATAAAACAGGTGTTGAGCTCAGTTATCACAAAATGTCATTATTTGTACCTGACTAGTACTCTCATATATCAATAGCATGTCACTGGCAACAGCAAATAATTCACTACTCTTTTGTGACAAATGGTCATTGTTTATTATTTAGAAGCTTAATTTGGATATTAAGAACAAATTTTGAAAGGAAAATTAAAGTTGTGTTAACATTTGATAACGACTTGACTTATAAACCTATCATCAGGTCATTCCCAATCTTCAGCAGGGGGCTGTGCCATCCCCGGGATTCCCTCAGATGGGGGCAACTGATGGTCCCCCTGGGGGCTCAAGTATGCCTGGAGGAATGCCTCCTTATTTTACGGTAAGCAATCATATACTGTGTGTTAAGTTGAATTGAGGTCCACTTAATTCTGACACACTCTGGTTACAAGGACAAAGGACACCTTTAGGAAACATCTTTGGAAGATATTTACAAGGAATTTATGTCCTACCTTTGTTGATAGCACACGAAATTTGTGAATACACTAGCCAGGTCACTGAGGAAAATTATATTAAAATGTTAAGAATGCAAGATTTGCCATGGTTTTCTTAATTCTTTCCTTCACAGTTATAGTTTTAACACAAGTCTTTTTTTTTTTACCAGCATTTCATTTTCACCATCTATACTAAACAAGTCCTTTGTATTTCCCAGGCTACAGTGTATGATCTGGTTTTCTTGAAAGTGCTCTTCTTCTTCTAAGGCAGTCACTTGTACACTATGTAAGCATTATGTACTTAATACACATTTTCACTGTTCTTTCCTATGTAGTCGTCACAACCGCAAGCGTCGCCCCATCAACCACCTTCACATCAAACGCCTCAGGGTTACATGCCAAATCAGGTAGATAAAGTGGCTTTGGCATAATTATGAGGAAATAATCTCGCAATTTAAGTTTTTAAAAAAAAAACACTACTTTACCATAAAGGTAGTGCTCTGTACCTGTCATTTGAATGAATTCTACTTGTTTCGCATCCACCAACTTCGCACCCATCTAAAATCCTCATAAACTTTCTATTTCGAGTTTGCCTCCACCGTGTTTGAGTTCACCCCCAACTTTTTGAGTTTGCTCCCATGAATTGTATATTTGTGATAGACTTGAAATTAATGGGGAAAATTAATATACATGTATAAAGGCGAAACAAAATCATACACTGTTGTTGACAAAGTATTGTCACTTAATTATTGACATTGAATTCTTATTA
>Ga0126339_10001400_pt1 | contig 16278 bp, 11 predicted proteins | sample OrbTmetagenome_2_FD_92532 | JGI IMG/M metagenome (GOLD analysis project Ga0126339, IMG submission 92532) | Coral microbial communities from Petempiche,Puerto Morelos, Mexico - Orbicella T R C metagenome | ecosystem: Host-associated > Invertebrates > Cnidaria > Coral | place: Petempiche,Puerto... | reverse complement strand
TAAACAAGTCAAAAACCCACAATAACTGTTAGCGTAATTTGTCAACTATGATATTAAAACGTAATCAAATGGCATACTCGTGAAATAAAGAAATAATTTCACTTGCGTTGTGTCAAAATTCTAATAATTTCCTAATTTCACCCGTCATCCTTTTTTTACCCATACGAACAGACACAGCTGGAGCTATATTATTCACATGATAGGGTTGATTGTCGAATGCAAACGTACAACAGCACCGCGCAGCATTTTCCTAAAATTTCAGAAAGGGTAATTCATGTATATGATGCATATGATATCCATATCGATATTAAGGACGGTGGCTACTTTTGCCAGTGCTTACTTGTTATAGGCAACACGCAAGACATGGTTTATACGTCACGACGCGCGCGCTTGAGTTGAAATCGACGTATTCAACTACGCTACAAAGTGCGTGACTTATATTGAAACAAAATTTTCCCAATACGACCAAATCAAGTTTAAAAAACCTGTACTAAAAACAGAAACACCAGAATAGCAGCTTATCGCTGACCACTAACTGTTAACGGCTTCCAGCTGAAAAATCAAAGTGGCTGTGAGCCACTGAACTTGGAAAATAAATTATGAAAGGGTGTTATGAGGCATTGCTCATTGAGGAGCTACTTGTTATGTGAGGGCAGTCTATAGCTTTCGCACAATCCCATACTGTTTCCATTCAAGAGTGTGTTGTAATATTTTCAAAATCAAACAGTTTAACATTAAGAAACTGCTTGTTACTCAGGCCTGCCTACACGTTTTACATTACATGTATCTGTACATGTCTTCCTAGTGCTGTAGTCAAAAACGGCAAGATCAATATGTTTGACCAAAAGTGATTTATAGGCTTGGAGAAATGTCCAATGCCTGCTTATGGCTTAAGATTGTTAGATGCAAGCATGACAGGCGTGGATTTCGTTCTTTGGTAAAATTGGATAAAATCCTTTTTTAAAAAAAAAAATTATTATTTGCGCTACACAGAACAAGCGGATATCAACCAATCTTGAGTGCGACATAAAAGAAATTACCGAAATCTATCTCAAAGCAGGTTATCCAAAGCGTTTCATTCAATCAACAACAATCAACCGTTTCCACGACCAAACAGACAAGGAAGAGAGTTAAATCCCAGAATATCTGTTTGAAGAGAGTAGGAAAGTATTTAATAAGTTACCCTACTCATTCAACAACGAGAAACTCAGCGAGAGTTTAATAAACAAACTAAATACTCTTACAGATGGGCGTTTTATGTTTATCATCTTGTGGCAAACAAGGAAAATCAAAAGTTTATTCAATCTCAAAGATAAAAACCGACACAAATCAAATGTCATCTATCGTGCCGAGTGCACATGTGGCAAAATAATAAAATACAAAAAAAAAAAAAAAAACATGTGGCAAAAAAATGGAAGGCCTGCAAATTGCTTGCGAGAAACTAACCCTAAACAAACAAGTGGATTCTTTTATTGCGAAACTTTTCCCCTCGGGAATAACTCAATCGAACAAAACCAAGTTGTATGTAAATTTCCATCATATACCACTGGTGATGACCGTACGGTCGAAAACGTTTTGGTTCTTAAAAAAATTTATTTTTGAACTTTTAGCCTTTTATAAGACATCTAAAAAGCAACTATTATGACAACAATTATCTATTAATTTATTTTAAAGATTGAACTAGAATGTTGACCAAAAAGTGAAGATTGGGATCAAGATAACTGACAGTGCTTTTATTGGGAACGTAGTTTTTTTTGCACCAAATCCACTGAAATATTTACTGACTTATCATAAATTATTTAGTACATCCACGCTAAGTGTTAATGCTAGTTTCACACCAGTCTGTCCGAGCGTTTAGGACACGTGATTTGGTCAAACCTTGGCGCTGCACGTTTTCTTTGATTACGTTGTTATTTCGCTTGTGTATGTTCAAGGGAACGCTAACCGGACTGTCATTTTGTAAAGGAACTTACGGCGAAACAAAAGGATCGAACATACGAACACTCGTGAATTAAGGTTACGGTAACAAGGATTCTCGCATTAAAAACAGGACAGCGTCAAGCGTTTCCCTCGTCCATCTAGACGAATAAACGATCCACTTTACGGCTGTTACATTACGTGAAGACATCCTAGGTCACATGCTTTTAAATATGCAGATTATGCAGCTTTTGCTAAGTTATCAATACAATGATGCTGTTACAACAGCAGGGCATATACTAAAAAGTTCAGTGTGATAACACCAAAATTTATGAATGAAAATTTGACAGGCTGAAGTTGGAACACAATATAAGGATACACAGCTCATAAATCAAGTTTAAATAGCATGGATTTCTGTCAAGGATAATCCTTTTCAGTCAACTTTAACGTAGTTTGGACACTGTACATTGAAATTTTGTGTCCTTTATGGGGTTGAGTTCAAGTACTTCCATTCGCTTGTAGCCTTAATGTAAGGACTGAACATGGGTAACTCTCTTTCCACAAATAATGGGAGTCCATTCGTAGTTTGTTTTCAAACGTAATCGTTCGAAATTAGTACATCGAGTCGTAACTCCACTGAGTTCGTTAAATGACACCAGTTCTTAGCTGATCACGAGTGAGAAACATTGCCATCAAAACAATTCAGTTTGTGAATAAATCGTGTCACCTCCAATTGAACAAACTCGACAACGCCTTATTTGCAGGATCAGAACCAGCCATCCACTATTTCAACTCGGAACTCACTTGGACCTGCTGTGCTAGCCACCCAGCGTTTCAGTACTTAGGTATATGACTGACACACTCACCTCGCAGGAACCGATGGATAAGTAGCGCAGTGCAATGAGCGTTGACTTGACATGTGGGACATGGGAGTTCGAATCCTAGTGGTGTTCGTGATTCTTTTTCCTTTTCTTCTATATTGTTATATTTTTTTCTGTCAAGAGACCTTTAACCAAAAGGTAGCGGTTGTCTTTCCGTTCCTTGTGTTTAAACAATCGTCTGGAGCTTTTCATCATTCGTTTAAATCGATTGCCTTCGAACTCACAATATCACGTAGGTTTGTGAAGGAAAAATCACGAAGACTTTCCCTGAATTGAATCCCTAAGGAAGAAGCATAAGTATTTTCCTTACAATGAAAAATCGTTTCACCTTCTACCTCTCGAAAATAACTAACTTGACACGGTGCAAGCGACTGTGAAGCGGCCTTAGATGGGGGATGTTCGAAACCCTTGTAGCTGGACAGGGACGAGGTTCAAGGCAAGTAGACACAACATTTCTGAGGTTTATAGAAGTCAAGCAAGGATAACAGTAAACAACTTCGCTTCGACCTTCGACAACATGTGCTCTTTCTAAGACCGGTTTCGACCGGTTTCGAGACTATACGGTATGTTACGTAATTGCCACTAGGTGTCCCACGACAGTCCACCGGCCCCTTCTTGGGTTTTAAGTTTATAACTGGAACAACAGAAACAAATGATCCGTGTAATAATTTAAACGAAAAGAAAACTTAAAGTTTGCTCATCAGTCCACTCCTTCTTGGGGGGTTTACTTGTTCAGTTCTTGAAACAGCTTGACATCTAAGGCAAGGAGGTAAGTACTCCCATGAGGTCCACCTTTCAGTGATAAGAAAGGGCATTTGGTAACAAGTCCTTTCAGTTTTCCTTGTCGGTTAAGAATGTCTCTAGCATCTCGTAAACGTTGGTAAACTGCTTTACATGCCTCGGAAGCATGACACTGAGGTTTTGGCAATGAGCTAAGATATTGTCCAAATGAAAGTGCGACTTTGTTTAAATTTGGACTTAATGCATTAGACCGAGGTTGAACTACATTATGTTCTTGCAATGAGGGTGTGGCATTCTGTAAGGGCTGTTCTTGCTCAGTATCAGGGCGGATGTCTGCATGTGGGTCACCATCAGGAACTACACCAATTTTTTCAATGTTCACTGCTCCCAGTTGCTTGCCTGTTGTTAAATGTCTTAACTATAGCAAATCCTGACGTCCATGAACATGGCCAACAACTAGGAAAGGTCCATCATAACTTCTGATAAAGCGGATAGCGGCTCCTGTTTCTGTTGAACTCGGAGGAGGAAGACGAACATAAACTCGTTTTCTATCAGGTACATGGAGATCTCTCAAGTTGATGTCATAGCACTCTCGCTGGGTTCTTTTTAAATCTGCTTTGATCCTATCAAAGGATTTACGTGCTTCATTCGATCATTTGACGAGTGTCTTTGCATATGAAGATTGGGAGAGAGATGCAGGTGGCATTTCAAATGAGAGGACCTCTGGAGAAGGAGCATGTCTTCCAAACACCAGGAAGAAAGGAATTACATGATCTGTTTCAGTTATTGGGGAAGTGTTATGAGCATAGGTTGCAGGTTGCAAGAAATCTTCCCATAGCTGTTGATTTTTCCCACAATAAATGCCTAATGTAGAGTTTAACCATCGGTGTACACGCTCAGTAGAACCATTAAGACGAGAGCAGTAACTTGTGGTAAAACATGTTCTATGGATAGTAACGTAATCAGTTCTTTGAGCACTGCATTTGTCCATTCACCACCTTGGTCACTTCGAAGTACAGCAGGGAATCCAAATTCCAAGAATACATGGTTATACAAGGCACGGGCGGCTGGGGTAGCACGTTTATCAGTAACAGGTATAGCTCAGACAAAGTTTGAGTAGAGACAAACTGCTGTAAAAATCCACTTGTTTCCATTCGTTGAGACTGGAGGTTCGCCCACATAATCAATTCCCAGGGTGTGAAACGGATGTTCATAGAGACGAACCTGCATGGGACCATGACGCTGATCATTAGTTTTTTAAAGCTAATGATCAAAACATGTACCCAATTGGATACGCAGATGTCCAGAGTCTGGACATCTGCGTATCCAATTGCGTACATGTTTTGACATGTTCCTCCAATAAAAGGCATTTGACAATGCCTCGTAGGTAGCTTCTCTGCCCCTATGCATAGTCAAAGGAGAGTCATGATAGGCTCGCAACAAATGTAGACGTAACTGGATGTCATCTGGTACGACGTAGCGATAGTGATTTGGATTATCCATGAGTTCATCACGCTACATAAGGACGCCATCGATTAGAGCTGCGCGTTTTGAGAAATGTTGAAACCACTGTAAATGTTTCCGTGGTATCCTTGACAAGTTTGCTTTATCAACTCCTGAGGATAGGAATTTAAAGGCAAGGCTACACAAGTAATCCTTTCGTTGTTGTTCCGCAAATTGAGAACGACAAAGCTTAAGTCGAGGTAGGCCTTCCAAATAGTCGCTCTTGGAACTGGTCTCGACTGGATCTACCTTTGCGGTCTCAGGTTCAACTAGCTTTGATGCTGCAGGGTGAACTGTGGTGTGAGTTAGAAGGAAAACATGACGTAAATAAGCAAAGGTTCCATTTAAGGTCTCAAATACCAGAGGGGGAGTATGATGTGGAACATCTGCAGACGATGCGAGTACGAGAAAAGAGGTAACACCCTCTTCAGACGAGCCGGAGTCTTCAACAATAGGTAAATCTAACATAGGCTGGCGACTTAAGGCATCCGGAACAACGTTGGTTATGCCAGGACGGTGCTCAATGAAGAAGTCAAATTCTGCCATTGACATGCACCAACGAACCAGTTTAGCTTGGTGAGGTGCCAGGGAGGTAAGCCATTTGAGATTTGCATGATCAGTGAAGACTTTGATTCGTCTACCAAGAATGAAAGGACGAAAATGCTCTAGGCCCCACTTTACAGCAAACAGCTCTTGCTGTAGTGTGTACCATCGGGATTCTGCAGGACTGAAGGCTCTTGATACAAATCTGACTGGTCGAAGCTGGTTATCTTTACACTGTGTAAGCATAGCTCCACAACCTAGTTTACTGGCATCAACATGGAGTTCAAATGGAGAATTCCAGTCGGGATGAAACAGCATGACATTTGGGCTAGTAACTGCACCTTTCAAGTCCTCAAATTCCTTGGTGTGATTAGTTGTCCACTGAAAGGGCGTGTCCTTTTTCAATAACTGACGAAGGTGCTGGGTGCTAGACGGCATGTTTGGAATGTAGTCGCGAAAGAAGTTGCAGAGACCCAAGAAACTCTTAAGGCTAGTGGTATTTGAAGGTGGTTCCATGCTGGTAATTGCTTCAACACCCTTTGAATTTGGTTTTTCTCCCATGTTCAGTGATGGTGTGTCCTAGGACTTGGAGTTCCTTGGCAAAAAAAGTGCATTTTGTAGGTTTGAACTGTATGCCCACTTTAACAGCTCGAACAAACAGCAGTTCATAGCACCGGAGAGCATCATGGTGTGTTTGTGCCCACACGATGATGTCATCAACATACAATGTTAACCACTTATGTAAATAATCTGCAAACACGGTGTTTAGAATCCTTTGGAAAGTGGTAGGAGCTGTTTTCAGTCCGAATGGTAACCGTAAAAATTCGTAAAGTCCAACGTGAGTACAAAAGGCACTTTTGCGTCGATCTTGAGAGCGAAGAGGAATTTGCCAATATCGACTTGCAAGATCACAATGACCGAAGACTTTACCCATGGAAATTAAATCACGAATACTACCAATGGAAGGAATAGGGTAGCCATCACCCTTAGTAACACTGTTCAGACCTCTATGGTCAACAACGAAGCGTGGGGGTTGCTGAATCCCATTTTCAAGAGGTTTGACGGACAAGGATGCAGGGTGCGCCCCATTCAGATTTACTTGGCTGAATTATTTTCATCTTGAACATGCGTTATATTTCATTCTTGATAGCAAGAAGCTCTTCTGGACTTTTTGTGGTAGGGATGCTTGTAGACTGGTAGAGCATCCTCAGTGTCAACGTGATGTTCAAAGTCATGTATCTCACCCAGCGGAGAGCCAGAAAGTAGAAATGCTGTTGGATACTTGCGCAGAAGTTGTTCAAACTTGTGAAGAATACCCTGATCTACATGCGCATACTTTGGAGAATTAAGTGCCAATGCCTTGATAAGGGCTTGATGATATTCCTCTGAGAAGGGCTCCAGTGGTGTAGTTGCGGAGGGAACAAATTCATTGTCATGTTCATTAAACTCTGACAAGGTCTCAGTGAAGGGAGAAAGAACTGAGGAGTCAGGTCCCGCTGCTGCTAATTCTTTTTGTTGCTCTGATATCTTGTACGTTTGGCTTGAACATATGGATGTGGCTGTAGGATGTGATACATCAGTAGGTGATAAGGCTGCCTGTCCATTAGCCCAGCACATCCAGCTTTGTGAACGAATGTTTGCAGTATTCTCTGCTGCATCTTCATAAACTTGTAAGTCTTCATCCTAAATTGGTCGAAGATGTCCAAGAATAACATTCTGAGAGATATCTGTTTGTTTACGTTTGCACTCAACTGCTAGGGTAGTGGTATACAGGGACTGAAAGTCAGAGATGACATGTTCACTAATGGTTTCGGATGAAATTGATGTGAGATCACAGACTGATGCATGGCAGGAAACATCAGGAAGAAGTTGATCAGTGGCAGTCATCAGGTGAAATGGACCACTTAAAATTCTATCACATGGCTGAATTTCTTGGCCATCAACCCATAGATCTGCGCGTGAGAGTGGCAGTAGCGACGTACCCAGGGTGAGGTAAACAGAGACAAAGTTCAGTCCACGATTTAGTTTTGAAGGTCCTGGTGAATGGTCTGGGAATGGAGCTTCTGTGAGTAGACAGGTGACGCCTGCGTGGGTTTTGCTACCACGATGAGATGCTTCTGGAAATGCTAGGATGTCAAAAGTGGATGCTGGGGTCAGCATGATCTACCAAGGCCTGTGTAGAGTGCAAATGGTTCTCCCCGAAAAGAATGGGCCAAAAAAGACCAGGAACTACTAGCATCTGAATGTTGTTTCTTTGCCATTGTTCCATTGTATGGGGAATTTCCATTGTGCCAACAGCTTGCAGCTGAGCCTTTGCATCAGCAACAGAGACAGCAACTGGTTTTCAAGAGACTGATACTTCAACTAAGGGCGCTTAGAGGCAACACGGTCAGCGTGGGAATGGCTAACAAGAGACACTGAACAGCAACTTTCAAGAGGAAAAGGAAGCTTCTCTCCAGCAGAGACAACAGGAGTCCACAAGATATGGCGCTCTTTGAGCGTACCAGCCGGGTTGGCAACAGCTGGTAAGCCAAATACGGTTTGTTGCTGAGTGGTGGGTGACAGTTCAACATCAGAAGGTTCGTTCGAGGGAGGAATTCCCGCTATCAGAGACTTAGGTGGCGCGTTTTTTGTGGCGTAAAGCTTTACATCCCCATTTGTGACCCTGAAAAGCTAAGCATTTGTTATTGGCTTGCTCGTAGTTCGCAGAGAGAAGTCTGAGAAGGCCGATTGTCGCCGCAAAATTGCTCAGAGGTGCTGACAAGGGCTGTGCGCTGTGGGATTTCATGAGAAACTGTCGATGTCGACGAAGAATCTTGTTGGGAAGGCGTAGGCCACTCAGTAGTAATGAATGAATGCTCGATGCGTCGAGCGGCTTCGATGGCTTTTTCGAGCTGAGCTACAAATGTGCGCTTGAAGAACCAGAGGACGAGCGATATGCTATTGTAGCTTGCAAATAAGCTGCGAAGTTACATACGTTGGACAGGATTTATCGAGACTTTCGCCCACTTGTCGAGTTGGTGAGGGATGTTCTTGTATTTGAAAGCAAATACATTGACAGATTCCGAAGGATCTTTCATGACGCTCAATTCAGAAGCCAGGCGGCGGCATTTCGAGTCGGCGGGTTTTGAAGTTCGACAAAACGACAACACTGAACGTGGCCGCTCACCAATACATTGCCGCTTAAGGAGCGACAGGCGAACAGTAGGAGAAAGTTGAGCTGTCTGCTCGTGAAAACGATCGAGAAAATCGGAAAAATCATACTGAACTTTCGTATCTTGACGGAACGTAGGTAACTGGAGAGTTGGCAGGCGAAGCTGGCTACGCCTGTAGAAGGAACAGCAGGATTTTCAGGCGGAGTAGCCTGTGACCCGGTTGTTTGTGCAGTGTGAACGGCTTGAATGGCGCCAACTAATCCCTTGACAACTTCGCTTAAACCGGCAACGACGCCTTGAATTTCCTCGATAGTAGCAGGCATATTTGAAACGGGCTTTCCATCACTTGTAGCTGGACCGGGACGAGGTTCAAGGGAAGTAAACACAACACTTCTGAGGTTTATTGAAGTCGAGCAAGGATAACATAAAACAACTTCGCTTCGACCTTCGACAACATGTGCTCTTTCTAAGACCGGTTTCGACCGGTTTCGAGACTATACGGTATGTTACGTAATTGTCACTAAGTGTCCCACTACACCCAGTTGGCATTATTTGGTTAAACAAGCATTTTGTCACACTTTTTCTGTAAAAAGAATTGCTAACATTATTTAGCATTTTGCATAACTTTTATTAGATTTCAGCACTCTAAAGATTTTAAAAGCGAATGTGCCCAAAAATCAAACATTTTCAATCTATGGTGGCAACAGCCAAAAAAATAAATTCTGCTCATATTCTCAGGTTAGGTAGGCCTTGATGTGAAACAAATCACGACATACTTCGTTTGGCTGAATATCGATTTATTTAAGAGAAAATCGATAATAACCGAATTCCGTCAAAATGCCGCTTTTAGTGCTCAAAATTTAAGACGAATCTCGAAGCTTCGCGTCACAAAATCAGACAACCTAGACCAATAAAAACTATCAAATCTTCAAAACCAACATCAAAACATATGTCGACAGCAATTTGAGCAATTCTTGTCTATTTGTTTACAAAGTCTAATTAAATTTATCCGACCCACTTTTAACTAGACTGAAAACAGATCAAAAGAAACGCCGCGTTATTTAACTATGTGCTACACGAAATAATTGACTGAAAATCTGGCTTTTGGAAGGCGATAAGTAGTTCTTTTCGATCTCCAAAGCATTTTTCGGGGAAATGATTCGGAGCGATTTGATCAAATTTGAAAGTTGGATAAAATGCGCCGATTCGACGGTGTCGTTAATTGGCCGGACACGTACACATACACACGCAAACTCGATTTTTTCGCATTTGAACTCCAGTGTACAATTTATTTAACATAACATCCTCTTACCTTCATGTCGCTGTATCAAAAAAACAGGGCTGCAGTCCTGCTGAGTCCTGAAATTATTGCATCGTTCACATAAACGCAATATAACTTGGCGGAATAGTGCTGCGTCGCCTCCTGATCGTGAGTTGTGTACAAACCGTATTTCGGGGTTTTCTGACTGCGGGTTTCTCTGTTCCCATCTCGTTGAAAATGAGGCTGTAATCACTCCACGTAAGATAACTTTGTTTAAATATAAGTCTTGAAATGAACAGTGAATCAGATGTGGGCAAAAATGTCGTTATTTCTGGGACATCTGTCCCTCGTTTGGCGGAATAACGCAAATTTTTAATTCAAAACGAGGTGAACTGAAATCGACAACTGCGGCAAAGTAACTTTGGAGGGGAGGTAGGGGGGTCGCGTTCGCGTTTCACGCACAAATTTGACTTTAACAAAATTCACGTGCCACTTATACTTTTAGCTGCTTTTAACCATACGTTTACATAAATTCACGAATCACGTGTGTCTTTTAGTTGTTTTTCACCTGTCACACAAATTTTTGTCTTCGTCATGTGTCACGCATAAACCCTTGGACTGTTAACTAATCGGTCTTTTATTGTGTCGAAACTGAGTTTCGTTCAAAAAATGTTCACTTTTATTTCCACTATTGCGAGGCGAAGAGTCTTAGTAGTACCTACCCTAGCTCTACAGATATTTATTTTTATATTACGTCTTCTCCAGAGGCTACACCCAACTCAGGAAGACCGCGGCCCAGGTAGCACGTGGTCATATTCACATTTATCTCTCCCTATCACTAGTCTAAAATGGTTTTCGGTGATAAAACCATTTCTTCGTTTCACAAAATGAGGAAACTGCTAGAGTAACAATCATTGCACTAGCCAGCAGAGCAGACGCAAGCACGAAGCAGAATACCTCGCTTCAACGGGACCTAGTGTTTACCGGCTTCAGTGTCACTATTGTGAAATGCATATTTCTTAGAGCGTTACACTTCCAATTACTGATGTTGAAACGCTTGAAAAGAAACATTCGTCTGCAACGGATGACCGAGGTACTTTAGTGATCCATAAGGTTTGCCGTCAGGATGCGAATCTTCAGTTTCACAGGCCAGGAATTCAAGCCATTTAGTTCATTGTTTTAGAACTAGACTTGTCAACTAATCTTTGCAAAATATCCACATAGGAGTGCTTGCGCTTGCTGGTTATTGAGTATAAGTCTAGGTCAAGCGCGGTACAAATCTCCCGCAGCAGCCCTACGGAAAACTTTCACAGCTTAAACTGGCACACGATTTCACAGATGTTATATATTTCAAACATGATTGGATGCTGAAACCGGGCAAAAGTCTCCATCACTTGCTCCCTCAGTCAAGTCTTGAACGTCCTTCTCTGTGTTTACCGAGTGTCCTTGAACGTCTTCACTGCCAGTGCTGTACGTTTTTCTCCGCTGTCAAGCGAGAAAACATCCTGGTATTTCCAAGGGTGCTTGTGCTTGGCTGTTTGCATAGACCCGTTTTATGAATGGCTGCTAATTATAAATTCTTTTGTAAGTATTAAAATTAGCCTGACTAGCCTCGTTTTTGAATTGATAATTCAAAAGAATTTTTACTCCCAAACGAGTTTAGTGAGGCTAATTTAAATGCATACAAAAGAATTTTAAATTGGCAGCCATTTTTGAAAAGGGTCTATTGCCTTTGAAATGTTAGCAGGATCAGCCTTTTGCACGGTGTGTTCGTCTTGAAACACTTCAGTAAGATAGGTTTGTGTAGCCGTGAGGTTCTTTCTTGTCATTGTTGCTGACTTCAGAGCCCATCCCATCGGTGGTGCCGGACCTTCATCGTCCAACGATAAGATAACATCTCCATCCACAGTCTCTGGAACGACACCAGCACCATGCTCCAGTTTGGCGGCGTACATTATCATCGCCTTGCGGTACAAGGTTTCCAGCTCTAAGGCATACTTGTGTGTGTCACAATCCGCCAGTTGTTTTTCAAACGGCGAGTATTGCTGGAAGGACTTGACACACCCCTCCTCTGGACAATGAAACAGCCCGCTTCTTTTCTCACTGTTTTCTTCATCACTGTCTGTCTCTGTCGCTGAAGCCAATTCTATTGTTTGCTCTGGGCGTTGTCTGGCTTTGACGGTTTCGAAAGAAATGTAGCAGCTCGCATTATCTGCCAGCTTTTTAGAATGAGGCGGAGGGCAACCGCTTGCTTGGCGAAAATTTCCCCAGGGTATAAACAACAAAAAGCTTTCGCAAGGGGGGCAAATGGTATAGAAATTTTCTTGGAAAGTGTCCTGAAAGCAGAAAATTACCGCATTTACAATGCTGTTGTTATTCATATTTTCACTGGTAAAACGCCATTTTAAGGGAATTTCTATAATTGAAATAAATTAGCAATTGACGGGCTTCGATAAAACGAGGAACACGGACCATTCCTGAAAATTCCGGACCATCAGTCAATCGATCATACAATGATTATTCTAGCGATTTCTTGAGTTTGTGATACGAAGAAATGGTTTTATCACCGAAAACCATTTTAGGATGCGTTTCTTTGAGAAAATCCAGGATTGGATTCTTAAATCCGAAAGAATCCGAAAACGGGTTTTGGTTTCTTTATTAAACAGATCAATCCAAAATCTCTCGGATCATGGTGCATCAAAGGAACCGAAGAATCCACACTGGAAGTGGATTCTTCTTCGGGTTTACTTAAAGAAACGCACCCTTCGACTAGTGATAGGGAAAGATAAATGTGAATATGACCACGTGCTACCTGGGCCGCGGTCTTCCTGAGTTGGGTGCAGCCTTTGGAGAAGAAGTATAAAAATAAATACCTGTAGAGCTAGGGTGGGTACTACTAAAGCTCTCGGCCTCGCAATAATGGAAATAAAAGTGAATATTTTTTTGAACGAAACTCAGTTTCGACACAGTAACGGACCGATTAGTTCACAGTCCAAGGGTTTATGCGTGACATGTGACGAAAGCAAAAATTTGTGTGACAGGTGAAAAACAACTAAAAGACATGCGTGATTCGTGAATTTATGAAAACGTATGGTTAAAAGCAGCTAAAAGTATAAGTGGCACGTGAATTTTGTTAAAATTTGTGCGTGAAACGCGAACCCAACCCCCTACCTCCGCTCCAAAGTTACTTTGCCGCATTTCAGTTCACCTAGTTTTGAATTTAAAATTTGCGTTATTCCGCCAAACGAGGGACAGATGTCCTCGAAATAACGACATTTTTGCCCACATCTGATTCACTGTTCAGTTCAAGACTTATGTTTAAACAAAGTTATCTTACGTGGAGCGTTTAGAGCCTCATTTTAAACGAGATGGGAACAGAGAAACCCGCGGTCAGAAAACCCCGAAATACACATACACGAGGTTGCCAGGAGCATAAAATGCCAGTTTTAATAGCATAATCGGATAAAGCCTATGGGGGCCTAGCTGGAGAGAAATTATTCACACAATAGTGTTGCTAGCGATGCTGTTGAATGTAAACGTTCAACAGCATGCAACAGGTTCTTTAACATCCTTAGGAAAAAAAAAATCAGTTTATAAACAATTATTGGATGAGTTTTTTGTGATATCCAGAATACTCAAGGTAGAGGTGGGGGTTAGCCGAAGGCTGAGGCTGATAACCCTTACCGAGACCTTGATTATTCTGGATATCACAAAAACCGAATCTAATTATTGTTTTATTATACATCAAACGAAAAAGAAAAATGGAAGTCAAGTTTTTGTTTCTTCACTGACGGCAAGCAACACAAAGCGCGCGAACTTGACAGGATTACCCTTGGAAATCATGCGCCGAAAATTCACTGTCCGCTTTCGGCCAATCGGAAAAGAGATGGTGAGTTTAATGTATAATAATAGATTCTGTTTTAACAAGAGAGGATAGCACTTGTCTGAAAATCTCAGGCCAGGTAACTTAGGTGTAAGATCTTTTAAATTTCACTAATACATTTTTTATTTATTTCTAATAGTTGTAAAATGCGTGGTCTTCAATGCGCCTGATCTCGAAAACTAGTACGGTGGCCATTCAGCTTTTTGTCTTTTTAGCAAAAGTTGATCTTTTACCTTATTGTAAAAACACCGCATAGACAACACAGTTTATTATCATTTCCTTTCAATATCAATTTTACCTTAAATATCTTCACACAAATCCGTATAATATATATCCAAAGGCGAGGCCCCCAGGATTGATTGATTACTTATTTAGCCTAATAGCATTCACATTTTAATAACATTGCTATATTGGTATACAGTCGAACCTCCCGTGAGCGACCATCCGAAATGTCAAGTCCGGTCGCTTACGAGAACTTAGACCTTATTAGGTCGAACTTTTGCCTTATTGGGATATGGTAGCTGCAGAGACTTACTCCATGTTTTAAATGTTTTATTCATGTGAAAAATCAATTTCAAGAAACAAATTCCATTACTTCCCATTGAGAAGTTTACATCTCTTGTACTACCCAGGAATACGAAATGTTACAACATCTTATATTATCCAATCCTTTCAAGTTGTCGCTTACGGGAGGTTAAAGACAAAAGAAAATTTTAAACATTTAGATGTAAATGTGGTCGCGGTCGCTCACGAGAGGTCGTCGCTTACAATATAATGATTTGACTGGGAAACTTTTGGTATTTTGGAAAGTCTTAATTAATTCTTTATTGAACCCATTTTGAAATCACTGTTTATCTTTTCAATCTGATTGGCCTTCAGCGGTGCGATTTATTCACGAATCGCACTATTTTTTGTTCTGAATTGCATCTTTTCCTCAGCCAATGAGAATGGTACAGTAAAACAAAACAACCAATCAGATTTCAGGTTTAGTTTAAAGTGACCAGTAGATTTTCAGGAAAATTAAAGACAAAAAGCCATTGTGTGGCAAATTTTGCAACTATTATTGCCAAAACTTTGTTGTTGTTGTTTTTATAAAATAATTGACAAATATAATTAATGACAGTTTCTGAATGACCATTATGAGCTCCTTCAAGCTGAAGGCCTACTTTAAGGGAAGTTTCTAACTTTCAGTGTCCATTTTGACGAATATTTTGACGATTTTTGTGTGGGATTTCCCATACTTTGTCAACGCCAGGAATATTTATTTATTTATTTGTCCACGAGAGCAAAGCGTTTGTCACATGTTTTCTACTTGGCGTGTAGACTGGGTTCCACTAGCAAAAGGTTGAATGTTTTTGAGCGGCGGCCATTAGATGTGTGATTACTCTTACCGGGTGTTGTTTTTTGGCGAATTTTGACTTGTTTTTGAGATTCGGAGGGAGTCTTAGGCTTCAGGTCTTAGTGGTTTTCAGAAACTTGCTGCCGTATTTATTTTTGACGCGCCATTTGTTATAAAGTGGGTAAACATTTGCTTTCTGCATATGCGCGAAATTCTTGGATGAATAAGGAACAATCAATCTATCATACAACAATCATACAAAGTTCCAGTTCTTGGACAGAACTTTCTGCGATTACATATTTAAATTATGTCACATTGAAATTCCTTCGATCAGCTGATAATCCCGACAATTTCTGCGGAAAATGAATTCTAGTAAACATTGTGCATGTCGCGACGCACAGTCTGCAACTGTCGGAATAAAATTTACACTTAATTGATTTCATTACTTTCAACTCCCGTCTACTGCTAAAATCAGCATATTTATATCAACAACCGAAGTTTTACGGACAGATATAAAATAATGACAAAGCCAGTATTTTCCTGTGTATTTATGGTTAGCAAGTTGAGGTCCTCTCGACTGATAAACCATGATTCCTTGATACGTTGCGTGACGGTGCAGTTTCCGTAAACTCACAAGTTTAAAAGGACTAACTTATTTTCATTTGCCTTCAAACTTCACGCTAAACATTTTCACACTTACTGGTCATGTTTAAGCACAAAAGCTAATTTCTAAAAGTATAATTTACGTACAGTTTTCTCAGCTGGAAGCACGAATATTAGCTGACATTTGCAATCGGAGCTGATGTATCGTAAACAAACTCCGTGCAACGAGCGACCGATTCTAATATTTCCGCTGAGGAATAAAAGTACACAACATTTCTACTGCCGTTCCTTGGTTCAGGCGTACTCTTATGGCTTTAGAGTACTTTTCCGGACAATTTCTACCGGATACAGACTGAATTTTTCATGAAGGGGGGGGGGGGGGGCAACCCGGCGTTAAAGCCAAGGCACACAATCTCTTTTTCTCCCCCCTGCGGCAGCCCAAAAACTCAACG
>Ga0126339_10001399_pt1 | contig 16279 bp, 4 predicted proteins | sample OrbTmetagenome_2_FD_92532 | JGI IMG/M metagenome (GOLD analysis project Ga0126339, IMG submission 92532) | Coral microbial communities from Petempiche,Puerto Morelos, Mexico - Orbicella T R C metagenome | ecosystem: Host-associated > Invertebrates > Cnidaria > Coral | place: Petempiche,Puerto... | reverse complement strand
AACAACAACAACAATAACAATAACAACAAAAAAGAGCGAATAGAAAATATGCAAAGCTTTCCTTCAATGCAATTGCCGTGTTTTCGTTACACAATAATACAATCTAGGTGGCCAATAAAGGTGCGCGCAATATTTAGGTAGTGTTGTCAACAAATGTCATTCGTCCCATAATGTAAATATGCAAAACTTTTCCCAGATCGAAGAATGTCCTTTCATTAATCAACGTTTTCTTACTTGGAATATCAATCCCATATTGAATTCATAAATTGCTGTAGGTAGCAACAGCAACCTTGCATGGCTCAAAAAGGAGAAGACGATTATAAAGTGCCCCAGTGAACTGATAAACCTTTAAAAATTGTGGGGAGTTAGCTAGAAAATTCGTTTAGTAGACAATTTAATATGGAAAGGTTGGAGAAGTCCTCCGTCCAGTAATAGCCGATGTAGGAATCTAGACTACAGTGTTCATATCAAAATTATGAGAGACCTGGGACAGCGAAGAAATCATTGGGACTCGAATGGGACGCAGAAAAAAAAAAAAAAAACCTCTTTGATTGAAAAATATTCTGGCTCACTGTGTTGGACCAATAGACAAAAGCGTATGGAACACATAATAATCAACTTTATTTATTGAGGGTAGCACACAACAGTAATAACTGAAAAACCAGTGGCCCTCATATAAGTATTTATAGAATAAAAGAGATGACGTGTCAAGAATTAAAAATATAGAAACTGATTCTCAAATATGTAACGATTATATAAAAAAACTGAGATATGAAATACACTAAAATACGAAAAAGCAAAGCATGGGATCAAGTCTAACAATTAAAGCAAGAAAATTGAAAAATTAAAAATTTACGTTGTAAAATGGTCCAATTCCTTATAACTGTCCATAAAATGTTTAAAAATGGATTTTTGAAGCTTGTAAGGTTAGGTTGGTTCTTGATTTGGGCATGTGTCATATTCTATAGGCGGCTAGTCGATACTGAGAAAGACCTTCCACCCTCAGACTCCCGTTTGAATCGGAGGCAGACAAGGTTTAATTGACCATGCCTGCTCGTTTTTCCGTTCACGTCTGCATTTCTAATAAGCATTTGGCTAAGATAAGATGGGCACTCCCCTAAGATCCGTTTATATACCAATATTGACTTATTTATTTTCGCTTCATGGTAAAATGGAACCCAACCTAATTGTTTAAAAAGTTTCACACTGTTCGCTTTTGTGTCGGCACCCAGTATTACACGAGCTGCGCGTTTCTGTAGCCTAAACACTTTCTGATTGGACGATGGAATATTTCAGAGAGGGTTGTTACTGCCTTGTATACCAAATCTTTTTAAATTCGAAATTTAAAAGTCTTAGATGGAATGATATAAAACAATGGTTCTAGTATTAGAGATCAGTGAGGAACGTAAAAATATCACTTTCCTATGTATGGCTGTTGCTTTGTAGATTTCTATTGTGCTGTAAAATCGTATTGCTCTTTATGCAAGTAAAACAAAAGCTTTGACTTTATTACGTGTATTAATATTTTATTGACACTTTTTTTTAATTATTTGGCTTTAAAACTCCAAATGAAACTTGGCTTAATTAAAATGAACTCCGCTAAGAAACATTTACAAGTTGAACCCCATACCTGCTTCAGCTAAAATGATTCAAAAGCAATAACTGAGAAGTGACTTTCCAAAGACTATGTACAAGTTTTGATTGCCAAGTACATTATATTTTTTAGATTTCGAAGACAAACATAAGATAAATGTAATGCTTTGGAACTAGGCGGGGCGCTAGTCAGGCGGACATTTGAAGGTGAGACGTTATTTGGAAAGAATACAGGAAGGATGTGTTGACTGATCATACGGGGTGTCGTTTGTTTCGAGGGTTGGCAAACATTAATTTCAAATAAATCATATGTTCCCTCGACCGAAAAAGAAAAAGAATAACAACAACAACAACAAAATTGAATATGAAAGCAATATAAGGTAAACGATTTAGGAGTAAAGAGGTTTTTCTTTATTATACAGAAGACTGCCTACACCCTGAATTTAGCAATCTAATAATACACAGGTGAGACACACTGACTGTTACCGTCTATAAAGATTTAATTAATAGTTGCCAGACTTCATGCCTTTTTAGAATAGAGTCACCAATTTAGCAGCTCATCATAAAATGTTCTTAGATTACAGATCATTTGTCATAGAAATAGTAAGCTAAAGATGAATTTGTCGTATCCGCCAAACAGCCAAAGTTTCAACATACAATGCACGATCAAAGAGAATATCGACCTCGGGAAAGTAGGTATGTTGACTATAAGCAGGACTAAGCTTCTATTTAAAATGGAGTTTAACTTATTATTTTCTACCATAACATTTACACTTCTCAATGTCGTTGGGAATAATTACATGTTGAAATTGTGTCACAATATTTTATATACTTAAACTGTATTAAAAAAAAAGAAAACATACTTTAAACGTCAAAGACGTTTGTAGTTCGGGCGAGATTGAATCGAGAGAATATAACAATGTTTCAAAGAGAAAAAAATATATTAGATTTGAAACGTTCGTACATACGGACCTACAAACGGACGTAAGGACAATCACCTGACAGACAAACTTTTTTAGCGTCGATTGGTTCCCACATTTTCGGAGGTGTGGGGCTTCGCTCAAGCACGTTTGCACACACAGAAATAGTGTATTAAAAATAAAAGTACTAATAGTAATAGAGCAAGCCATATTTATTTATGAAATAATTTACATTTATTCCTAGGAAACACTACAAATGCCTTTGACCAAATGCATTTTCAGTACCTTTGGCTGATATGCATCGTATACATCATTGCATTTCTGGCGTCACTGTTCGGCAACTCAGTCATCATTCACATTATACGAAAAGATAACTCCATGAAGACCACTACCAACTATCTGATTTTGAACCAGGCATGCAATGACCTGGTGATCACCATAGCAGAGATAATGACTGTTATTCATTACAGTTTTATGGGCAAGATATGGTTTGGGGGACTCTTTGGTCTGATTACTTGCAAGATGTTTCAAGCCATCTTATTTGCTTCACCAGCCTTCTCAACCTGGATCCTTGCAGCTATCGCTGTCGATCGCTTTTATGCAGTAACCAGACCCTTCAGATTGTCACCTATATCTCAAAATTTCAAGAAGATAATTTTGCTTCTTTGGGCTTGGTCTTTTGCTTTTTCAATAACGTTTGTCATTGGCAGTGGAAGCTTCAAACAAATCCACCAATCTTTTAACTGTAATGTCACGAGCAAATGGACTTCAACTCACCTTCTTGCTTTTACATTGGGTGTTTTCCTGCCTCTTATAATGATTGCCGTTCTTTACACGATTGTATGCCTCAAACTTTGGTCACGTGAGGTGCCAGGAGAGGGACCCAATCAGAATGAACAGCAAGCCGAAGCCTTAAAAATAGCAAGAAACGTTACAATAATGATGGTCGTTATTGTAGTTTTGTATGTTCTCTGTTGGTTCCCGATGTTTATATCAATTCTTTTGAATTTTGTTAATTATGTCGAACTGGAAGATAGTTTTTTGTTATTCTTTGCTTGGTTAACGCTTTTCTACAGCGGATTCAATCCTTACATTTATCTCATATTTAGTAAAAATTTTCGCAATTGCTTTAAAAACATCTCCAGAAGTTGTTTGATTAAAATTAACGTTGCGAATGTGATACCTTTTCGGTCCCAAAGCGTAGAGCTGGAACAAATATAAATAGACTAAGACCTCTGCTTAATATATATGTACTTTATTTTAAGCATTATGTCTTTAACTGTACATGTAACGAGTAATACCACAGGAAGGAATGGTAATCGAACGTAAGAATGAACAAACGAACAAACGCTGTCGATCTCTAAGACCAACATAACGTGAAATAATCAAATTGTAGATATATAAACAATGAGCTCCACTTGGCGCGAAAATATGCTCGGATATTTGACCGCTGACATTATCAGTCTCGAGAATTGAAAAGTTTTCCAAGAGCGCAGCTTCGAGGAAAAGATTATGTTCAAGAACAAATATCCGAGCATATTTTTTGCGCCAAATGAAGGCTATTGTGTTTCTTATCCTTCAAATATTTTTTGCAACCCGCACCTTTTTGAAAACTGGGGAATAACACTCGGATACACCCCAGTTTTAGATGGGGCATATTCAGTCACGTGACGCGTTTAGCCCAATCGTGCGCAAGCGAAAATATTTGATGGTTGTTAATACCAAATACTTGTCCAGTAGAGATGGGCTTCCATGTTCTCTAAGGAAATACGCACGTGTGAGGTCAAAAGTGCTTTATTTTCTTAAAAAATATTGGAACGCCATCTTCTATTTGGTTTAGAATATAGCATGAAAAAACTGCCAACATATTTACATCTTAGAGGGGTGGTAATCGCGCTAGAAACAGACCTTCGGAAAATAAGTGCTCTATATAATTTCCAATACAGTTTTAAAATTTATGAAATTGCTATTACTAGCATAACTTGTAACTAACTTGAACAACTATTCTCTTGTATCGATTGTCGGGAACTGACTGATAGAAAAAGTTTACTGGTTTTTAAACAGGCAAAATATTCTTTGGCCACATTCATTGTTGCGCAATGATGAACTTTTTACTTAACTAAGTTCTCCCCAACTCTTTTAAATTCGGTCAAACGCATCATGTCCTTCTTGGAAAAAATTCATGAATAGTCTCAAATAGATCTTACATATAGAAAACGTACAGGGAGTGTACTTACTATTCGATGCACGAAATATGCACAAATTAAACTCTGGTTTCTGGCAAAACTATAGGATACTCGATTATCTTATTTTGCTTAATATATAGATTTAGCTCGGCCTAAAAGCGGAGCTCCTGGACCAGGTTGTTCAAAGCCCAAATTAGCTAACCCAGGATAAGCGAGAATTTGATTTGAGTTATGTAACTTTACGGAGAGGTTTCCTGTTCATATTGTTTGGCCATTTCTTTTGAATTTGAATGGCCTAAAACTGACACAAAACATAAGCAGTGGATAACATTTTTACACAAGAATATATTTATTCTTCAGTTAACTTTTATTCGAATTCCTGGGTTAGCGTTAACCGACTTTCGAAAATCCCGGCCCTGATTACAACAAGTGAACCTGGGTTGAACTCGCGATCCAATCGAAAAACTAGTACTTGGCCAGCAGTCAACACGTGACTTTGATGAGCTCTAAACTTAAGCCCGCATTTTGGTCACGTGATACTGGTCAGCTGATACCTTGTTTTGACAGGTGTTAATTGACCATAACACGGATGTCCAATATCAAAGATGAACGCTATAAACCAACGCTGCATTTGCTAGAGCTGGAGTATGGCCGCTATGTTGCGTCTTTCGTCGAGTAGGGCGCACGCGCCCGTGATCAATGCCGCTAGCCATGTTGAACATGTAAATTAAAAAGTTGCATGCTTTAATATCTCAACGCACCTCCCCAGTACCTTTTAGGTGGTGACCAAAATAACGGCTTCTTATACGCTGCGTACAATATGAATTGAACTTGTACTTGATTTCATTATGCTTTTTTTTTTTTCAATTCTGCTGTATTTATTCAAAGAGAAATACTAAATTTTAATTAAAATGAATCGGCCTAGCAAACAGTCAAATGCTGAACCCTGCAACTGTCACAGTTGGAGTGAATAAAAAACCCACAATAAATCGACTATTCAAAGGCTGTAAAGTGGACATTATTTTGGCGGTGAACAGGAAATGCGAGAGAATCCAATTTTAACTCAAAACTGACAACTCTATTACTTGTACGTCAGATGCATTTAATATGTTTCGGATTGGAGAAAAATCAATGGAAAAATTTGTAAATTAGTGGCCTAGTACATTTCACTTAATTTTGGTAGGGAAAAGCCTAAGTTAAACTTTACGATAGAAGCCTATGGACCAAGAAAGACGATTTAACGGATGGCTCTTAGTAGCGGTAACATATCTTAAAGCAATAAAGCAAACATAGCGTCAACTGTTTTTATTACTGTACCAAGCAGAGAACCGTCAAGAAAAGGTTATTTTTATTAAATAAGGCTGGCAAATTTAAATAACAAAAGCAATGTTTGTAATAGAAATATCCCCTGTCGACCTTGAAATTAATAAAGAATCATCAAACGCGAGAAGCGAAAAGGCCTCCCTGTTGCACGGAAAGATGCACACGACTTTGAATTGGACAGTAAACTATCAAACGGGAGAAAATATACATAGCATGAACGTGTCGACGAGTGGAGACTGAATCACAGCATATCGTGATGTTTATCAGATTTTCAAAAGTTATGACGAGAACGTTTGGTAAGTGACAGTAAAGTTCCTCGAATGTACTGACCATGTTTCACATCATAACTAAAACAATTTTTAAAAAATGGGCAATAATACATATTACATATTGTGTACCTCAATCATTATTTGAATGGCACTTGACTACTCTGATGAAATGGTTTTGTTTGACAAGGGTTCATTTGGAATATTTCAAACAAAGTCCGTAAACAATACGAAGGCTTTCTAAACCAAGACAACACCTGTTTCAGTGTGACCTTGCTGGTCGCGTATGTGACTGACGCATGTTTTGTATATAGCGAGTCATAGCGTTTCTGTAAGTGCAAACTTTCAATTACAAACTGACGAATAATTGATGAAATAAAATAAACAATGCTATTTTGTTTTTGATGTTGAACTTTTAATATCTTTGAAATTCTAAACAGTTTCTTTACAAAACTTTCCGTAGATAGTAAAATGAAATATATTGTCACTTATTCTGTGAGGGTGATCTTTTTAGGAAATAAAGGAAAAGTAAAAGAGGGTTCACATCCTTTGGGGGCTTATAACTAAAAAAGCATTCTGGTTGTTTTTGTTTGTTTGCATACTAAAGGGCCTATAAGCGTGGAGGGGGCCTTATGACCTGATTTTTACGACATCTTTTGTAATTAAAAGCAAAAAAAGCAAAAAAAGTGGAGATCTCGCATCCGTAGAGAGTTTATAACAGAAATAGGTATTTCGGTTGTGTTTTGTTTCTTTGCATAATTATACTAGGGCCTATAGGCTGGAAGGGGGTCTTATAATCTATGTTTTACTATGCTTTTACAACGTAGTCAGCCAAGTAAAAAACGTTCAACATTTGTTTGATTGCAGATCAAATGTTAGTGAACCAGTAGGCTGAAGATGAACTCGTCGTATCTGTCGAACAACGGTAGCTTCAACAAGCAATACGTGATCAATAGCAGTAGTAGTCTTCACCAAGAAGATATTTTATCTTAAACGTAAAGTGTACGCACGCTTGTAAATTTAAGTACTCATGACCATAAACCTAGTCCAGATCAGTAGTAACTCCCCGTAAAAAGGGTGATCTACCTTCCGGAAACAGCAATTTATTGCTCACGTTTTATGATGATTTAAGGAAAAATTGACTGGGTTGATTTCTGAAATAATTTTCAAAGTATAAACGTTTTTAGTTTGAAAATAATAGTTCTTTTGTTTATGACATACTCTTCTTCCATCATGTCGCTCTGGGTGACATGCAAGCAAACACCGCATAACAGTGAAATATTCCTCGATTATTCCCTTCCATAGATAGCGAAAAAGTAACAAATAGTGGTAAGTTTTTTTTTAAGATGTTGAGACAAAAGTTGCATTTTATCTTGAATATGTAGAATGTAAAATGATTACGTAATATCTACTAGGTGTTACAGACTGTCTTCCAGTGTGACGTTACAACCCAACTCCATGAACAAAATAAAACGCAGTCACTGTCATACTTCTACTATATGTCATTAAGATATTTAATTTTAATTCATGAGTATAACTTGCTTTTTTATTTCACTGAAGGAAACACAACAACCGTGTTCGGAGAAACGCGTCTCCTATTGCATCCGCTGGTGTTTGTTGGCTTTTCCACGGTATTTTTGGCGTCTCTGTTCGGTAACTCAGTCATCATTCACATCATAACAACAGATAACTCCACGAGGACCACTACCAACTACCTGATAATCAATCAAGCATGTGCTGACCTGCTGATATTATTCGCAGAGATAACGGGTGTTTTTTTATTACAGTTCAACCGGCAGTGTATGGATAGGAGGAACTTTGGGTTTAATTTCTTGCAAGATTTTTATAGCGATCCTATTCATATCACCCAATTTTTCAGTTTGGATCCTAGGAATCATCGCCCTTGATCGCTTCTATGCAGTAGCTCGACCATTCCGATTGTCACCTATATCTCGACATTTAAAGAAAATATTGTTCTCGTTTTGGGCGTGGTCAATTGCCTTCTCTTCGAACTTCCTTGTAAAAGCAACCTTCAAAAATGTTAAAGGATCTTATTGCTGTGATGTAACGACTTTATTTGATGATTGGAATACATTTAACACTATTTCTATTACTTTTGACTTTTTTCTGCCTCTTTCAATGATCACAGTTCTTTACACAATTGTCTGCCTCAAACTTTGGTCACGCGAAGTACCAGGTGAAGGAAACAATCAGAATGAACAACAAGCATCAGCTTTGAAAATGGCGAGAAAGGTTACCCGGATGATGATTATCGTTGTGGTTTTATATGTGATATGTTGGCTCCCTGTGTATATGTCAGTCCTTTTGCGTTTTGTTGATAGGGTTAAAGTAACTAACAGCTTGTTTTTGTTTAACAATTTCTTAACGCTTTGCTACAGTGGGATAAATCCTTACGTTTATCTTACATTTAGACAGAATTTTAGAAATGGGTTCAGGAAGTTGTTCAGAAAATTTTGTGGAAGGTTGAGGATATCAAATGTTATCTCTTTTCGGTCACAAAGTGTAGAGCTGGAACAAATCTAAACACGGAGCCATTTTGTGTTTAACAACGAGAACTTAGTTCGGAACGATTCCTTGCATCTAACGGTGATTAACTGATTAAAAAGAATTTAATGAAACTATTCAAGGAACTTTGAGATTTTTTTAAATTTATTTATTTTTATTCCGATTGTATATAAATTTTTAGTTCAATTTATCCTATTCTATTTTTATGTCCATGTTGATTTTTATAATATTGTAAGGTAATTTATTTATGACAATTGTTTTACATTCTGGTTGAAAAGCCCCTACGGAGGAGCTTCAATAAATTCATGTATGTACCATAAACGTACCAGCTTCCTACCCTTTTGTTTTTAAACTCTTTTACAACCTATATGTTGTAAAGCTGCATTTTATTTTTATTTAATATCTAGAAGTAATGTATTGAACACGAGCCCACAAGCTTCCAGCTTTCATACATATCGTATATATATAAAGGCAACCTACCTACCTACCTACCTACCTACCTACCTACCTACCTACCTACCTACTCTACTCCACCTGCCTTCGGGTTGACTATTATAATAACCGACAGAAATGAACAAATTAATAATAGATATTGAGGTCAGGATCGTACAATATTGTCAAATGCAAGTTAGGAAGTATGGCTTACACGGTAGCTGCAAACTTATATGTATAATTTTGATGAGGGAGTTTAAATGCAATATTACTTTAAAAACCTCAGACTAAGACATATTAAATATATAGTCAACGTGAAGGTTTGTAGATTTTGGGGGAACACTTGCTCTTTTCTGTTGTTCAGATTGGTCATTTAAAAGAGTGTATTTAAAAAAAGCATAAGGTTGAGCTTTCGCCTTCTCTAGGTTTTTCCTTCGAGGGAGCGGGATCTTTCAAAAATGCAGGTGACTGTTTCTATTGGTTTTGCGAACGAAAACAAATAGCAAGTAATTATATATGGTTACGTCGACTTTCTACCTGAAAATGTTCGTGGCAAGTCAAAGGCAGCAAAAAAGATTGACCTGCTTTATTCAGTCAAAGTGATTCGCGGTTAAGTAAGGAAATTATTTCTCTGAGATGCTTCTATAAGTCTCTCTCCCAAATTTTATTTGTATTCGAAGCTGGAGACAAATGCAATATAAAACGTTCTCCGTCGGCCACTTTCTTTATTTCTCTCGTGTTTTGAATGACTGCCGTGTTTTGTGATGATAAAATAACTGGCTTTGGCTTCCCTTTATAAAAGTTGTTTTCGGTGGTTTTAAAAATGCAGAGCCACGTTCATTTTAATTAAAGTAAGTTGCAATGTAAACAGTAATTAAAGTGCTATACAAGGAACAATCTATTTTTTTATTATTTGAATACACACACAAAACCCAATTCAACCAGCTGAGTTAGCTGGGAACCAAGTGACGTTCGATCTTTCTTCCAGTTTTAATTATATATGATCTCAAATCTTTTACTTGCAGAATATACAATAGTCTGGTGCCACAAAAAGCATTAATACAATCTGTCAAACATTGGATTTATTTTCTGATGTTAATATGAACTCGATATAATAAATGCGAAGGTTGACTGCAAACAAGTCAAGGGGAGCCCTTTAACTGCCATAGCTGGGGTGAAATACAAACCATGTCGGATACCTAGTTATAATATATATACTGTATATCATAACTTGTGGCTGAATGATATTGTTTACTCCGGGTTGAACGTTACCTTTGCCTTTTATAAAGAGAAAGGCGAGAAGAAAATGAAAAAAAGAAAGATCTTCCTCAGTACCAAATAATGTTATTTATTTTAATTTTTAATAACACTGTGTATGGCACTTTGACGGTTATGGAAGAAACATCAATATCCCATGAAAAACGTTTTCTATTTTATAGGTTCCTTGGAACACTTGACGTTCTTACAATGATAATTACAGATTATTTTTTTAATTAGAAAAAGGGAAACTCGATGCAATTAAATTTAGCTTGCAGAGAAAGCTATAGAAATGAAACCAAATAAACTTCATTAATGAAATATTTGAATCAATCTTTTAGACCTGTAAGACTCTCTTCACAGGGAGATCTCTCTACCATGAAAAGATAAAACCGGAATTAAAAGAAACAAAGCAGCATTGGGAGTAACTCTGTGTATATTTCAGTGGAAACACGGATTAAAAGCGGCGATAGCTACCAAGAAGTCTGGACTAAGAAACTTCGCGGATTACATTTGTAAGCTGAAATACAAGCTATACATATTCACTAAATAGGAAAAAACTCAAACAATCAATCTAGCCACACATGCCATGCGTACTGACTAGTGGGATATTTATAGTTCTTATTTCCAAACTAAGTGAACGTGATCAAGAAAAGGAATGAGTAAAAAAGTCCAATACCTGACAGCTAGAAAGCTTTGAGTTTTAACGGTTCAGAAATCATTATGGTTTGCTAGATCCAAGCAATATTAGGTGTAACACGTGTATTTCTACACGTAGGTTCCCCCACGGTCACCAAGTTAAAAATTTAGGAAATCATCGCCTTACATAACATTCCAGGTAAAAAAAAACAGAACACTCTAATCATTGAGACCTAAATAATTTTCATGTAGTAACGTTAAATGGCTTAGTCAGGTTTTAGGGAGTCAAAATCGGCAACAATACTCTGTGACAATAATTTCGTTGTACGAATAGTTTTCAACGCTATCGTTGTATACCAGTCTAGATGTCTTAAGATTCTCTAATTGCTTTGATCGTAGGCCATATGCAAAGTTTCACCTACAGTGTAAAGAACTGAGATGAACTCGTCGTATCTGGAAAGCAACTATAGCGCCAACCTGCAATACATGACGAACAGCAGTAGTGATCTTCAGAAAGATGGTATATATATGTTGTGATTCAGTTAAAACTATACTTATACTTATAACCCTGTAAAACCAATTTTAGAGTTACGCTCTGGCATCGTATAGTCTCTGAAACATAACTATAAACGATTAAATATTTTAAAAACGTTTCACTTGTTTACCTCAACTATTTTTACCTCGGACGAGATGTGAACCAGTTACGTCAGTGCTACGTCATCAGTTTTATGACGGTACCCAAACAATCTTAGAAAAAAGGTTTCAAAGTAGATGAGAAAATACTATTCATTTGAGTGTTTGTGTGCTAGGGAATGTTGACTATTTTACTAGTTTTAATGCTCGAACTCCACGACAATTAGTTGTCCCATGACAATAAATTACATTTTCTCCTCTCTAGTAAACACTACAAGCGTTTCTGGAGATTTCCAGCTCCTTTGGCTGCTGTATGTCGCGTACTTCATTCTAGTCCTGGCGTCACTATTCGGCAACTCAGTCATCATTCACATTATACGATCAGATAACTCCATGAAGAACACTACCAACTATCTGATATTGAGCCAAGCATGTGCTGATCTTGTAATCACCATAGCAGAGATGATGGATGTTATTCATTACGGTTCCTTGAACAAGCTGTGGTTTGGAGGACTCTTCGGTCTGGTCACTTGCAAGCTATTCCTTGTAATCTTAATTTTTCCTCCTATCTTTTCAGTTTGGATCCTGACAACTCTTGCTATTGAACGCTTTTATGCCGTAGCACGACCTTTCCGATCCTCACCTGTCTCAAAACATTGGAAAAAAATAATTTTCGTTCTGTGTGTGTCGTGCCTTATTACCTCTCTACCTGTTATTGAGAAAGAAAACTTCCAAATAATAAAGGAGTCTCACTACTGCAATTTAGCCGAAGCTCTACAAAACTTGACAATATTAGAGATTCTCGCGATTTCTCTGGACGTGCCGTTGCCTCTTGCGATAATATTAGTTATGTACACAGTTGTGTGCCTTAAACTCTGGTCACGTGAAGTGCCAGGAGAGGGATCCAATCAGAATGCACAACAGGCTGAAGCTGTAAAAACGGCGAGAAAAGTTACCTTAATGATGATCGCTGTTGTAGTTTTGTATACACTGTGTTGGTTTCCTTTGTTTGCAGTAGGAGTTTTGCAGCTCTTACTTAGTAATTTTCGTGTAAACGGAAACTTTCTCTTAGTCCTTATTTGGTTAACAGTTGCTTATAGTGCACTTAATCCCTACGTATACCTCATGTTTAGTCAAAACTTTCGCAGTGGATTTAAGAGGATATTTCAAAATTGTTTAGGAAGAGGTTCAATTGGTAATCTGCACGTTCTGCCTTTGAGAGTCCTTCGCGTTCAAATTGACGGGCAAATGTAATTGTGAAAAAACCTATAATCTAGTTGAGAAGGGTGAGAGTGAATTAAAAAAGAAATGAAAAAAATCAGTAGTTTACCAGAAACTTTTTGCCTCCTGGTGCCATCTCTTACTTACAAGGAAAATCTCTACCCACCAGTGCTGGAAATCCCTGCAAAACAATATAGCTCTAACCTCGTACCTAGCCCTTCGCACTTGGCAAACAATTATCTTTCCTTTATTCATAAATTAACAAGGGGGGAAACACTGCGCAAACATTTTGAACGGGATCCGAAAACTTGCTCACATCACTAAAACTCTTTGCTCCCATGCAACCAGACAAAAGTAAAAAAATATTGTTAATGTTCGCAACCCATTACCTTTACTATACCATATAGGCACACAACTGAACCAGAACAATTGTGGGGAAAGGGGTAAGGGATGAAAGAGAATTTAGCTTATTTTCCAAAGTGGTACATGTATTTCCAATATATTCTTTTTCACCATATCATCGTCACATCACGCTCCCCTCCCTGTGCGTCCGAAGTCGTCCAATCTCACGAAATCACTAAAAAAAAAGCAAGACAAAAAGTCACAAGTTAACGTTGAAAGAATATTAGCGAGATTCCTTCATGTTATTAACTGAGAGGTGGCCCGGTCCCAGAATGCCGGTTTGAATGGGATTAAATTGAACCGACAAATATTAACTTCTTACGCGTTAGAACAAATAAACAGAAAAGACATTTTCTGTGAGGTTGTAGACCTAAGAGAAACAAAGAATTAAACTTCTGATCCGGTTTCTTTCTTTTTTTTCGGTTATGCTTTTTGCTTTTTTGTGCTTTGGATTCCAAAAACCTATAAATTGACCCACGAATTCAGGAAGGAAGGAAACTACTGAACTAAATGAAAATACCTAAAACCACTTAAAGAAGCATGAGTGAATCCAAGTTAAGTAGTTAAAAAGGAATCAAAACCATGAGCCTTGCTTTTTGAAAACAATGAGAGGTTTTCCGATTTCTGTATTGATGTATTTCAGCGGTGAGAGCAAACATAATCGCTTTGGATTCATTATGCATAATTTTTGTTTTTATCCAAACAGAATCACATGTCAATCAAAGTAAAGAGAGCGACGGTATCAAACTGGACGAAGTGATGAGCTCTGTCACAAAGTTACTAATGAAATCAATAAAAACTCACAGTATTTCGACTTTTCAAACACCAGCATGTTCAACGTAACATTTTGTTTCATATGTCGACCATGGAAAAACACATGCAGTTATAAATAAAACCCAACTGAAATTATTACTACTAGCACGGATGTCACACACGCCGATATATTCTGTCTGAGAGATTAATATATATGTATTTTTTATGTATTAATAGATTTAGTTCAACTGGTCTGTTTCACCATATTACTTTTGCTCATTAGGGAAAAATTCAAGGTAAATTTTAATATGCAAGGACGTGAAGTTTCAAGATGCTTGCCAGGTGGTCCTCAATGGGAATAAATTATTTCTGAAAAATAGAGAAAAGAAAACTGTGCCTAGTCTTGTTAATGAGCTCAGCAGTTAAGTGTTGCCTGAAAGTTCTTGTGTTAATAAAGAAAAGGTTGGCAAATCCAAATAACAAAAGTAACTGTTGTATATAAATATTTTTGTAAATAAATATTTTCCCCATCCATTTTCCCCCAAAACAAAGAATGATCACGATGGAAACGAGAACTTAGTACCCTCCATGTAATACGGAAAACCAAGCTTCTCTACTTTGAATCCGCCAGTTAATTTAACAAGTGAGAATATGCAGAAAGTTCCAGCTATAATATTTTAGTCAAGAAACAGTCTTTACTCCACTCTCGACGTGAAAATGAATTACTTGTAACAACACCTAAACATGGGTAGATGTCGAATCATTCAGGTGATGTTAATTTCTCCATAGCAAACTAATAATAATAAACGAACGTTGTTTTGGAAATTTCCAACCTCACGAGTTCCTAAAAGTAGCCATAATTAAATTTCTAAAAACGACATAAAATAGTAATTAAGCTTCGTTATTAAAAACATGGCATGGTTCACTTTTTGCTAACGCTGCATATTACGAATGAAAATATATTTATCAGTGCGAACTTTCTCTTCTTCAAACCGAAGTAAAAGCGAAGATATGTGCTGTGTTGTTATGTTATAGCTGTAAAGATAAAGGTGATCAATTATATAACAAGAAAACTTTTCATCAAATCCTAGGACAAAGGAAACAACTCTAAATTGTAATTTGTAATAAAGATTTTCTTTTATATAAATTTGCATGTTAATTAAAATTTACAGCTTTTGAAAAAGTTTCGCTTTATTTTTAGCTAAACAAAATTAATTATTTAGGTATTTCCCGGGGAACATGGGAAAAGTTAAAGAAATAAACAAAAGAATAATTTCATTAATCAGAATCTAACAGTCTTGCCGCTGCAGATCATATCTGAGTGAACCAGGAACTTCACTAGTAAAGATGAACTCATCGTGTCTGCGAAACAGCGGCAGCTTCAGCGTGCAATGCGCGATCGACAACAGTGGCGGTCTCCAGAGTGAAGGTATTAGTATTTCTTAGATTGCAAGTTATAACACGTAATACCTTTTGCATTATCCAGTTTATTTATTCCCCCTCTAAACTACAAAGATCTATCATCTTGGAAATTCAAAGTTGATTCAGTATAAGTAAAAGTTATCTAACTTATAACTCAGACACTTTTCAATTCATGTGAAAAGTTTGAACTCCGCATATGATATTTCTTTTGATGAGAAAAACGTTTGAACTCCCAATATGATATTTCTTTTGATGACACATGCCCTTCATCTTTCCATTATGTCATCCTGGGCAACACTGATAAGTTGGTAAAAAACATGTTTTGCGAGAACAAAATAAAATTCAACAACCGAAGCTTTAACAACCCATATAATAAAACACTGCTTATTCTGTTTCCCTTTGATTGATCTCAGTTCCGTTCGTGTAGGATTTTTCAATAATGTATATGTAAAACTCAACGAAGAAGTGGAGGTCTTTTTTTTCAGATAGAACTAAAGTACATAATGAAGCAAATCGGTGGATTCACTCTTGAATAACTGGAATCTGAAATGATTATATGATATGGGCAGTTGGCACTAACAACCGCTCACTCGTTGGCTTGATATGATGTTACTCCCCAGCCCATACATAACATGTCGGCAGTTGCTATGAGATTATGTTTATAAATAATTTAAGATGTTTTGTTTTGTTTTGTTTTGTTTTGTTT